>ERZ651776.5361-NODE-5361-length-11161-cov-6.580747_pt1 | contig 11161 bp, 11 predicted proteins | sample MGYA00514761_ERZ651776 | MGnify/ENA metagenome assembly ERZ651776 | reverse complement strand
GGGGGGGGGGGGGGGGGGATGCTGGCGTCGTGCCTATCACCGCTCTCAACCCGTACCACAATCGATGGAAAATCAAGGCCAGGGTCATCAAGAAGGGAGATGTCAAAACTTGGAACAATGATCGTGGAAGGTGAGAAGATGATTTGGGAGAGAAAATACAAGAAATTGAGGAGATTTCGAAAGCCATTCAAATACACTCGTACTAACCACATTTAATAAAACACTTTTAACGCAGCGGCAAGCTCTTCAGCATCGATCTGCTGGACGCCTCGGGCATGGACATTCGTGCTACTTTCTTTAAAGAGGCTGTGGACCGCTTCGAGCCGCTTCTGGAGGAGGGTGGCTGCTACTATTTCAGCGGAGGAAAGCTGAAGGTCGCCAACTCTCAGTACAACACCTGCAAGTGCAGCCACGAGATCACCTTCGATCAGAACAGCGAGATCGTCGCCGTTCCCGACGAGTCGTCCGGGGAAATCCAACAGAACATATTCGAGTTCAAAAAGATCAACGAGATCGAGTTGTGCGAGGAGAGGTCCCAGGTCGATGTCTGCGCCGTTGTTGTTAGTGTGGGCGAGGTCTCCGAGTTCGTCTCCAAGAAGTCCGGCAAGGAGGTGAGTGGGTGGTGACTGTCTGAACTGAGGGAGAGGTTGTGTTGTGAAGTGCGTTGGTGTTGAATATTGCTTTTACCTTGTGGCCATGTTTGTGCGTTCGTTCGTTTGCTGTTTTTTTTGTGTTCCTTTTGCTAACGAGGCAGATGCCTGATTCGGATTCGTTTCGCAAATTTCCTTTTTCACTGCAGATGGTCAAGAGTGAAGTCACAATTTGTGATGACTCCAACTGCGAGATTCGCGTAACTCTTTGGGGAGATCAGGCGAGGAAGGCCGAGGACAAGTTCCAGGGCAACCCTGTAGTGGCCTTTAAGAAACTCTCCGTCAGCGACTTTGGGGGAAAGACATTGAGCGCAAGCTTCTCCTCCAGCATTGTGGTCAGCCCCAAGATCAAGGAGGCCCAGGAACTCGCCTCTTGGTACGAACACGGCGGTAACAACCAGACAATGAAGGGACTTTCGTCCATGGGCGGCGGCGGTGGTGGAAGCAGGGACACGTTCGAGAGCCGCAAGTACGTGTCCAGCATCAAGGACGATCAACTCGGTTACAACGAAAAACCCGATTGGATCAACTTCAAAACGACCATCAACTTCATCAAGACAGATAAGGAGGGGGGACCTTGGTACCCCGCCTGCATCAACAAAAACGATCCGTGCAAACAGCGTTGCAAGGTCACTGAAACTGGGGACGGAAACTGGATGTGTGACCGATGCGGGCAGACCTCCAACGAGTGCAAGCGCCGTTACATCCTCAGTCTCACAGCCATGGACAACACCTCCATGAGCTGGTTCAGCATGTTCGACGAATGCGCCACACAGCTCCTCGGCGAACAGAACAGCGCCGATGAACTCTACAAGATGATCGAACAGGGCGACCAGGACAGATTCGAGGCTGTATTCAGCGATGTACTCTTCTCGGAGTGGATCATGACAGCCATGGTGAAAAACGAACAGGTCAACGATGAGCAGCGACTCAAGTGCACCGTCAACCGGATGACAAAGGTCGACTACCAGGAAGAGTCCAAGAACTTACTTTCTGCAATCCAAAACATTGCTGCCCAGTGAGGGGAGGGGAGGGGAGGGCGGCGTGGGATTGTCAGTTAGTTGCGCAGAGAACTGTTTTTGTTGAGTGTCGATAGTACAAAGCGAAGGTTTTTTACACCCCAAACTTTTTTCCTATACCTTTCTAACCCCTTACTTATAATTTTATAACCATTTAACCCAACTAACACAACAAGGTTTTTTAAGGCTTCAGCTAACTCCTCTGTTATATGAAAGGTTTCAAAATTGTGTCCAAAATAGTCGTTTCGCAATAGTGGGGATAACCACACACCCCCCTGTTAGATAATAGTGGGGATTAGACAATAACCACACACACACCTGTTAGATAATAATAATAGTGGGGATTGGGTTAGATAATATAGGGGATAGGTGGGGAATGAATAATAGGTGGGGATAATAATAATAGGTGGGGAATGTTAGATAATAATAGGTGGGGATAATAATAGGTGGGGAATGGGGTAATTGTAATATAGCTATCTCCAAGGAAATCTCTGACCTAAAACCTGGATCTCCCCCCTTTTCTCCAACCCCCAATAATAATAATTGAATTTCGTTTACTTAAATAAATTTTTGATCTATAATGTCTTTTTATAATATTATAAAATAATATATAAAATCATTTAGAATAAAATAAGTTTCAAATATATTACACTATCCACATATTATATTTTTTTAAATTAATTTTTTTAAATTTTTAAAATTAAATGAATAATAAATAAATTTATCAATTTATTGAATATTATTTTATTCTAAAATATTATAAATATAAATAAATAATATAATTAAATTAAATTATTTATCAAAAATGTATTTAAGTAAACGAAATCAATATTTTTGTCAAAGCAACCTTGAAAGCGGTAATTTTTCTCTGTCCAACACTTCGAATTTACTGAGTGATCGGCAGAGAAAAATTTCCCTGCTTTGGTTGCTTTTTGGCATTTTTTTTGTCAAAAACCCACAATTATGAAGAGAGCTACCAACGAGACCGAAAACGGCGAACGAACAACCAACACACACAGAAACACCAACGGAAACTCAGGACCTAAAACGAACAAAAAGAGAACACAAAAACGACGATAGAGAGTACGAATGTCCAGGCACAAAAAGACAACAAAAAATCAGAGAAAAATCTGAAAAGTAAAGCTCACAAAATTTTTTCTGCAATCTACTCTACTCATTTACATTTTTTCAATTATTTGAAAAAACTTCAGCAAGAGCTGCCCTGACGATATCATCTCTCCCCCAGAGAACAATTGTGGCGGGGTAGAAGTGGGTGCCCCACTTCGGGTGTAGAAGTACCTTGCACCCACCAGCATCTTGCTGTTTGTATCCAAGCAGAGTAGAGAAAGACTGAACCTCAGAAAAAAAGCGCTGTGATGTCAGCAGGCTAGGGGACAAACAAGGCAGGCCAGAGCAAGGGTCAATGTAGTCAATCCAGAATTCCGATTTGTGAAGGGTTGAGAGGGTGCCCTGAATTTGTACAGCCAAAATTTGGAATACCTCTAGGAGTCGGTCCTTTTCCGCTGCAATATCTGGTCCCATGCTGCAGAGATCCAGCGAGCTGTACAGTGAGACTGGAAGGGCAAAGTGAGTATTGGCAGAGTGAGAGGAAGAGTTCGGCTCTATTCCATCTGAGTACGCGTCCTGAAAGATGTAGTCGTATTCGCGTTTAAATCCCCGTGGATGGGTGTGCAGGGAGTACTCTAATTTCACATTGGTTTCAGATGAGGGTAGAGAGTAGTTGATCACCGTCGGACTGATGATAGTGTTCTCCTTCCGGGCAGTCTGCAGATTTGATTCAGATGCAGACATGGCAGCACGCACACACACTCACACAAACACACTCACACACACACACTCACAACACACACAACACACTCTCTCTCTCACACACACACTTTTTGGATTCAGTATTTGGGTTGTCCGACACCCCACTGTGTCAGGGGGGTCCGGAGAGTTTGATTTGACGGGGTATGCTGAAATTTTTTTGAGGGTAACACACACAACACACACTTGGGATTCAGTATTTGGGTTGTCCGACACCCCACTGTGTCAGGGGGGTCCGGAGAGGGTGATTTGACGGGGTTCGCTGAATATTTTTTGAGGGAAAGCCAAACCAGACACGAGTATAATGGAGTGGAGGAGCGAGAGACAAAATTATTCGACTCTGAGCCGTAAGGAAGCGACTCCTCCTTCGCAGACATCACCTCTCACCAAACCCACTGTATCGCACTAAAATGATTATATAATGTCGTAAAAACGTATTTATTGCAGTCTTCTTAAAAATTCGAATCGCCAGTTTGACGTCGAATTCCCACCCAAACCCCCCTCGTTGAAAAAAAAATGCCACTATTGTCCTTCCTGATTTTTGTCCTCTCCTTTAGTTTCACCCACCCTTTGTCGGCACCCATCCCAACCCCAAGGCCTCCGCAACCACCTTCAGCAAATTCAAGGTCAATTTTTAGCTCCAAACCGCTCACTTCTTCTGAATTTTTGCACAATGATGATTACCGTCAGCTCTTCACAAAGGTTGTCAGAGCCTTTAAAATCAAGAAGCCCACAAAGATCCAGGCGATGGCGTGGCCAGCAATAATCAAAGAGTCTAACGAATTAATGCAGCTACCCTCCAAACTCAAACCTGAAGGCGAGCAAAAAAATGACAGAGCAGTGATTATCGCTGATCAGACAGGCAGTGGAAAGACACTTGGGTTTCTTATTCCTCTTATTCAGCGTCTGGCTGCAGACGCTGCCACCCCTACAACCACCACCGCAACCACCACAACCGCCACAATGGACGGCAACATCCCTTCTCCCAAACTTTTGATAATCGTTCCTACTTCTGAGCTTGCGGACCAGACTGGCAAGATTTGCAAGTTGGTTGCAAACATTGCCAAATTTAAGTCGATAGCATTCTCTGGCTCTTACGCGAACATGAGACAGAATATTGATAGTCGCAATAGCATGAAAGGCCGCGACGTAGATGTGCTGGTATCAACGCCCGGGATTCTCTCCAAGATGCTGAAAAATGTAAGTGCAAAAAAAGTTAGTCCTCCTCTGGAAAGACAGAGTAACAAAACGAATGCACCACACTAACGCACAACAACAACAACAACAACAACAACAACAACAACAACAACAACAACAACAACAATAAATTCAGTCTGATATTTCACTGCGAAATACCCAGTCCGTTGTGATCGACGAGGTAGATGTGTGCTTAAATGGGGGATTTAACGATGAGCTTAAAATAGTGGGCGATTCCATCACAAAACCGTGTTTGTGGGTGTTTGCGACGGCCACGCTGCCCGATGCCGTCGTCGAGGTGGTGAAGCAGGAGTTTAATAACCGGGTTAAAATAGTTCGGGGAGCGGGTCTGCACAAGGCGGCGGAAAATTTAAAAGTCAACATTGTCGATGTTTCAGTTCCGGCCCCAGATATGAAAAAGAGGGAGGTGTGCCTGAAGAAGAAGACCGACAACTTGCTCACAGCGCTTCGGCGCTACAAGTGCGAGAAAACTCTAATTTTCTGCAACACTATTGATAGCTGCCGGGACGTGGAAAACTTTCTGCACCGCAATGATCGGAAGCGCGTGTTATACAACGTCAACCCTTACCATGGAGCGCTCTCGGATGTCAATCTGAAGCGTTCGCTGAGGTCATTTACGCAGTCTGATGAAGTGAAAACGGCCAAAACGACGACCAAAATGACGGAGACGAAGACGAAGACGAAGACGAAAACGAAAGCGAAAGCGAAGCCAAAGGTCGACCAAATTCTTGTCTGCACTGACAGGGCCGCCCGCGGCGTGGACTTCGATCGCCATCCCGTTGACCATGTTGTCATTTTCGACTTTCCGAAAGACCCAGCCGAATACCTCCGGCGCTGTGGCCGCACAGGTCGAGCAGGGCGAGAGGGTGCAGTAAGCGTATTTTGCTATGGCTTCCAACTACCCCTAGCTCGCAAGCTCGATGACAAAATCGTCGACACCGGCGTCAAGGATAGGACGGACTGGGGGGGTGACGAGGTAGATTTTGAATAAGCAACAGAATAAACTGAACCCGCTCGGCGGCATCTAAAAAAATCCTTCCTCTCATTTTACTCGCTTTAATCCTAATTTGTCTTTGCTATAAACAACAAGTGAAAACATCAAGGTTGGAGCAGGCTCAAACGAGCTTGGCACCAGGATGCATCTCTCATTCTTTGCCAGCTTGAAACTTGCTGTTACAACTGTTTCGCTGGTCGTATATACACCTGAATTTGTGGTCGTTTTGACTTGGCCCGGGACCTTAGATATCGGGGAGCAGCTACTCTCGATGAAGCCTTCGCTTCCCCCCCGAAAGACGCTCAAATTGATGGCCTCACGCTTATTGCATTTCAATCGAACGAAGCAGGTGTTCTCGTCTGAGTTGCTCCGGATTGTAATCTGAGCATTTCCGGCATAGTTCCCGAAATTACTGCACCCGCTGCTTCCAACAATATTATTCACGGCGTGCTTTTCCATATCTGCACCTTCTTCTTTTATTTTCTTGACGATTAAATCGCTCCCGAATGCTCCGTCACAGAATAGGTCTAGCACATATTTCACTATATCCCCTTCGTTCAAGCAGCTCAGAAGCAAAACGTAGCTTTGCCCCTGCTGCAACTTTCCCTCACCAAATGCAACAGCTTGTGAATACATACCGCTCCCGAACGCTTCATTTTGGAGGTTCTCGAGCCTCCCTCCGCTGCCCGGTCGAGGAGCCACCGCGAAGAAGATGCCGCGCTGTGGGTTTGCCTTCATCAGAACTTGAAGTTTTACATCCCGCTTGCACTCCAACGCGTACTGCGGGTTACAGAAAAAGGGAGAACTCCTCCCGATGGCACCGCCAGAATTTGAGTCGTCGAACCTTCCCTCCAGCCGAAACTTATTTGAAAAAAATTGCGGGGTCGGGCTGAACGCAAACTCGTGTCCACAGAATACGCTAATAGAGAACCGAACATCCTCGAACTTTTTGAATTGCGAAAGAACGAGCACTAAGTTGCTATCCTTCTCGCCAGTAAGATCGTACCTGATAAGATTATGACAGTTATTGCTGTAAATCCCTTGAACCAGCCTCTCAATGTGCGGATAGATGACGCGGCGATTCTTCTCAATTCGATGGACGTGACATGTCAAGGAGACTTCCTCGCCGTCCTTATATCCTTCGAGCTCCTCCTTACTCGTGTGTCGATTCAACAAAATCCACACGCTCGATCTGTTCTTACATGCAGCACCACCAAAGTGCAGCGAGAATTGCGGATTGTCACTGACATAATATTGGTCGCTAGCGGGTCCCTGAGTAACAGGCCATTTTACGTGCGTGGTGAACTTGTACTTGAACAGAGATGGATTCCAGTTAAGGTGCAAACACCGAAAATATTTCAAGAAGTCAGACCAACCAATCCAAAACAACCCGTCATCGCTTGTTCTCGCAAGCTCTATGTTGTAACCAAGGGCGGATTGCAACTGCGATGTCCAAGAAGCCACATCTCGGTGGCTATACTTCCCAATCCATGGCTTGCTGGCCCACGGGTTCTTCATGAGTACAAACCTCATGCCCCCGAGTACTTCTTTGACATTCAAGATAGCGTAGGCGTGGCCCGTGAACAGTCCAACTAAGTCAGCTTGTGCTTCGCTGATCGACTCGCTAACCGCCGCCGTCATGAGAGCGTCCCCGAAACGGTGGCTGGAAAGAATTCTCTCCCAAACCCTCTCGCTGTCCGTCTCGTGATCCTTCTTCTTCTTACCCAGTCCGTCTTCAGAACTAAAAAACACACGCTCTGGAAGCCAACCGGTCAGGCTATAAAGATCGACGCCACTGTTGCTTCCAATGAAACCGTAACCGTTTTTGCCACTCATAAGTTTCATATAAGCCTTTTCGATCAACGGCACCCAAAGCTCAAAGTACGACTTATTTGTTGTATGACTGCAAAGTGTCTCGTAGTTGCGATCCACAGGGAGCCGATCGTCGATTACGATTCGCCGTTCGACGCCGTTATACCAGAGCTTGACGACATACTTGCCGCACTCGTTGACGAAAGGCTGCCCTCTGTTGTTCTGAGGATAAATTATCGACGTGACCAAACGTCGTCGTGCGAGCTGCATGGAAGAGAGAATCGGAAGATGAGCAAAGGGCGAGAAAAAGAAAGTCGGGAGAAGGAATCAAAACACGCTCGCTACTACTTTTGGCTTTCTCCTCACTCACTCACCTTCTCATGGGCGGCAGAAATGCATAAACTCGCAACAAATGAGCAGTCACCCACACAAAGTTGCTTGATGCTAAATGGGTTGATATTGTGTATCATTGCAAGGTGCTGTCCTCTGTGCTGCGCGATTTCTGACGGGCGTGCCCACTTAAAGAAATTCTGACTTTGGGAGGGGCCGAGGTTAATGAGACCGTCAGGATCCTCAAATAAAGTGTTCCCCAAGGTATTGAAATTAAAAGACTGGATCTCCGAGTGAAGAAAGGGCATGAACACTTTCTTTCCAATTATGCTGCTTTCCTTTAAAACAGAAATTTCCGTTTTGGTCAAGAGGGAGGAATTTACTTTTGGCGGAGGTGGTGGTTCATTTTTTACAGTGCTTTGGGGGGATTTGAGCTCCTCAACCCTGGCGAGGATGTCGTCGATACGCCTCCTGAGAGACAAATTGTCGCTTTCCTGATCGAGTTTGAGCAATTCTAAGAACTTCTCTGCGGCAGACAAGTAACGCTTCGTCGTCTCTTCAACACTCACGTTGTTATTCTCGTCCATTGTGAGTGCCTCATCAAGCAGGGTCGAACCGGCCACAAATAGCGGTGCACTTGCAACTTCAAACCGTTTCGCGGTTAGGGTTCTCGACGTTTGCGCGACTGGCAAACTATCAAGGTTCAAAGCATCTTCGTCAACTGCCAAGACTGCCCTAGCCGTGGGCACGTTGTTATCCATGCTTGATTTTTTGCAGAGATCCGAAATTTGAGCCTTTAAGCTCTCCACGCGTTTTTGATACAGTGCGATGTTCTCCATAATAAGTTTCCGAGACTGTACATTGAAGGTAGATTGCAGGATTGGAGTGAAGAGTGCCAATGATTCCTCATAAGATGCTACTGCTTCAGCCATTTCAAAAGTAGTTTTTGCGGATTCATCCCGCGATATAGACAAACGGAGCGACTCAAATGCAGCATCGAGATCCATATTTTGTTAAAATATTACAAACAATCAGTTTTTTATAACTGGGATTCTGAGTCAGTCCGAGTTCCGGGTTCGTCGGGGAGTGTGTGTTTTGTGTTTGGTTAGCCAAGGACTAAAACAATCAGTTTTTTATAACTGGGATCAGATCCGGGTTCGTCGGGGAGATTTTTTGTGTTCGGTAGTAAGTAAGCCAAGGACTTTGGATTTTTTAGACAGTTTTTTTTGTAAGCCTCCCAGATTTTCGGCAGATAACGCCCACTTTCACTGGATTAACGACACCTTTTTGTTCCAACTTCCTCATATATCCCAACTTCCTCAAACATTTTTGAAAAAAGTGAATTCGAAAACCCCCGCACCTTCTCTTGCAACGAATGGAATTGGACCCCCTAAACTTAGGCGTCGAAGGGACGCAATGGGGAAATCGCACAGTTCCACTTCAATCTCAGCCAGATCCCAGCAACCAGTCTAATCGTGTTGTACCACCTACGAAAGGTTTTCGTTTTTCCCATCCCCGAGTCCCCATCGACTGGAAAAAGATCTTGAGTTCGGAGATCGAGGCAATCGAACGGAGGGGAGACGTGGAGAGACTGGCAAAATTTCTCCCAACTGTGGCTTTAGGAGATGTTGAGAAGAGTGTTGGGGGAAGTGATGCCGTTGCGCACCCTGCTTTGATAAAGGCATTCAAGCAGGCCCAGCTTGCCTCACAGTATCTAATCCATTGCCAGACGTCAATGGAGAAGCAAGTAAGCCTAGTGAACGACGAGATTACCTCGCTCGAGAGGGTGGGCAGGAAGCTCGAGGAGAAGGAGAACAGGAAGGACGAGAAGTTGAAAGAACTCAAGAAGGAAAGCAGAGCACAGCGTAGGCTCATAGCGCAGTACCACAGGATGCTAAGAAAGCACAATCCAGACCTGGCCGGTCGAATTGTAGGCCACGGCGACGGAAGCATCTCTCTCCTCGAGAGAGGGACGGGTATCCAGACTGTTGTGAATACAGACGAGGATCTCAAGTTTGGCAATGCTAGTGTCATGGTGGAAGAGGACGACGACTTTTACGTAAACCCAGCGAGCCTATCAGTGTCAACGGGAGGAGAGGAAGAATCGACACTTGACTCCAGGTTTGAATCGTCTGGAGCCATGATCTCACCGAAGAAGGGCAAGGCAGCAGGGAGTGGGGCAACAAAACCTCCGGAATCGCCAGAGGGAAAACTCATTCGTTCATCCATCGAGGAGATGCCCTCTCCTCAGGCCAGAGAAGAGCTCGAGAAATTTCGTCAACTTAGTCCGGATCAGAAACGGAACCCAATCCTGGAGAGTTTAAGGATCAGTGGGGAGCTGGACTTTGACGATAGCGACAGCTGTTCTGAGATCGCTCTTTGAAAATATACCATGACGATAACAGAAAACTTCGTTAAAAAAAAGGAAGTAGCCCGCAATTTAGGTTTTAGAAATTACTTCGTTGGGGGGCTTGTCTACTCTGCATTTGTTGCGATGCTGCTTGCAATCTCGCTCGCTTTTGAATGCCTTCCCACACAAATCGCATTTAATTTTGTTGGCGGGATCGATTATTTTAACATCGTCGTCCTCTGTGGGTTCGAAAAGGGAAAGGTGGCGGCTTCTGTCTAAATCAGATGCAAAATTCATTCCACAGACGTTGCACAGTCCCACCGAGGGTATTTTTGTTAACACCGACAATGATGGCGAAGTTACCCAGTCTGGTTTCAAATTTGTGCGATGAACAGAAATGCTAGAAAGCCGCGAAGAGCAAACAAAGGCAAACGTCCATGCTCTCGGATTTCCAGAAGAGCAAAAAGGTAAACGTTTACTATTGGATAGGAATAGCATAAGGGAAGAGAGATAATGTCTCCCGCTCCGGATACAAAAAGAGTGAAGGTCAAAGAATCGTTGGTGATCAATCCACGTCAGGATGTAGCTGCATTAATGAAGCTACACAAATTTCCCAGACATGCCAACGAAAACAAGATTTTGTCAACAAAATTAAGCATGAGGCCCAGGCGGAGAGAAGGAGGAGATCAAGTGCCACAACCGATCAGAGTTTGATGGTTGCTAATGTTTCGACATCTGCACAAAAGAGAAGTCGAAATAACGTCTCGTTCGACTTGAACTCGAGCCAAGAAATGCAACGTGGAAAACAACGTGTTCGTCCGAATGGTACTACTCCGGTGAAAGACAAGTCAAAGCGACGTGACCGTGCAGTTCCGGTTGCAAAAAATCTATTCACCCCCTTCAAAAAGACCTCTGCTCAGCTCGTTCAAACGAACAGGGCGTATGCTGAGTCAAAATACCA
>ERZ651776.5356-NODE-5356-length-11169-cov-21.191399_pt1 | contig 11169 bp, 10 predicted proteins | sample MGYA00514761_ERZ651776 | MGnify/ENA metagenome assembly ERZ651776 | reverse complement strand
GTTGTGTGCGATGTTATGGGCGATGTTGTGTGCGATGTTATGGGCGATGTTATGTGCGATGTGGTGTGCGATGTGGTGAGCGATGTTGTGGGCGATATTGTGAGCGATGTTGTGTGCGATGTTATGGGCGATGTTGTGTGCGATGTGGTGTGCGATGTTGTGAGCGATGTTATGGGCGATGTTATGGGCGATGTTGTGAGCGATGTTGTGAGCGATGTTATGGGCGATGTTATGGGCGATGTTATGGGCGATGTTATGGGCGATATATGCGGGGGTTATCCACCGGCCTCCATACCATAGCATAGCATAGGATACAATACAATACCATACCATACCATACCATACAATACCATAGAACCCCGCCCCTAGTCCACCATATAATTTATCGCCAAATCTCACACCATAGCATTGCACCTCAAAAGAGACAACCGGGAAATGAGTAGGGAAACGAGAAATGAGTAGCGGGTAATTTCGTAAGTATATTCGAGACGAATTCATGAGAGAGATAAGACACCATACTATTACCACACAGAAGCAAACGGGAAATGAGTAGGGAAACGAGAAATGAGAAATGAGAAAAAACCCTATATTTGGGCTCTTTCTCATTTTTTTATTTTTTATTGGTTTTCTTTTCTCTCCACCTCCTTACATTCATACTCTACTCACAGACGATATACTTCCCATTCCATACGATGACCTCCTCTGGTTCCTCTGCCTTCTTGTCTTCGATGGTCATACGCGACATCTTGCCGACGAGGACGTCCATGCTGTATTCGGTCGTGTCCACCTTTCGCGAGACGATGCGCGTTTCCGGAGACCACTCCTCGTCGTCGAATTCCTCGTCGTCAGTATCCACGTCTTTTTCCGAACGGTATCCTCCAAACGTGCGTGCCCTTTCTTCGCTGATATGTCCCGAATAGGGAGGGTAGATGTATCGCGAGGACAGTTCGTCGGTGTAAAAGTCCATTGTGCTTCTTGGTTGCTGGTTGCTTGGTTGCTGGTTGCTTGGTTGCTTGGTTGCTTGGTGACGCCGCGCGCGAAAAGTATTTCAATATTTTACTCACACCGACCACACAACGCATTACACTGCACAAAGGTCACGAGAAAAAATCCCCTAATGGGACTTCTTCATCTAATTTTTATTTTGTTTTATTTTTTATTTTTTATTTTGTTACCGACTTCCTGGTTACACCTAGTCGAACTCTTCGCCGCTCTCTTCGCCGCTCTCGTTCATACTCTCCGAACCGAGTTCCGAGTGCTCGTCCTCCTGGACACACGCCCTCTTCGCGTCCTTCTCCTCGGTGCTCGGGACCGAGTTACGCTTCTTCGTCTTCGCCCCCACCGGTTCATCGTCGTCTGAGCTATCGTCGTCCGAGCTATCATCGTCCGTCACGCCCTTCTCTTTCGCTAGCTTTACGACGATATCCTCTCCTTCCGTATCCGATGCCTCGACATTTGCGGTCTTGTCCTTCTTCTTGCGACCCTTCGGCTTGACCACAACCTCGAACTGCTCGGGGGGAATGGTCCAACCGAGTTTTGCGGCCTCCGCCTCGGCATCCTCTCGGGTGATATCGTTGTTCTTCATGTAGTTGCCGTACTTGATCGGCTTCTCACCTTTCTTGTCCTTGTAGTCAGCGTCGAACCGGTCCTGGATGACACCGTAAGGCGGCGCTCCTCCGTTCTTGTTCGTCGCCGTTTGGCAGCGCCTGCAGTAGTCACCATCCTCCAGCTTGCCGTGACGGCACTGCACGTAAAGCTTGCCGCACGACTGGATGGCCTGGCAACAGTTCGGAAGGACCTGTCCGCACCACGGCAGTTTGACCACGTCTGCCTTGGGTTCCTCGTCGGACTTGGGGTTGAGTTTCTTGGTCTTCTTGGGCTTCTTCTTGGGCTTCTTGGATAGCGTCATCACGCCGAGCATCTCCATGGCTTCCTCGATGTTGATTTGGTCGTACTTTTCCGCGAGCTGTTGCACGACATCGTTCACCAGCGAGGTAGCGGCCTTCTCCATGCCCTTCTGCATACCGCACTCGACACTACGCTGCACCGACTCGGTCATGTTGAACTGGATCGACGACATCTTGATGGTTGGTTGCTTTTGATTTTGCTTGCTTGTTTGATTGTGCTATGGATTACTTGGAGGAAAATCAAATCAATTTTTCTTCCTCGTCATACGGGCTCCTTGGTTCGGAGGCAAAAGAAATACGTTCATCTTGTTATTCGCTCGTTGATTGTGCTATGGGCGAAAGTATTTCATTATTTTTTACACACAATAAGAAAAGGCCCCGTAGTGGGACCTTTTCGAGATTTGTAGTTTATAGTTTATAGACTTGGTTGGTCTTGTGCGCGCCTACTACTACTACTACTCACTGTGTTACCCTACGCCTTTGCCTTCGTCGTCTCCTGTTTCGCCGCCTTCTTCCCCGCCTTCTTGTCCGCATTCTTCGTGTCCTGTTTCACTGCCTTCTTCCCCGCCTTCTTGTCCGCATTCTTGTCCGCATTCTTCGTGTCCTGTTTCGCTGCCTTCTTCTCCGCCGCTACCCTGGCCTTCTCCGCCTTCTCCGCCTCCGCCGGACTGGGGTTCTGCTTCTTCCACTCATTCTGCTCGTCCTTGTTCATCGCGTTCCACTCGTCGCGGGTTCCAGTGAAGTGCTTGGGTCCCCTTGCCTTCGACTTGGTCTTGGCTTTCGGCTTGGTCTCAGTGTCGCTGGCGGTCTCAGTCTCGCTCGCGGTTCCGGTCTCGCTTGTGGTATCATCCTCCACGGGCTCCTGCTCCACGGGCTCCTGCTCCACGGGCTCCTGCTCCACGGGCTCCTCGGGTTCGCTGACAGAGCCAGTATCACTTGCGGTCTCATCGGTCTCAGGTTCGCTCACGGAACCGGCCTCGCTTGTGGTCTCATCGGTCTCAGGTTCGCTCACGGAACCGGCCTCGCTTGCGGTGTCCTCGGTCTCGGTATCGCTGCTAGCGTCCTTCTTCTTGCGCCCTTTCTTGGTGTCCACCACTAGGAACTGCTCCTCCGGGATGGTCACGCCCCACTTGGCCGCCTCTGCCTCGGCAGCTTCGCGCGTGATGCCCTCCTTCTTCATGTAGTTCCCGTAGTTCACCGGCGCCTTACCTTTCGCGTCCGTGTAGTCCGGGTCGATGCGGGCGCTGGCAGTGCCTTTGGAGGGGGTTCCGCCGTTCTTGTCGGCGTCCTTCTGGCAGCTCTTGCAGAATTCGCCCTCCTCCACCTTGTCGTTCAGGCACTGCGAGTGGAGACCCTTGTTTACCTTGAGCGCCTGGCAGCAGTTCGGAATCACCATACCGCACCACGGCAGCTGCACCTTCTTGGACTTCTTGGGCTTCTTGAACGTCACGACGCCGAGGAACTCCATCGCTTCTTCCGCGTCGAACTCGTACTTCTCGGACAGCTTGTTGACGACCTCCTCCAGAACGCTCTTCATCGCAGCCTCCATACCGATCCGCATACCGTGCTCGGCACCGCGCTGGACGGCATCGGACATGTGGAACTGAACCGAAGACATGATGTAGTTGATTGTTTTGCTTTTGCTTTTGCTTGCTTGTTGTTTGATTATGTGATGGTGTAGTTGGAGGAAAAGTTTTTCAATTTTTTCACCCTCTACACACCCTATTTCGCACACGAGAGAAAAAGACCTACTAATCTGTCTCTCTTTGCTGCCTTTTTTGCTGCCTTTTTGCGCGTGTCTTGTGTTACGTATGTCTTGTGCGTTTCGCGAAGCTGCCTTGTGTTCTGCTCTATGTGTCGAATGCTGCCCATATATTTGTGCCTATATTTGTGCCTATATTTGTGCCTATATTTGTGCCTATATGTGTGCCTATATTTGTGCCTATATGTGCCCTACATCTGTCGTGCTTGATGTGTCGAACACTTAACGGTTGCCTTGAATTCCCCCAAGAGGTAGTGGGAAACCGCAGTCGTTCTCATCCTCATCGTCATCGCTATCAAAGTTGAGTCTTCTTGCGATGTTGAAGAGGTTTAGGTCGAGCGCGTTCTGTCGAATGAGCACAGGCGGTGGCGGTGGAGCACCCAACACGCCCCAATCCGCTTGCGGTGGCGTGTGTGCCAAAGTGTGCGCAGGAGTATGCGTCGGGCTCTGCATCGGGCTCTGCATCGGGCTCTGCGTCGGTGTTTGCGTCGGTGTCTGCATCGTTGTATTCCTTGTCATTTATTCTGTATGCCCTAACTGGACAAAATATATTTCAATTTTTCTCCGGCGTATATGAGCAAGAAAAAGCACGTGGTTACCACCATACAACCTACCGCGATGCACGATATGTCGCGCACATGTAGTTCGACTGTTTTTGATGCCATATCCCGCGTCTTGCTTTGTGCTGTCGAATAAAACAAGAAAAGCATTTCAATTTTATACTTGTGCTATACAGCCTCATTTTGTCCTATATAAAATTGAAATGCTTTTCCTCCAAAATGTCCTGTGCATACAACAATATGGTCAAGAGCAAGAAGTTCACTGGCAGGAAGATCCCGGCCTCCTATGTCGGGTTATACCACGAATGTGTCGAGCGCGATGTGTATACCGCCAACGACACCCCCATTGCTCCCTTCCTCAACCACGCGCTTCACGCCAACGTACAAGCGCACATCATGTCCTTTCTGGGCGACGTTTCCATCCATACCGCATACTACGAGGACTCCATGTATTACGACGAAAAACGCTACTGTGAACGCCTATACACCGACGACTTCTCCATAGATCATGTATAGAGTTCATCCCCCTCTATACACATATACACAACTCCACACAAAACTCCACACAACCAACGGCAGCAAAACGGCAGGGTGCTTACCCTTTTCTCTCCACTCTTCACTCTTCCAAACCTCATACTAAGAGAGAAATGTAAATGTATTAAAAATTGATTGAGAATACGCCCTCTGGATACACTACACATAAAATACAAAAGCAAACAAAAGCATCCGAAGTCAAGCATACGATGCCCGCCTCCTTCATCTCCAGCATCCACGCCCTTCCTGATGAGGTCATCGGGCACGTCCTCACCTACACGCCTCGCCACGATACCGCCCAAATCCTCTGGGATGCCTCGCAAACCGACGGTCTCCGCCTCAAGTATCTCCGCCGCTACAGGGTTCCCAATGACGCGCACAAGGACGAAATATTCGCCCATTTAGCGCCCTCCGTCTGTGGCGCCACCGTCTACGGCGATGAAGACGCCCCCATGTGCATCATCCGCACCAACATCTCGGTTGGTGAGTGCGTCCGCTTCCGCGTCCTCATTGAGAAACAGCAACTGAAACAGCACGCACCATAAACACTACACACTACACACTACACACTACACACCAGACAAAAGGCAGCATTAAAACGGGCAGCATTAAGGCAGGGTATTTACACCCTTTGGGTATTTACACCCTTTTACAACTCTACAAATGTCTATGGTTCCACCTACATCCTACCCTTCCCCATTTCTCCTTTCCCTACTCATTTCCCGGTTCCATATTCTTCTCCTAGAGAGAAAAGGCATCCTATTTAGTAATCAAAAAACGTCCTTATTTAGACGTTTTTTATTTAAAAAAAAATTGATTTCCTTTTAGCGTTCGCTCACGACACAATTACCCTTGGACGACATTTGCGCATTGAATCTACGCGCAACCATTCGATGGCGAATATCGACGAGTTTCATCGCTATCTCGAAAACGCCGGCCTCGACAAGAAACCCCACCAGCTCGACGGCGTCCAGTGGTGCTTGGCCAACGAGCTCGACGGGCACACCGTTGGCGATCCTGCTCCCGGTGCCCGCCCCCGCCTCGTCCGCGGCGGACTCATTGCCGACGAAATGGGCCTCGGCAAGACCATGCAGATCATTGGCGTCATGTTGTGCAACACCATGCGCCGCACCCTCATCGTCCTTCCTCGCGCCCTCCTCGAGCAATGGGACGGCGTCCTTCGCTCCACCCTCAAGCATCGCGCCCTTGTCTACCACGGTCCCGACAAGAACCACATCTCCCTCTCCATGTTGCGCGACGCCCACATCGTCATTACCACCTATGGTATGGTCGCCGCGCGTCAGGCCGGTCTTTCCCTCCTCCACAAGGTCAAGTGGAGCCGCGTTGTCTTCGACGAAGCACACCATATGCGCAATCGCACAACCAAGATTCACCTGGGCGCCCTCAAGCTCAAGGCGAAGATTCGCTGGCTCATCACCGGCACTCCCATCCAAAACTCCGCATATGACTTCGACAGCATGTGCGCCGTCTTGCGCATCCCAACGGATTACTACCTCAACCCCGACAACCTCCGTCACATCGTCCGCTCCTTCGTCTTGAGGCGCACCAAGCAGCAGGCCGGCCTCGCCTTGCCTCCCTTGCGCTGCGAAACCATCTTGGTCCCTTGGGCCGACGATGCCGAGAGGCGATTCGCCGCCGATGTCCATTCGCGCTTCGACTTCAGCGGGGTCGTTGCGCGCACCCTTCCGCTCGACCCCGCTGCCGCCCAGCCAAACCCGCTCACGCTTGCCGACGGGGTTTGCGGCGAAACGCCCCTTGTTGCCTTGTTGCGCGCCCGGCAAATGTGCGTCTGCCCGCCCCTCCTCGACAGCAAGATAAAGGAGGTCGTCAGCACGGGCTCCGTCGAAGACGACCCCACGCTCTATGAAGCCGCCGCTCCGTCCAGCAAGCTCGACGCCGTCGTCGTGAAGGTCCTCGACCGTCAGGACAACGGCAGGTCCAAGCTCCTCTTCTGTCACTACCGCGGGGAAATCGACGCCCTCAAAGCCCGCCTCGCTGCCAAAGGTCTTCGCGTGGAGACCTTCGACGGTCGCACCTTGACCGGCGAGCGCAACCGAATCATCACCCAAAAATGCGACGTCCTCATCTTGCAAATACAGACCGGCTGCGAGGGCTTGAACCTCCAACACTTCAGCGAGGTCTACTTTGTCAGCCCCCACTGGAACCCTGCCGTCGAAGACCAGGCCGTCGCCCGCTGCCATCGCATCGGACAGCAGCAGCCCGTCGACGTCTTCCGCTTCGTCATGTCCGGCTTCCAACTCCCTCTTCAATGCGGGGAAGACGGCGAAGAAGAGGACTGCTCCATCACTCTCGATGCCTACGCAAAAGAGGTCCAGGAATCCAAACGACTCTTGAGAGCCATCCTCGACGACTATGATGACGAACTGCTCGACGATTGTCCGGTCTGTATGGAAAAAATCCTTCCCGCCGCTTCTCTTGTTCTCGGCTGTGGCCACCGCTTCTGCAATGCCTGCATTGGCCAAATCCGCACTCGCGATATGCACAACGCCTGTCCTATGTGCCGAGCCCCCATGTGATTCACCCTATCTATGTGTGATGTATGATGTGTGGTTGTAGTATGTAATGTGTGTGATGTGTGATGTGTGATGTGGCAGGGTAATAACCCTTTTCTCTCCCCTCTTTCTCTTCCAAAACCTATACTAAGAGAGAAATGTCCTCCATAGTAGGATGCTCGTCACCCCCCCCTGTGGCGAGGTAGTATTGTGGCGACGTATCTTTCCCGCTTTCGTCACTATCACGTCACTATGCGACCGGCATCAAAATTGAAATGATTTGCTCGGTTGTATGGGAAAGCAAGAAACAAGCAAGCATACAACCACAAGCATGGCGCGCGCAAAATTCGTCGCATCGCCCCAGCGCCTCGCTCTGCCAGCGTGGTACCTCGTCAAGCAGTTCGCCGGCATCTACGGCGTCAAAATGAACTACAAGGGCGTCAAGAAGTTGAACCGCGACGTCATATCGCGCGCATACTTCGACGTCGCCAAGCTGCCCGCCATCACGCGGACCGTCACCTACAACAACCGCGGGCAACCCGAGAAGCTACCGCCCATCAAGTCTAAGGACTGGATCGCCTTGATCCTCAAGCGCGCCGCAATGGGCTACAACAACCGACAGTTTTACGAGTCGCTCGCCAACACTATCCACCCTCCGCCCGTGAAGTGTGCTTGCGGAGCCATGGTGTGCTCCACCGGGAAAGCCACCGGGAAAGCCCACCGGAATTCTAAGGCGCACATCAACGGAATGTTGGCTCTACACCGTTGGAGTGGTGGCCCGCACATTGTCACATTCCCCCGCAAGGTCAAGGAGGGGCTAATTGGTGGGGCTTTGGTGGGTGACCGCAGCCGGAGGGGGATTGACCACGACATAGCACCATACATCGGCGGCACGTTTGCAGGCATGCACGTTAACCGCAGCGTATCGCCACCCATAGTCCACATCACATATGCGCACCATCACTACGACAGCATATTGAACGACCTAAAAGCGAGTTCACACGTCATGAACGTGGTTAACGGCCAGCCCGTTTGCGGACCAGTCAACACGCGCAAGAATATGGTTACCGTGGTCCGTCATCCTACATACGAACAGATTGACCACTTGATCATGCTCAGCCGCCGTGAACCACACACATAACCACACGCACACACACTTATCAGGCAGGGTAATTATCAGGCAGGGTATTAACCCTTTATCAGGCAGGGTAATAACCCTTTATTAGGCAGGGTATTAACCCTTTATCAGGCAGGGTATTAACCCTTTTCTCTCCCCTCTTTCTCTTCCAAAACCTATACTAAGAGAGAAATGTCCTCCATAGTATGAAACATCTCAATCCCCTGTTACCCCATTTCTCTTTTCCTCACTCATTTCCCCGTTCTTTCTGTGGAGAGAAATGTCCTCCTTTACATTTAAAATTGAAACGTTTTTTCCTCAGCGTACAGACCGCACCCAACAAGCTACCATGACGATCCGCCACCTTTACCCGAACGCGAAGGAGCCCACTGCCCCCCGCTTCCAAGTCGGCGACGTCGTCTACACCAAGGGCGTCATCAACATGCCCGGCTACTCGTTCGCCCTTGAAAACGCCGCTTATGCCGACCAATTCATCTCCCAGCGCGGGTTCGCCGACGACCAGGTCACCGTTCACCCTGCCGTCTTCGGCGTCATCGTCGACGAACCCGACCACGGGGCTGTCGTCCACGACAGCACCACCATGCCCTGCAAGACCGCCCACGGCCCTCCTTCTGGCCCCCTCATTTGGTACGGCGTCGACGACCCCATGACCGAGTCCGAGCTCGACATTCCCGGTTCCGGTTCCGTTTGGTTCCTTCCCGACAACGAGCGCCGCTACTTTGTCAAGTGGATCAACAAGGCTCCCTACCCCCGCTCTCACCCTCCTCCCCGGTTTCAGCCCGCGCGCCTCTTCAACCTCGCTCTCATGCCCGAGAACTACCTTTGCAAGGCCCCCAACTTCCTCCACATCTTGCGCGGCAAGGTTCGCAAGCGCTTCGAAGTCCAAACCCTTCTCGAACACCACCTTCAAATCGACCAATGTTCTGCCCGCGGCATCTCTTCCATCGTCTGTATGTTTTAATCTTCACGTCTATCGGTTGATGTCCCCGTCGCGCTCGTGCGGATTCGGCTTCGCGAGCATATCCACCGCCATTATTTACAACATATTTAATACGTTTTTAATAATCCTTTTTATTTGTGGGGGGATGTGTGTGAGTTGTTAATGTGCGGCGGCTTGTCGAATTTCTTGATTATTTTGGTTTTCATCAGGTTGTATAATGGAGAGATTTAATTCTCTATTTATTTTCAAGTGCTGCTAATCGTTCCGCCAACTCTTGGTTTGATTTAATGAGGTAAGCAATAAGTCCCTGATAGTTGAGCGACGAGTTTTCGGTTTTACTCCAACCGTGCGAACCATAGTCGGGGTCGCTCCCAATATCCACGCCCGATAAGTCCATCTCTTCGGGTGTCGGTGTGTATTCGTTTCCGCTTGCGTCAAGTTCTTTCCCCAGAGTTACAAGGTGTCTTAATTCTGGGGCGTTGTAATAGACCTCTTGTGCGATTAAACCGCTTTCAACAAAAAAACTTCCGCTCAAATCCATATTTAAATATTTATCGTAGATTTGCGGTGTTAGTTTGGAGAGGGTTTCCGTCGCATTTACAATCAGTTTCTCGTTTTCTTTTATGCGGTCGTCACTTCCTAGATTATTGCCATTAGAATAAACTAAGCCCTGGTACGTAAACCTGACCTTGGAATATTCGCTGTATTGATGCCAGTATTGAAATTTGAGCTCACCGAGGTTTGTGATTTGCCATTCTCTAAAACCAGTGTTATTGTATAAGTCGGAGTTACTAGAGTAAACGCCTCTGGGTATTCTTATTCCACTGTGCGCACTCCCATTAACCTTAATCCCTCCATTCACAGACAATTTCTGGATTGGGTTTGTGTCGTTAATCCCTACATTGCCGGCTACCATCAAGTGATTCGCGGTAATAGTCCCATCGATGTATCCGTAATAAGCAAGTTCGCCAATAGATAGGTTATTGGCGCCATTTTGAGAAGCCGTAATTTTCAACCTAATATGCTTATACGCATTCGTAGCATTAGCTAGAGTATACTCATCATTACCTGTACCATCTGTTATAGAGGTGGAGGTCGACGTCGCGGTGTTGGCGGCGGCCGTTCGGGGTTGTTCAATATCGACATAATTTTCTCCATCGTTACTTCCTTGTAATGTCCAAGCTGACGGGCCCTGAGCGTTCGAGCTCGCCGTGTTGAACAGTAGGCGCGGCCATATTTTATATTTAGTAATATGTACAGCATAAGGAAACTCAAAATCAAGGTTTTCTGTGACGAATGGATCTCCCGCGGCGGCCGCACTGTTATGCCAGGCATCAAAGTTATTCACAAGTGACCCATTGAATGCGTTACTTGGAACGTAATCAGCATTATGTTGCGTGGTAGATCTTGCGGTTCCTTGACCACCGCCAGTTCCATTCAGACCACCGGCTCCTGCTAATAATATATCTTGACTTTGATTGAAGTTGTCACTCCCGACACTCAAGTTATTCCTAATGTCCACGTTCCCGCTAATGTCCACGTTGCCGCTAATGTCCAGCACTCTGTTTGTGGGAATACTATGGTGTGCGGGGTAACCCATTGCTATCTTCTTAAATAAACCAGTTTCGCTAACACCCAAATTCCCGCTAATGTCCACGTTGTTCTGGAAGGACGCGTCAACGGCGCTCAGGTGCGCATTGAGCGAGGCGTCGCCAATCACCACCAACTTCCCGCTAATGTCAATCTGTTCCTTATTATTCATTACCAAATCTCTCCACCCCACATTATTGGAAG
>ERZ651776.5343-NODE-5343-length-11191-cov-2.996851_pt1 | contig 11191 bp, 13 predicted proteins | sample MGYA00514761_ERZ651776 | MGnify/ENA metagenome assembly ERZ651776 | reverse complement strand
CTTGTAGCTCAACTGGATAGAGCGCCTGACTTCGGATCAGGAGGTTCTGGGTTCGACTCCTAGCAGGCGCACCAATAATAACAATGTTTATTTAGCTTTTAATATTTTGAAGCCCGATTTAATCTATCGTTAATTGCTTTACCAACACCCTTATCCCATTTATTAACAGGTAAAATAGCTGCTCTTGAATCCCATGGTGCTGATAAACTTCTTTTATAAGCTCTCCAGCTCTGGCTATACTTGGTCCATCTCCATTGATGTGAACTGATGTTCCAGGAGCTTCGATATAGACGCCAAAAGCTTCTTCAATAAGAGCCAAATTAGCATGATTTGGACCACACATTTTTCTCACTAAATCTGTATCAGAAAATTCTAGTACTTGGGTTTCTTTCGACATAGAACGATATTAGATGCAATAAATACTAATTGTCTATAGAAGACTAAAATTACTAATAAATAAATATTAAAACTTATAAATTTTACTCAGTAAAAACATCTATTTATAAATATAATATTATTCCTGCACCAACTCTCCTGAAAGTGAATTACGTCCAGCTTTGGTAATTAAAACTGGCCTTATTTGGCCAATTAAATCGGCAGATCCATTAAAGTGTGTACCCTGCAAATAAGGACTTCGACCAAAAAGTTGGTTTTCTCCACGACCAACATTTTCAATTAAAACGTCTAAGGTCTGACCAACTAAAGATTCATTAAACTCAAGTTGTTGAGAATAAAGTAAGTCCTGCAACCTTTTCAAGCGGTCTGATTTAACATCTTCAGAGACCTGTTGAGGTAAACTAGCACCAGGAGTACCCGGTCGCACAGAGTATTTAAAAGAAAATGAACTGGCATAACCTATTTCTTCAACACATCTCATTGTTTGCTGAAAGTCAGTTTCTGTTTCACCCGGAAATCCCACAATAAAGTCGCCAGATAGGGCTATATCAGGACGAGATGACCGAATCTTGTCAATTAAAAGTTTATATTCTTGATAAGTATGGCCTCTGTTCATAGCGTTTAAAACTTTATCCGAACCAGCCTGAATAGGAAGATGCAAATAGGGCATTAATTTCGGTTCTGCTCCTAGTATGGATATTAAATTGTCATCCATATCCCTAGGGTGTGAAGTAGTAAAACGTAACCTATCGATACCACCTATCAATGCAATATGGCTTATAAGTTCACCCAAACCCCATTGTTTGAAATTTGGCCCCATTATACTGTAAGCATCCACATTCTGACCTATTAATGTAATTTCTCTTACTCCTTGTGAAGCTAAATTACGTGCTTCATTTATAATCTGATCTACAGGGCGTGATACCTCAGCTCCACGTGTATATGGAACTACACAAAATGTGCAAAATTTATCACATCCTTCTTGAATAGTAAGAAAAGATGAAAAGCCTTTTACATGACGTGTCTCTGGTAGATTATCAAACTTCTCTAAAGTATCAAAATCGGTTTCCAATACTTCGCCAGAATTTCTGTGAACTTTAGCAATCATTTCAGGTAATTTATGATAAGTCTGAGGACCTAGAACCATATCAACAACTGGGGCACGGCGCTTGATTTCTGAACCTTCAGCTTGTGCAACGCAACCGGCGACTGCAACTTTCATTCCAGGATTATTTTTTTTCTTTAATTGGCGAATTCTTCCCAACTCAGAGTAAACTTTTTCAGCCGCCTTTTCTCTTATATGGCAGGTATTTAAAATTACTAAATCTGCATCTTCAGGCGTTTCGACAGGCATGTAACCTATTGGTGACAATACATCTACCATTCGCTCGCTATCATATACATTCATCTGACAACCGTAGGTTTTGATAAAAACCTTTTTTGCATTATCATTAATTTTTTTATTATTATATAAAATTGAAGGTTTATTGATATCACGAGGCTTATTTTTATTAACATCAGCGGTTTTATATCCTGACTCGGACTTTGATTGCTTGATGTTACGTGACGCGTTTTTATCGCGCGGTAACAAAACTGTCATTTAAATTTCTCTCATAATCTTTTGACTTAGGCATATAATCGGAAGAAGTAACTTCTGCAAGTACTACTTGTTTTCAGCAGAAATTTTAAATTATAAAAATAGATAGGCAGTTATTATTTAATTTTTCGTCCATAAAGCTCAAGGCGATGATCAACTAACTCATAACCAAGCTTTTCAGCAATTTTATACTGTAATTTCTCTATTTCATCATCAACAAACTCTACAACATCCCCTGTAGTAACATCAATAAGGTGATCATGATGGTCATCATCAGTAGTTTCATAACGAGCACGACCATCTCTAAAGTCATGCGTTTCAATAATGCCTGCTTCAGAAAAAAGCCTCACTGTTCTGTAAACAGTTGCTAAAGAAATTTTTGGGTCAATGGCTGAAGCACGTGAATATAAATCTTCTGCGTCAGGATGGTCATTGGCCTGTGAAAGAACTTTAGCTATTACTTTCCTCTGATCTGTCATTCGCAAACCACGCTCAGTACATTTTTTTTCTATCCAACTAATCATGTACAAAGTTTAGCCTAGTTCATGCTATACGGCAAGATATTTACGGTAAGTAATTGCTGCAACTCTTCCAGTGGCTCTCCTATAGTAGGACGGCCTTCTACCTATGGGTTCAAATCCCTCTTTTTTATAAAAATTTATTGCAGGGTGATTATCCTCGGCAACTTCAAGAAATAGTATATTTGTGCCATTATTTTTTAATTCTGTTTCAGCTACAGATAATAAAGCACTTGCTATTCCTTTTCTCTTCTTTATTGGATCAATTACAATTGTTATAATTTCTGATTGGTCTTCAACTAAACTAACAATAATGAAACCATGAATTGGTCGAGAAAAACCAAAGCAGAGGTCTTTTTTAATATGTGAGAGCATATCCTCTTCACTCCAGGAAGCATAGAATGATTTAGCATGCAAAATAGACATATCTTGAGCATCATCATTAACAAGGAAGCGTATCATTAGCCTCTAATGCCTTTCGAAACCTTAGCGTCCGGTGCTCTGGAATAGAATGGTTTGGCAGGGTACTCAATAGGCGATAAATTAATACTCATTTTTGCCATAGTTCTCACATCATTAAACTGGTCTTTTAATAATAAGTCATGCTTTAAATTCATAAAACTATTTTTTGCTGCGTTAACCGTTTCTGTTACAGGAGGGTGCAGTTCACAACCCATAAAAAAAGCACTCCAACAGAGCTCGCCACGGCGAACATCCGAAACAGATATTATGTTTTTTTTCTTATCTGGGTCTGCTTGGTAGGCCCATAACTCTAAAGAAGATATACCTAAAACTGGTAATTTCTTAGGAATAGCTATGCCGCATGCAAAAGCAAGGGAGGCCCGCAGACCCGTGAAGCTACCAGGGCCCTTACATACAGAAATTTTTTTAATATCGTTGATGCAAACGTCTGCACCCTCAATTAACTCTGCGACCATTGGAGCCAATCGCTCAGAATGACCTTTGTCTATTTTTTCCGACTTATATGCGATCGTTTTTTCAGGGTTTATTATTGTGGCTGAACAATAAGCACCAGTGGTATCAATTCCCAAAACAAGCATAAATTAAGTTATTTGTTCAACACGGGTTACTTCAGGCACATAATGCTTTAAAAGATTTTCTATTCCAGATTTAAGGGTCATAGTAGAACTTGGACATCCGGAACATGCTCCTCGCATCTCTAAATAAACTGAACCATCTTCTTTATCAAATTGTCGAAACACTATATCTCCGCCATCTTGTGCCACTGCAGGCCTAACTCTTAATTCAATTAACTCTTTAATTTGTTCAACTATCTCTAATGTTTCACCTTCATAAGTAACATCTTGGGTGGTTGCTTGTATTTGATTAACCAAAGGCTCCCCTCCAGCGACATAGAAGTCCATAATTGCTCCCAATACTGCAGGTTTTAAATGCTTCCAATTTGCAGAATCAAATTTTGAAACAGAAATATAATCTACCCCAAAAAAAACACGGGTAATATCTGGTATCATAAAAAGCATTTCGGCTAGAGGGGCATTTGAAACATCTTCACCTCGTGAAATTTCAACTGGTGGTTGCCCTTCCCCAGTAACAGTTTTTCCAGGAAGGAATTTTAATGTGGAGGGGTTAGGCGTGTCTTCTGTTTGAATAAACATATATACTCTTATTTTTCTTTAACTAATTAATGGTTTCTTTTTTTATAATTGCTGTGACCTCAATTGATGGTAAATTTTCAAAATTCAGTAATAATGGAATACCATCTAAATGATCAGACAAATTAGCTTCAAATAACATCAGATGTAACCCTCCTTGCGCAAGCTCTACCGTCTCTCCTGCCATGATATTAAGGTTATTCAGTTTTCGCATTCGCATTATTTTGCCATCATGAATATGATTATGAATTTCAATTGTCTGACTAACTGGGCTAGTAATGGAAATTAAGTTAACTTTATTATTGCTTAAATTTTGTATACTCATATAGGCACTCGCAATATTCCTTCCTGCCAAAGGTGGGTTAATATAAGCTGAACTCACATTAATTATTTCTGATATCTGGCTTTCATCGTTTCCGCCACTAATCGGTCCAAATTTTTCTTGGGCAGTACAAGATATTTGAACTACGCAAAATAGAAATGTTAAAAAATACTTCATGCTATGACCCAGAAAACCCAATTATTCGTCTTACTTCTGCCACAATTGGGTCGGAAATTTCTGAAGCCCTATCAGCTGCTTTTGAGAGGATACGGTTTAATTCTTCGGGGTCACTTAAATAGCGGTTCATGAGTTCAGTAATCGGCTGCATTTTACTCACTGCTAGGTCAGCAAGCGCAGGCTTAAATATACCAAAGCCCTTACCCGAGTACTCCAATAAAACCTCTTGGTTAGACATACCCGATAAAGCAGCATAAATTCCAACTAGATTTTTTACTTCTGGCCGACCTTCAAGCTCCTCTAATGACGATGGAACCGCACCTGCATCGGTTTTTGCTTTGCGGATTTTCTTTGAAATTTTATCTGAGTCATCCGTTAAATTAATTCTAGAATTATCAGAGGGATCAGATTTAGACATCTTCTCTGTACCATTGCGCAAACTCATAACTCTTGCTCCCGGACCTTTTATTAAAGGCTCACACAAGGGAAAAAAGTTAGGAGTAGAAAAATCATGATTAAACTTCGCAGCAATATCTCTAGTCAATTCTAAATGTTGCTTTTGATCTTCGCCAACGGGAACATGAGTCGCTTTGAAAGCAAGTATATCAGCAGCTTGTAATACGGGGTAATTATAAAGGCCAACAGACATTTTTTCTGAATTCTTTCCTGCTTTATCTTTAAATTGTGTCATACGGTTCAACCAACCAATGCGAGCCACACAATTAAAGTACCATGCTAGTTCAGAGTGAGCCTTAACAGATGACTGATTATAAACTATCGCTTTGGAAGGATCCACGCCTGATGCAAGGTATGCAGCGGCGATGTGGCGAGTTTGCTTGGCTAATTTTTTTGGATCCTGCCAAACTGTTATGGCATGTAAATCGACGATACAGTAAATACATTCCATTTTTTCTTGAAGGTTTACGAACTTTTTTAAAGCACCTAAATAATTACCCAAATGTAAATCGCCTGATGGCTGAACACCAGAAAAAACTCGATTAGGGCCGTTATAAGTATTTTCATCTGTCACTTTTAGGTGCTCCGCTTTAGAGCATCGCGGATATCACTCAAATCGAATGCCCGCAAGAGGGCAGCACTCAATGAATAAACTAGTAATCCTATAAAACAGACAAGCATTAAAGAAAGTAAATCAGAAATTAAACCACCGTATGAAGCTTGAAGCTCAACAAAAGGTGCTACTACCTGCAATACTAGTGACATACTAACACTAGCCATTATTATTCGGGGTACTCTAGTCAATAAACGATGATCAGGGGTGAAGTGTTTATTTCTTATAAGAACTAAAATTAATGCTAGAACATTCACCCAACCAGCTATCGAAGTTGCCAATGCTAAACCGTGAAAACCAATATTTATAAAAAGATAGAGGCCAAAAGTAACATTTATAAGAGCCGAAATGGCTGCAAAAACCATAGGGGTTTTTGTATTTTCTCTAGCAAAAAAAGCAGGGGTTAAAACTTTCAATAGAACAAATGCAGGTAAACCATAAGCAAACATTTCTAACGCTATAGATACTTGGCTGGTGGTAAAGGCTGTAAATGCACCACGTTCAAATAAAGCGTCTATGAGAAAATACGGGATTGTGGCTAAGGCGAACGCTGCCGGTATAGTAAAAAAAGCTGCAATTTCAACAGCACGGTTTAATGAAACTTTTGCACCTCTTTCATCGCCCGAACGTAATCGCCTAGTCAGCGAGGGTAATAATGCAACCCCCATAGCTATACCAATTATTCCTAGAGGTAACTGATATAAACGATCGGCATATGTTAACCAGGAAGCAGCACCTTTTTCCATAGTTGCTATAGCGTGACTAACCAATAGGTTAATTTGTGTAATGCCCGCTGATAACAAACCCGGAACGCCTAAAAAAAATAATCGTTTTACGCCTGGTGTTATCCGGGGTCTTTTAAGACCAATTTTAACACCAGCTTTTCTACATCCCCAAACAACTAAACTCATTTGGACAAACCCAGAAAGAGTTATGGCAATTGTCAAAAAATACCCAATTATTTTTTGATTATATCCTGAGAATCCTAATATAAACAATGTACTTATCATAAAAAGGTTCAAAACGATTGGGACAGCCGCAGCCAATGCAAAATGGTTACGAGTATTTAAAATACCCGAATACAAAGCGGTTAAAGACATAAATAATAAGTAAGGCATTGTTATTTGTGCATATACAACAGCTAAGTAATATGGACTGATACCACTACTATGATCAACAGCCTTATCAAGTCCAAAACCAATAATAGATAATGACCAAGGCATAGTTAACTCAAAAACTATTACAAGAAAAGCAACAACAACTAGAAGCGCAGATACTGACTCTTTTGCAAAAGCATCTGCGGAGTGCTGCCCTTCTTCCTCTAACTTTCTTGCGTATAGGGGTATAAAAGCAGCATTAAAAGCACCCTCTGCAAACATTTTCCTAAATACATTTGGCAATTTAAATGCGGTGAAAAAGGCATCCGAAATTACTCCTGCACCTAAAAATTTTGCTATAAGCATGTCACGTACTAAACCCAGCAAACGACTCACTAGAGTTAAAGAACCAATTATAGCCGTTGATTTTATTAATCGCATTTTAAGCTACTTTTTCATTAATTGTATCACTACTTAAGGCTTTAATTAACATAGAATTTAACTGCTGTTGATGGCAATCCGATATTATATTATCTAAACCACAACTTTTGACATAAAAAACATCGATTGCCTTGGTTCCCTCTACTTCAATATGCGCTGATAATACATCAATATATTCATCTCTAAAGATTTCAGCAATATCATACAAAAGACCCGGCCTATCTTTGGCTGTAACTTCAATAATCATGATATTACTTGAGGCCGTATTGAAAAAATTAACACTTGGTACAATTGGAATAGCACCTGCACGAGTGGACATAATCGCTCTGGGTATTTTCATATCCTGAACATTCCCGTTAGCCCCCTTAAATGCTTTCATCCGTAAAACTTCTAATGCGTGATCACTTTGCCTCCCAAAAGCCTGACCATCAGAATTTTGAAGGTAAAAGACGTTCATTACCCTATCATTTTTTCCCGTATGCAGCCTAGCCCCTATAATTGAAGCCCCAGAAGCTGAAATTGAACGAGTTATATCTGCAAATAATTTTGAGCGGTCTTTTGTCATAATCCACAACTCAGTTATGTCACGAGTCCTGTCGCGCCTAGTTTGCACAAATGTATACCCATTGCTATCTAGATTTTGGTCAAAAAACCTCGCATGACGTATCAAATCTGTCATATCAAAATTAAGCCAATAACTAACATCCAGATCATTAATTATGGGTGCTATTCGTTTTGCCATCCCAGAAGAGAGCTTGTCATTTAACATTTCTTTTGCAGCAGCAGCGCGGGAAACAGGGGCTAATTCCTCTCTGCCTTTGAGATACATCTCCGTTGAATAATATAGGCTTTGCAATAAAGCCCCTTTCCAATCGTTCCATATTCCTGGACCAACAGCCCTGATATCTACTGTTGTAAGTACGGTTATCATATCAAGTCTCTCTTGCGATCCAACTAGCTCAGCAAACTCTTTAATAGTATCTGTATCAGAGATATCTCTCCTCTGTGCCGTTTCGCTCATATCTAAATGCCTGCGAATTAGCCAAGCAACTGTATCTGTGGTGTCTTGCCCAACACCCAGCCGACGGCAAGCCCTGCGTCCTAACTGCGCCCCTTCGATGCACTGATCCCCCTGCCCTTTTCCGGTATCATGAAGCAGACAGGCTAAATATAATATTGTGATTTGCTCTTTTGTAAAATTTTTTACTATTTTTGTAGAGACTGGGTGCTCTTTTTCCATTTTACCCATCAAAATATTATCAAAGTTTTCTATTAAACGAAGTGTATGTTCATCTACTGTATAGGCATGGTGCATATTAAATTGTGTTCGCGCAACAATCCCTCCAAACTCAATTAAATATCGACCAAGTACACCTGCTTCATTCATAGCTTTTAAAGTTGAATAAGGTGATTTTGCAGAAGACAGAATTTTCATGAAAATTTTAGAGTTTATTGGGTCACGACGAAACTCACCATCTATTAAATTTCGACGAAAATCTATAGCGCTAAATGCATCTGGATGTATGTCTAAGTTTCGACGCCCAGCAGTTTCGAACAACTGCAGTATCATAGATGGATTTTTTTTAATTTTTAAAGGATCAGAAAACATCAAGCGACCATGATCTAATACAAAATCAGTATTTTTAATATTTCTTCTTGAATTAGGTAAAAATACATCCAATCCTTTAGGAAGTAATATCGACTTTTGTGCTTCCAATTTAGCACAGGCAATCCGAGTTAATGCCCCCACTTCGCTAGCATTTATAAAATATACTATCATAATCTTTTCGACTGCAATTTCTACAGGTACTGTGGCATAGCCGATTTTTCAGCACCGCCGCGCAACGCGCGCTGGGCTTCAAGCCAACGCGCTTCGATCATCAAGGATAACCCTCGCAGGGTTTGATCGCGCGCCTGCTCTGCTTGGCGCCCCGAGCGCCAATCAGACAAACGGCTCTGACCCCTGAGAATTTTGATCCCCAGCACCAATGCGGCGCTCATCAATCCGTAAATGAGCAGTAACAACACCACACCGACCCAGAAACTGGTCTCAAATACCGTATCGCCATAGACAACCATTATATAACCGGGGTCCCGCACCAATAAGGTCCCTACCACACCTCCGAGTATGGCGGCACTGATCAGCGCTAGCGTGAGCAGCTTCACTGGCTTACCCCTGAAAGACTTAATAGTCGATTCAACGATCCTGAAATCACTGGCAACGGCCGTTCCAGTTCTAGGAGCAAAAGCTCATCCAGTTCAGTCAGCAACAACCTGATTTGAGCATTTTCTGAATCTGCATGCGCAACCACCCAGCGTCTAACATTGAGCAAGCTGTGTTCAAAGACGCTTTGCTGCCGCTTGAGCGCGGCAAGCTGTGCCTGCTCTAGAGCTAGATAAAGATTCAACTGCAAATAAACGCCCTCTTGCGGCGCCAGAAAAGGCTGCAGAGCCTCTTGGGATTGAACAGATCGCACCCGCACAAAGCCTTGGAGCGCTTCGATCAATTGAGTCCAAACTGACTCCGTTACTCCATCGCTCTGTTGAACTTGTATATATTTCGGTTGCGGCAGCGGCAGCGTATCAACTTGCGCTTTGAGTGATTCAAGCCGCAAATACAGCCCTTGCAAGTCGTTTCGGCGGACTTGGCGCAAGGCGACTATTTCGTCACTCAAGCTGGCACGAACTTCAAATAAGGCAAAATCATCTAGTTCCGCAAAAATCTGATCCGCAGCCTCCAACAGCATCAATGCACCCGCTGAATCTTGCTCCATTAACACTCGATGGTTTGCAATCCGCAGCAAATACTCTGCTTCCGCCAGCTTCCATACCCGCTGCGATGGCGGCGCTCCATTGAGCGCGGCATTGAGTGATTTGATCACAGCCGCTTCATTAGCGGCCAATTGTTGGGTTTGCTCAACCGTGCTCGCAGCAATTACCGAGCGGGTATGTTCTGCTGATTCATTCAGTTGGTCCTGCACCTGCACCCTAAACTCTCGAAGATCCGCCGCCAACTCAACACTTTGACGCTCCATCGCCACAATCGGCTGCACAAACCGCATCCCCGCCACATGATAATGCTGGGCTAGCGACAAGATCACACCCTGCACCGCACATACCGCCAAAAGTCCGGCCGTGGAAGGCATCCTCCGCTGCGACTACGCTATACCGCTTCGCTTCTTCGCCGCCGCTCAAGTTGCGGCCATGGACTTGGTTATTTCTATTGTAAATTCAACATCTTCATAATTTAAATAAATATTAGTAAGTATAATCGCTAATAAAAAGCTTCCTATAGAGCCAGTATATGTTTTTTTTGGACTTATTTTGGTTAATTTAGGTCCTCCTAAAATCTTTCCAAAAATATAACCTCCTAAGTCAGTTGATACACATACTATAGTAACAAATAACAGATGTAAAAAATCGCGGTCAAAATCATTTCTGATTTTATATATTGAGTAAAATGATAAAATTAAAAAAAATATTCCAGTAATTTTTAGTAAACTTTTTTTTATCATTCTAAACCATTCATAAGAAGTAATAAAAAAACAAACTAATAAAAAAAAATTAAAAATAAATGAACCTTTTACAATAAAAAAAATTACAATAGGAATTAAAACTATAGAGCTTAATAATCTTTTAAAAAATTCATTATCCATTAAATATTTCCATAGTTTCTTTTTATAGTGCTAAATTTTTCAATTATTTTCTTGAAGTCATTTTTATCAAAATCAGGCCAGAGTTTTTTTTCAAAAAAAATCTCTGTATAAGCTATTTGCCATAATAAAAAATTACTTAATCTTTTTGTATTACCAGTTCTTATTAAGATTTCCGGATCAGGAATATTTTTTGTTTGTAAGTACTTAGTCAAATTTTTCTCATTTATTTTAACTTTATTTTTATTCATCTTTTTAAATGCATTAATAATTTCAAATTTTGAACC
>ERZ651776.5341-NODE-5341-length-11193-cov-4.338611_pt1 | contig 11193 bp, 13 predicted proteins | sample MGYA00514761_ERZ651776 | MGnify/ENA metagenome assembly ERZ651776 | reverse complement strand
TCTTCAGCAGTGGTTGCGTTAATGCAGACTCAATCATCACGCCCGATAAAGACCTTCACCATAGGTTTTAAGGAAGCGGGTTATAACGAGGCAGAATTTGCTAAATTAGTTGCTGGCCATTTAGGAACAGAGCACACAGAACTATACGTTTCATCCCAAGACGCATTAGATGTTATACCTAAATTACCCAATCTTTACTGTGAACCCTTTGCCGATTCTTCTCAAATACCAACATTTTTAGTTGCTGCGCTCGCGCGCCAACATGTAACGGTCAGCCTTTCGGGCGATGGGGGAGACGAATTATTTGGTGGTTACCCACATTATAATAAGTTTCTTAAATTACATGGGAAGTATTCATTTATACCTCACAAAATAAGAATAAGTTTAAGTAATTTTTTTCAGTTATTTCTTCCAATTGGCATGAAAGGAAAAAAAACACTGGAGCTTTTAGGAAATGATTTCACAAACTACTATCCTAATATTGCTGAGTTTTATAATTTAGATGAATTGAAAAAAATTTTTAATAAACGAAAAATATAATACAGAATCAAAAGCTGAAAAGTTTATTGATGTTGTGTTAGAAGCACATACAAAAATAGATTATAAATCACTTCAACGAGAAAAATATAATCTTGTAAAATCAATCAAAGAAAACTTTGAAATTAATAATTTTTTATCCTCACCTGTAACAAACTATAAAATTTTAGCTTCAATTCATAAACTTTTTGAAGGTAAAAAGAACAATATTCTTGATGTTAAAGATGTATTTAATACTAAAATAACTCTTGTAGAACACATTTCATCGAATTCCCAAATTACAAAAAATGCTAAACAAGATAAATTAGTAGAAGAATATAGAAAACAAGAGAAAGACCTCAGATTATTGACATATAAAATTCTTGTTGAAACTTTTAACAAAAAATATACTACTTTAGATAAATCACAAAAAGGATTGTTAAGAGAGTATATTAATAATGTTACTAACACATCAAAGTTCAATGAATATTTTGAATCTCAGTTAATTGAAACAATCACATCTTTACATTCAATGTATAAAGGTATGAAAGATAAGATTACAAAAATAAAGTTGAGAGAAACAATAAATGTTTTGAAAAAACAGAAAATTGGTAAAAAAATTACCGATGAGCAAGTTTCAGCTTTAATGATGTCTTATGAGTTGATTAAGGAGATAAAAAATGTCAATGGAACAAAATCTTAATAAATTTTTAGAAGAACTTATCCAAGAAGTAGAAAAAGAATTGGATGAGGCAACTGCAACAGGTAATGTAGCTGGGTATAATGTACCTGGTGCATTTTCTAATGGTGGTGCTAAAGATAAGAAACGTAAGAAAAAGATTTCAACTCAATTCGGTATGAAGATAGTTGGTAAGATGGATGAAGATTCAGTAAACGAAGCTAAATATTATATTACTCGTAATCAAGGTAGAGGAAAGGGTAAATCTTTAGTTGGTGGATATGATTTGAAAAAGAAGAAAAACTTACCACCAAAAGTATTCAGAACATTTAAAGATGCTGAAAAAGAAGTAAAGAGATTACAAAATACACAAAAAGGAATTCCAGGTGGCGGTTCTGCATATTTCGTAACTGATAAAAAAATGAATAGATTAAAAGAATCAGTAAACGAAGCCAAAGTAAAAAGACCAGTAAATCGTTGGTTAGAATTAAAAAACGATGAAACAATGCATCCTCATAAGAAGATGGCAATGGGTCTAAAAGAATTAAAGTATCAACTTAGAGAAACTGAAAAGTTTTTTAATTGGTACAATAAGATTAAAACAATGAATGAATTGGATTCTAATCAGTATTGGAAAAGAACAAATACTCATATTTATAAGATAAAGGAGCGATTGATAAACATCGCCAAAACTATACAGGAGATAGAAAAATGAAAATAACAAGAGAAGCATTAAAAGCCATAGTTAAAGAAACTATGATTGAAGAATCTGAATATCAAGAATTTTTCAAAAGAGCCTTAGAAAAAGCAGGTAAATCTATACCACAAATGTCTGATGAAGAAAAGAAGGCATTCTTTAACAAGATTGAAAAAACTTGGAAAGGTAGAGGAGCTAAAAACGAAAGATTCGGTAGAGGAATAGATTCAATTTCATTTGAAAAAGAATTAGAAGAAACTCAATCACCTGCACAAAAAGCAGCATTTCAAAAAATGTTAGATAAGAAAAAAGGTAAAGAAGATAAAGAATAAAGTGACTAAAAGAGAATTGTATGATATAATCAATGAGGAAGTTGTTAATTTTAAAAAAGGAAAAATTAACGAAGAACTTAATGAGTCTGATAAAGATTTAATAAGAAAAATCATCAGACAAGAGGTATCTGCAATCTTTTTTGATTTATTTAAAAAACGTAAAAGTTGGGGAGCATAATGGCAAATTTATTAATAGAAACAAACCTATTCGAAGGTAGAGTAAACGAGGACGAGAGTGGAAGAACTATCGTTAAGGGTATTTTACAAAGAGCAGGTGCAGAAAATCAAAATGGAAGGATATATCCTAAACCAATTTTGATGAGAGAAGCTAAAAAATACGAAACACTTATTAAAGAAAGAAGAGCACTTGGTGAATTAGACCATCCAGATTCTTCTGTAATCAATCTAAAGAACGTATCTCATAACGTAAGAGAGATTCATTGGGATAATGATGATTTAGTAGGAACAGTTGAGATATTACCGACCCCATCTGGTAACATCTTAAAAGAACTACTTAAAGCAGGAATCCTTTTAGGTATATCATCAAGAGGTATGGGTTCAGTAGAACCTTTATCAGGTGGTAAAGTTCAAGTAGGTGAAGATTTTGAATTGATTGGTTGGGATTTTGTTTCTAATCCATCAACTCATGGAGCATTTATGACTCCGATGAATGAATCTGTTAACAAACAACTTATTAAACAAGGTGAAGTTTGTAACGAGTGGTGTAAATCACAAGATTTGATGAGAGAAATTATAACAGAATTAAACTAAGTTATGGCATTTGATATAAAAAAATATTTAGGTGATAATGATATTAAATTAGGAACAGTAACAAGAAACGTTGCAAGTGTTCCATTTAAAGGCGGTCACAATGATATAAGAAAAACTAATTATGATGTTAAGATTACCGAAGATGGTAAACTTGATTTATATACTCTTAAAAAGGAGACAAAGAAATTATGATTAAATTAACTGATTTATTAAAAGAACAAGAATCATTTACCGCTACATCTAAAAAGAGTGGTGAAACTGCTGTATTTAAAACAAAAGATGCAAGAGATGCAGCTGTAAAAGCTGGTACTCATTCTAAGATAAAAGATAAAAAAGATGGTGATTCTAAAAAAGATACTCCTAAAGTAAACATCTTCAAAAGAGATAGTGATAGAGATTCAAAGGAACGACTAAAGAAAAAGTCAACATCAAATATACCAGATAATGATTATTCGTATCATGATGAACCTTCTTCTAAAGAATTTACTGAAAAATCAGTTGATGTTTCATTAGCAAAAGGTGCAGATACATTTAATAATTTTTTAGATGATAATGAAAGTAAGTTCTCTAAAAAAGATTTCAAAGAATTAAAAAGACAAACAGGTAGTATAAAAAGTCTTGAAAGTGAACTTGCTGATGCAGAGCGTAAAGGAGATAAGGAAACAATACTTGACCTTGAATCTGACATTAGCTTTGCAAAATTTAATATAAAGAACCAAATTGGTGATATGGCCGATGAATATGCAAAAGACACTAAGAAAGATAAAAAATCAGAACCTAAATCAGAACCATCTAAATTTGATATAGATGATGTTCAAGATTTTACAGATGTAGATGATTTAATTGATAAAAATAAATCAAAGTTATCAAAACAACAAATTGATAAATTAACACAATTATCAGCTGATTGGGAAGATGCTGAGGGAGATATGCAAGCAGGTGGTAGTGATGATGATTATCAAGAGACAGTGAGTTTCATAAGAGCTGATGTAGAAGATATACTTTCTTCTAAAGAAGATGAACCTAAGAGAGATGATAACACCGATGCACAGATAGATGATGTTCAAAATAATATTGGTGATTTAGATGGTGATGAAATAAGAGATTATGCAGAATCAGATATATTCCCATATCTTAAAGGAAGAGATTTGGAAATTGCAAAATCATTAGTAGATGATATTGAAGATTCTGGTTCAGATTTTGTTAGAAGTGCTGATTTAAGAAAAGATTTAAAAAATTTATTTGATAAGAAAATGACTTTAGATTCTCCAAAGGAAGAACCTAAAGGAGATGAACCTAAATCAGAACCATCTAAACCAAAATTAGAATCTGACCCTCAGGCTGAAAAGGTTGCTGCTGAGATTTCTAAAAAATATGGTATTACTCCTGAAAAAATGGGTGAAGAAGATTTTAAAGTTGCAATGGGTAGAGCTGTTTATTCGGCATTACAAAACTCTAACTTCCATAGTGAAGCAAGAGAGTTAATTGCAGTATTAGAAGATAAACCAGAACTTTCAAAAAGACCAGATTACCCTTCAATAGACGATGATGATTATCAGGAGAAAATGGATGTAATCAGACAAAAATATGCTTCTACATATACTGAGAGAGATGATTATTCATCGGCATTAGGAAGAGAAACTTCAGATGCTACAAAGTGGGATGGTGTTAAATCAGTAGGAACTTTAACCAAGCAATTAAGAGATAATGGTATGAATGAGTTTGCTGATAAGATTGAATCTATCTTTGATAAAAAGGAGAATAACTCTACAAAACTAAGAGATTTATTACCAGAATCAATAATCAACGAAGGAACTCGTTCTCAAGTTGGTGTGATTGGTAGAAATGGTAAGATTGTTTCTGCATACGTTCACTATGATGGTTATCCATCAAATATGAAACCAGGTTTAAAGAAACATATGAAAAGTGATAAAGATGTTCTTAAACTAATCAAGATGGGTGGAGCAAGAGGAATCTTTGATGATAAAGAAATTGAATACTATAAAAGTGGTAAACCAATGAAAGGTGATTCTAAAGATATAGCAGGATATATCAAAGATGCAGATAGTAAGAATAGTGCTGAATTCGTATATTTATATAATATGAAAGATAAGAAGTGGTATTATGCTGATACTTATAAAGATACGAAATTAAAAAAATTATTTTAAGGAGAATATAATATGAAACTAAAAGATATAATGAACGAAAGTTCAATGATAAGTGAACGAACTATTGGTAAAGCAAACAAAATGTTTGTTGATTATAAAGCAAAAGTTGATAAACTCGATGATATAATTACCAAGGCTAAACAAGAAAGACAAAATTTAGTTAGAAAAGAAAAAGGAAATTATAAAAAAGAATTAAAAGGAATTATGTCTGAATTAGCGAGTGAACTTAAAAAACTTGGAATTAATAATCCAGTTTATGATGATGCTGATTACACAAAAATTAAAGTAAAAGACATCGCAAGTATTAGGATTGGAAATGCTCTTGGAGATGAAAAAGGTAAAATAATACTTTATTTTGGAAAACCCCTGAATTGGGCCACTAATAAAAAACAAGTGTTAAAACCCAACACAAGCATAAAAGATATTGCACAACTTATAAAAAAGAATAATTAAGGAGAGAGTACAATGATTAAATTATCCCAACTAATAAACGAATCAGAAGAAAAGAGACCTCTTTCTTTAGAAGTTAAAAAACACTTCTTAGAAATCGTTTCTACTTACAACAAATATCAAGAATCAATGGATAGAAAATCTGATATTACTCAAGTGGCAGAAACACTTGGTGGTATTACAGAAGCAGCTAGAACATTAGCAATTCACGAAGGAGATGATTGGTTTGATAAACACACGATTAAAAGAAACATGAGTGAATTGGATAAGTTGGGTAAACAATTCGATAAAGTTGCTTCTGAAGCTAAGGCACTTGACCAAAGAATGGGTGGATTATATGAAGATATGGGACACATACTTTCAAGATACTACAAGATTGGTGAGATATCAGAAGAACAAATGAAAGAACGTTTAGGAATGAACGAATCTAAAGAAGATTGTGGTTGTGGATGTAAAGGAACAACACCTGGTGGATGTAACGAATCTTTAAACGAAGAACCTGTATCTATATCAATGAGAAACGATGATGGTTCTATCACTACTACAATAAAAGAAGTAACTGATTTAAACGAACAAGAAACTGCATTATATGAGTTTGGTCAAAAGGTTGAAACTTTAATGGAGAAAAATTGTCCTACTGATTCTTCTAAGTGGAGTTACTACAAAGGACAAGCTAAAAAGAAATTTGATGTTTACCCATCGGCATATGCCAATGGTTGGGCTGCTAAACAGTATAAAGGTGCTGGAGGAAGTTGGAAAAAATGTTAATTAACGAAAGATTTAAATCTCCAAACAAAGAATTCGAAAAAGTATTCAATCTTTTTAGAAAGAAAGATTACTTTCAAGAAAAGAGTCAGGTCAAGAAAAAACAAGAAGAGTTTGTACGATTCTTGAAAAAAGGTGACCCTATGGCAACCAAAGTTTTCAAACAAAATAAAGAGGATATGAAATCTTCATTATCTTTTATTGAAGATATGGTAATGGATTATAATAAGAAGAACCATTTTGAAGCTTTTCAAATATTTTCAAAAGCAGTAAATAATGTTGAAATGAAAGATTCTAAATCATCTGAAAAGTCTGGTAACTTCATTAAAAGTAAAATTCACAACAACTCACAAAAATATTCATTAGCAATTTATAGTGCAATTCGTAAACAAAAATTCAACAACTACAAAGATGTTCATAAGGATGTAGATGAATTAATTTCCAAGAACGAAGGATTCTCATCAGATGCTCAAAGAAAAGCAGCATTCGCAAATGGATATGAGGAAAAGGGTAAAAAGAAAAACGAATCAGTAAACGAAGGTAAAAAAAGATACTACCAAAAAGATGGTATTGGTAAATCAAAATATACAATCTCTTACCACGATGGTAAAAAGAAACACAAAGATGGTAGTGATTTCTTTGATATTCAAATTTTCAGAAACAAAAAAGATTTAGCAAAGTTCGTTAACACTTTACACAAAGGTGGATATGTTTATGGATTCGGTGAATCAGTAAACGAAGCATCAATCAAAGGTAGAAACAATAGAACTGGTGAAGCATTCGGAATGGTTATTGGTTCTGATAAGAAAAATAGAGAAGGTGATTTTGAAGTAACTATACGAATTACTTATAGTGCAAGAATACATGCATATACATTTGTTTTTGATAAAAGTAGTAATCTTACAGCAATTAAAGATTATGGGTCCACATTGAATGGTAAGTTTCCTGATATGAGTGGTAGTAGTGTAAAGAGTGTTAGACCTAATCCAAGAGAAACAATAACTCAGATAGCTAAAATAACTTCTCCAGCATTTGCTAAAAAGATTCATCAGCACGTAAAAAAAGTTAATGAATCAACTGATGGTGTACCACAAGGATATAATCCAATGGTAGAAGATAAAAAACAAATCAAAGATTTAGTAAAAAAAGTTAAACACGAAAAACTATTTTACGATGTACTTGATACCATGGAAAAAAAATATGGTAAAAGACAGTATAGAATTTGGTTAGAAAAATCCCTAAAAGGTTTTGGAGTAAATCCAAAACACTACGATTACAGAACTAATGCAGCTGCAGAAGAAAAATTATTCCAACTAGGTAAATAATGAAACTCCAAGATATCATAGACGAGATATTTGAAGAAACTACAAATGAAGATTTGAAAAACTGGTTTAAATCCAAGTGGGTTAATATCGGTAAAAAAGATAAAAGTGGTAAACATCCCCCATGTGGTACAAGTGGTAAGAAAAAAGGATATGCTAAATGTGTTCCTGCCGCTAAAGCCAAATCTATGAGTAAGAAAGAAAAAGAATCTGCAACTCGTAGAAAAAGAGCAGCACAAAATAAATCTAATAGAGGTGGTTCTCAATCTGCAGGACAAGGTAAGAAACCTATTAATGTTTCTACACATACCAAAGGAAGAAAATCAGGAACAGGTAAAGGTTCTTAAAACTTCAAACGTATATACTTATATAAAATAACGTTACACTAAAATTAGGAGAATGAGTAAAAAGAAATCTATTGTTTCTGTTAAGGTAATCAAAGGAGATATCAACAGAGCATTAAAAAAATTAAAAAGAAGAACCATTGACTCTGGTCATCTTTTAGAACTGAGAGAAAGAAGATATTACACAAAACCCACAACAGTTCGTAGAAAAGCCAAACAACAAGCAGTTAGAGAACAAGAAAAGGAAACTATACTTGGTAAAATAGCAGATGGTGATACTAAATTAAGATTTTATACTAAAAAACCCAAAAGAAAAGATAACAAAAACGATAAAAATAAGAATAATGAAAAAAAAGATAAGTAAAAATATCTTTTAAAATATATATTCTATATTTATATACTGAATAACCTACCCAATGTAGGTTTTTACTTAGGTTAATGAATACCCACGAATTCTTATGTAGGGTGACTAAAAAACCGTTTTACAATAATCATTATTGAAAATCCCTAAATATTTTCACGAACACAAAACGAAAGGTAACTATTATGGCAAACTCAAATTTGTTAAAAGAAGCTATCGCTGATGCAAAAGCCGTTAGAGAAACTGCAATTGCTAATGCTAAAATAGCTTTAGAAGAAGCTTTTACACCTCGTTTACAATCTATTCTATCTCAGAAACTTCAACAAGAAATTGAAGAAGGTGAAGAGGAAGAAGAAAAGGTTGAAGAAAACGAAGTAGTAGAAGAAACTGAAGCAGTTGAAGAAGCTACAGAAGAAGTAACAGAAGAAACTGTAACTGAAGAAGAAGATAAAGAAGAAGTTGAAGAATCAACTGAAACTGTATCTGAAGAATCAGAAGAAGTATCTGAAGAAACTGAAGTTGTTGCTGAAGAAGCTGAAGAAGAAAAAGAAGTATCCGAAGAAACTGAAGTTGTTGCTGAAGAAGAATCAGAAGAAGAAGAAGTTGAAGAAACTTATTCTGAAGATGAGGAAGCTGAAGAGCAAGAAGAAGAAGTATCTGAAGAAGAAGATGAAGATGAACTTGATTTAGAATCAATCATCAAAGAATTAGAAGCTGAATTAGACGAAGACTCTCACGAGGAAGAAGCTGATGAAGTTGAAGAAGAACTTGATGATGAAGAAGAAGAACAAGTATCTGATATCGCATCTGATGAAATTGAATCTCACGAAGAAGAACACCACGAAGGTGAAGAATCTGAAGAAGAAGAAATTGAAGAAGAAGGTGAAGAAGATATAGATGAAGAAATTGACTTAGACGAAATCCTAAGAGAAATGGGATATGGTGATAAGGATGTTTCTGAAGAAGTTTCTGAAGAAGAAGAAGAAGAAAAGGTTGAAGAAACTAACGAACTTGAAGAAGTAACTGCTGAATTAAACGAAGCAATGAGTACTATCAAGGAACTTAAATCTACAATCAATGAAGTAAACTTGTTAAACGCAAAATTACTTTATACAAACAAATTGTTCAGAGCTTATGACTTAAACAATGACCAAAAACATAAAGTTGTTGAGACATTAGACAGAACAGGTAATGTAAGAGAAGTTAAACTTGTATTCAGTACATTAGCTGAATCATTTAAGATTAACGGAACTGCAAAAAAACAAAAAGTTAGTAAGAAAATAACTGAATCATTCGCATCTAAACCAGTTGCAAGTACTGCTCCCTCTAAGGAAGTAATTACTGAATCAACTAATACGATGGCAGATAGATTTAAAAAACTTGCTAATATTAACTAATTTTAACCCAAAAAAAAGGAAAAATAAAAATGGCAAATTTTGATTTATCTAAATTGATGGAAGGAAAGAACCCACAATCAGTAATGCTTGCAGAGACAAGAGAACTGAAAGGAAAATGGGAACAAACTGGACTTCTTGAAGGTTTAGGAGAGAGAGAACAATCACAGATTTCTGTATTGTTAGAAAACCAAGCAAAACAATTGCTTGATGAAGCTACTGCTACCGGTACAGGTGGTGGAAACGAAGAGTGGAGTGGAGTAGCTCTACCATTAGTAAGACGTATCTTCGGTGAAATTGCATCGAAAGAATTCGTTAGTGTTCAACCAATGAACCTTCCTTCAGGTCTAATCTTTTATTTAGACTTTAAGTATGGTACTGCACAACCAGGTAACCCTGGATTTTCTGGAAAATCACTTTTTGGTGGTACTGGAAATGACCTAGGTTCAACTGATTCTGCTGTAAATGGTTTATACGGTGAAGGTAGATTTGCATATACTGCAAATGACGTATCTGATTCAGTAGGTAATAGTGATTTAACTATCGCTTCTGCTTCTTGGGCAGATGTAAACTATGATGCATCATTATCAGCTTCAGTTGCTGATGGTTCATTAGCTAGTATTAAGTTTAACGCATCTGAATTAGTAAGACCTGATTTAGATGGTGTAAGAAGTTTTTACATCTCATCTTCAGACTTTTCAGCTGCAGATTCTTACTACCCAGCACACTCTAGTGTTTCTGGTGTTGTAGGTGCAGAAGTAATTACTACATTCGCAAAATTATCATCTTTAGGTGGTGATTTAGAAGTTAAACATTCACAACAACCAATCGCTGCAAACAGAGGAGACTTCGAAGATGCTTCTCCATCTGAACCTGCAACTGATTTAGGAATTCCAGAAGTAGACCTAGAGTTGAAGTCTGAAGCAATTGTTGCTAAGACTAGAAAACTAAAGGCTGTATGGACTCCTGAGTTAGCTCAAGATTTAAATGCATACCACAGTATTGATGCTGAAGCTGAATTAACTTCAATGTTATCTGAGTACATCTCATTAGAGATTGACCTAGAAATCCTTGATATGTTAAAAGCTAATGCTTTAACTACTGAATACTGGTCAGTATCTTTAGGTGAAGAGTACAATGGTTCTTCATGGATAGCTGGAACTAATTCAGCTGCTTATACTAAGAACTCTTGGTTCCAGACTCTTGGTGCGAAACTTAACAAAGTTTCTAACAAGATTCACCAATTGACTCTTAGAGGTGGTGCTAACTTCGTTGTTGCATCTCCAGACGTATGTACAATTTTAGAATCAATCCCAGGATTTACAGTATCTGCAGATAAAGACGCATTGTCTTTCGCAGCTGGTGTAACTAGTGTTGGTTCTTTATCAAACAGA
>ERZ651776.5340-NODE-5340-length-11193-cov-4.556045_pt1 | contig 11193 bp, 9 predicted proteins | sample MGYA00514761_ERZ651776 | MGnify/ENA metagenome assembly ERZ651776 | reverse complement strand
CTCCGATGTTGTGGTATGCAATACCCAAGACTGCAATACGGTCGGCCTTCGGGGGCTCTGCGTCTTCTCCGAGCGAGCCGACACCCTTGAACAGCTCTTCCTGAAGAAGAATCAAGGCACTCTGCGCGTGCTCCAAGGCAGACTGGTGACGTCCGAGCTGGGACAGAACAGCGCATGCATTGAGATGTGTGTCTGCCGGGTTGTCTACGGAATCGAGGCGAGCTTCAATTTTCAGGGCTTTTTGCAAGTATTGAAGGGAGGCGTGAAGCTTTCCCTGGCGCCTGTAGTAACATGCCAGGTTGTTGAATGTTACAGCCCTCCCCGGAGGATCTCGCTCTGTCAAAATCTCTGCTTTCTTCAGCAATTCCAATACCATCGCAAAATCCTCTTGCTGCAGATAGGTCATCGCTAATAAATTGCACATCTCCCCGACAACCTTGCAAGCCCTCCATACCTCATCACTGTCGGCCCCGAAGAAATGCTGTCTCAGGACTAGGCCACGTTCCATGCACTCAAGTGCTTCCAGATAATTTCCCTGCTGTTGGAGCTGAGTACAGGTTTCATCAATGCGTTGAAGGGCGAGGAGCTCTGCATTGTCTTCCATTGGGATACTTGCACTCCTTTACCCTCTCTTAACAGATCGGGGAGCTTCTTTTTAAGTTGTGGAAGTAACGGAAGTTAGGAAGGGTAATGTATGAAAAGACACGTTGACGAGAGCACGGTTCTTCGTTGAAATGGGAGCGGAGGTCTTTTCTTCAGGGATTTAATTTATTTTAGGGATAAAATAGCTTGTTTCTTTACAACAACAGCCGCCCACCATCCCGGGACCGGGACCCGTCTCCGAAGATTGTAGTGACCTTCCAAACACAATTTACTTAGTTGAGACTTTCCAGTATTTGAATTTTTAATTCGCTACAAGTTGCCATTGGACGTACATTCGTGTCACATCTCGTATCTCAGTTTTTATCTTTTTTTTTCAAAACAACAGCAGGGACGAGACCAACCTCGAAACCAAGCCCCCCAAGCCCAAACAAGGTGAACAAAATTGCATGGGCAACTCGAAGAGCAAGCATGCCGTCGCCCCCGTGTCGGTTGACGCTTCTGGGGCGAAAGAAGTGAATGAGTTTGTAACAACCAAATTCAACTCTCTGGATGCTTCCCTTGCACTCCTCAGCGACAGTATCAAGCAACTTGCCGAAGCTCAAAAGTCGACCAACGACCGGCAAGCGACAGTGGCGATTGAGCACCGAAAAAAAATGGATCTCTTGTTGTCCCAAATGCAAAAGGTTGTCATCTCTTCCTCTCGAGGTAACATCATCAACCCTAGTACTACTGACCCTACCCTCGGCCGATCTCACTTGACGAGCAGCGATGAGGCTGATATATTCTTCGACTCTGTGGGACTTGACATCGATGACAACGATGATCCTGCGGACATTGATAAGTCGCTAAAGGGGAGGATAGAAAATCTTGTGATTAATGGGTTTGATGCATCCGCGGCTATTTTAATTTGCGAAAGCCTCAACTCAGTTGCTGGCGAGCTCCCCATCGTCGGTGCAATAATTTCAACGATGACGTCAATTTTTGAGAAGATTGACGAGGCTCAGGCTAATCAAGAACTTTGTGACCAACTCGGTGTCAGAATTTTCGAGCTTGGGATGGCGGTGCGAGAGCTTTTAACAATTGCTGGAAGTAAATCTACTGGAGCTCTAACGCTGCAACTTGCGCTTCTGAAGAATAAGCTGGTTGAGGCTAAGAATTTTGTGGAAGAATTCAGCAAGCGTGGATGGTTCATGAAGATGATGCTCAGCAGCCGGGATGAAGAGACATTTCAGGAGCTCGACGACGATTTGTCCAAGATCGTGAGCGACGCTCATCTTGGAGTCATGGGTACGATGCTGTCTTTGCAGCAGAAGACGTATTCGGCCATAACCAGGCAAGAGCCGAGAATCGCGCGCATCAAGAGTGAGGTCGCCGAACTCGGAGGTGTCGGTGAGCTGGGACGAGACATGGCAAAAGCGACTAAGATTGCGAAGGAGATGGGCGTTGACATCGAAGAGATTCAGAGCGAGGCAATTCTGGAAAAGACGAGGGAGATTATGGTGGACGAAAGAAAGGAGGCTGGGAGAAAGAAAATTTTGCGCCACAAGGGCTTCCGGCTATTCTGGATGAATTGCTTTGGAGAGATTGATATCGTCAGCACGGACGACTTCTTTGAGCAGCTTAAAATTCACTTGAAGGACCACTTGCAGCTCGATAAGGCTCTCGTCGATGAGCTGACGACTGAACGCGTCCGAGATAGCCTCGTGAAAGCTTTTGATGAAGATGGAGACGGCAGCATAAGCCTTTTGGAAATGTGCAGCAGCGTCAACAATCTGAAATCGGTCAGTAACGAGAGGAGCAACGACATAGCCAGCGCTATCCGATTGATCACCAAGGAGGCAGCTGAGACGAAGGCATGTCGATTTCACGTCCCCCACTTGAAACCTGACAAGGTGAAGTCGATTCTTGGCCGCGACAACGAGTTGCAGGTTCTCCGGAACAGCCTCACCAGCATCGCCCAAAGCGAAAACTATCACGCTTGCGAGGTGACAGGGGCGGCGGGAAGCGGGAAAACAAATTTTGTCATCCAAACGGTGTCGGATGTTCGCGTTCAAGAATTTTACAGCGGCATCTTCTATGTTGACATCGAAAATTGCGGTGAGAACCTGGATCTAGCGGCATCAACCACGGAGGAAGTGGTGCAGGCGATCGCCACGGCGATGTACATGGATATTTCAAGTATTGAGGAGGGAAAGAAGCGCGAGTTTGTTCACGATATTCTGCAGAGCCCCAAGACGAATCGCATACTTTTTGTGATTGATGGAATCAGTGGTAAGACAACCACCGATGCGGTATTGAACGAAATCGCATCGATAGCAGGCCTGGCCAAGATCAGTTGTTTGCTGGTGACTGCCGCTCCCTCCGTCGAGGAAAAACACTTTAGAATCTCCACACGCGTGTACTTGAATAACCTCGGACTCATTGCTGCCAGCAAGCTTGTTGCCAGCATCAATCCGCTGTTGAGCAAGAGGCGGCGTAAGCGGGTTTTGGACCTTTCCAATGGGGTTCCGGCCCGAATTATTGAGCTCGCGAGGCTGCCGGAAACGATTCTCGACAAGCAGATTGACAAAATGAAGAATGAAATCTATGACAGCACCGAGGTCCTTCTCGAGAACGGAAGTAGCAGTATGATCCGCAATGCCAGTGTTGGAGCCTCGAGCGCTTCCAGCTTGGATTATTGTTCCCCTCCCGCCGGGCTTGTTCGAAATGACACGAGCATCGAGTCTGTCGATGAGATGATCGACACGGACGTTTATCTGCAGAAATTCCGGTCCATGACCGAATCAGAAATTTTGGTTGTACGTCGCTTGTCCTTGATCCCCTCGACTTTCACATTTTTTTTCCTTCGTCACCTCGTCTCGAGTCTTTCTGCGGACTCCGCCTTTGATTTTGACAACGGCAAGAATTTGCTCAACTTTTTGCTCGAGCGTGAATGGATTCTGAGAGCTGATAACGACAACTTTCGTGTAAAAAGAAGGCTAAAGCGTGTAATCCTCAATAATCTCTCACAGCTGCAGAATGTTACTGAGAAAGTCGATGCAATTCGTGACGTCTCGACCTATTTCTGCGCGCAGCTTTCCAAATTCCACGCTGACTTTTCAGTAGCCCGTACCATAAAGAATACATTCGATGAGGTGAGTTAGCTGAGCTGATTTTAGAAAATCTAGGTTGCATTGTTATGGATGAAGTCCATTACCTGAATGATCCAGATCGTGGGAGTGTGTGGGAGTCAACTATTATGATGACTCCAGAGCTGAGCTGAGCTGAGCTGAGCTGAGCGATGGAACGTTGCCAAAAAATCGTCTTTCCTAATTTGGATTCCTTTTTCTTTTGCGCAGAAAATTGAGCGTCACTTGTTTAATCTACAGCGCACAAACATTTTGGGGGTCTTAAAAGGAGAGATTTTGAGAAAGGTTGGATGTTTGGAGGACCGACAGACACAAAAATTGATTTGTGAGACTGTCATCGGTTGTCACGACTTTTTAAAGCTCGAAGTTTCAAAAAATGACGTGAAGAAGGTGGCAGAAGCTTGCATCGAGAGATGTGGCGATAATGATGATATGGTAGAATTGAAACGTAAGCTTGAAGAATGTGTTTGAACAATTGAAGCAGTTGAAGCAGTTGAAGCAGTTGAAGCAGTTGAAGCAGTTGAAGCAGTTGAAGCAGCAGAAATTTACGTCATCGAAAGGGTACCCGTCCCGCTATTAATGTCGCTATTAATTCCGTTCGCATTCGCGATCTTGACATCGCGCAACTCCAGCCCCCTTTTGTACATCTCCTCTCTTTTCTCTCTATGTTCACGAACAACTGCCCGACCTACTGCCAAACCCATCGCTAGTCCGCATATCACGTCAGAAAGCCAGGCGACGGAAATAGACATCATGCAGGCCATCAGGACCACGTAGCCCCTGACTAAGCCTTTAAAAATCTTCCTTGTCATTCCATTTGTATTCCCGTCCTCGCCTCTCCCCCACAATTTTGGGTTATTCTCGCCGAGAATTACGCTGGCCATCACCGTCGCAGCTTGGATGTGGCCGCTTGGCCATCCAGCAATCACCGTCATTCCGTACTTTTTTGGATCTCGAAGGGAGCCAAAAAAGTTCCAGTCCCCGCTGATATCCGTATTATTCCGAGCAGCAAACATGCGCTCGTCCCACATGTAAGGATAAAGCTTCTCTGTCACAGAAATATTTCTTTCGCCGGAGCACTCCATATCAGTGCTGTAAATACAATGGTCCCAGCCCGTGGGTGCGTTGCATGTGCATGGCCTTCCAATGCTCTCTCCCATTTCAGGCGGATGAGTTCTACCGGCTATAACTTTACAAAGTGTTACGTAAACGACGGCGATCATTGCAGCCCGGCCGTAGTGTACTGCAAGGTGGACTCTAGATCTCCTGCGAATGTCTGTTGGGTCACCCGTCAGAGCCCAAAGATACAGGATCCAAGGGATTGAAAGGGGGACAACCAACCCAATCACCAACAGGTTCATTGCCATTGTCAACAAAACTGGGCTTAGAGGTCGCCACGCCAGCATCCATTCCCAGTCTGCACCCGATTTTGTGAGCACAAAAGCTGGAACGATCCCACAAGTTATCTGCAGAATCAAAAGATCGCTGTACGTGAAAGAGCACAAGAATGTCTTGAGCAAGGGCTTCGGATCGAATACTCGTTTCAGGATGTGGACAATGTGCATGCTCGGATTTGCATCAAGCGATGTCTCATTCTGGCGTGAAATTGATGTACTTCCACGGCGGCCCATGTTGATAACCCTACCAGCTCTGGATAATAGGACGGGAAGCTTAACTTTACTTGTTGATGACGCGAAAGGTTTTTATTTCTTTGTTGAATTTGTTGTTTACCTTTTTCGGATCTCTCTTCTTCTGGATCTCTGTTTCACTTTTCTCAGATTTTCACGAGTTCGCGAATGATTCTCGACTTCTCTCCTCCCAAATGCCCCTCATTTCCCCCCTGATCGCCCCCATAACGAAAAATTCCCAACCATCGTCCATATTCATACTACTACTCGCTCAATAATGGGCAAAAGCAGTAAAAAGACCGCAAAAAGGTCCGTGAAGAAGGGCCCCTCTTGCAAGGCGGCAACAACAAAAACAATCCTCCGCAAGGCCAACGCCTTAATGTCCCTCGATTCTTTGCACCTTGCCGCCCATCTGTTTGTTGTTGGCGAGACTGATTCTGAAACCGTCAGTGACGAGACAGAGAACTCTCTCTCGAAGCTATCATTATCCTCATCATCGGCCTCCCCACAGCACCCACCACCACAGTCCCCATTGGCGTCCTCATCCTCAAAATCCACAAACTCGTCTCTCCCCTCCTTGAGTTTGAAATTCTACCCTTCTCCGCATGCTCCCGGGGATGATTTTGTGTATAAAGCTCTCGATTTGTTTGAGAAAAATATGAAGACTCTGTACGAAAATAGTGCCGAGGGCTATGATCGCGAGGGTAAAATCTTGGAGCTTGGTGACAATAGCACTAATGGCGCGCGCTATATCGTCGTTGAGCAGGAGTCGGCTTCTCCTGGTGACTCGCTGATTGGATTTACCCACATGCGGTTCTGCAACGACGATGACGACTTACCCCCGAACGAACAGAAGCCTGTCCTGTACATTTACGAAATCCAGGTCAGCTCGACGCACAGGGGGAAATCTATCGGTACTGCTATGATGAAACTTTGCGAAGAGATCGCCCGGGCTACCTTTTGTTCAAAGGTGGTACTGACTGTTTTCAAGAACAACAAGTCTGCGGTCAGATTTTACATGGACAAAATGTCCTTTGAGGTGGACGAAACCGATCCCAGTATATTTGAGGATGACGAGGCAGACTACTATATCTTGTCGAAAAGAGTGTAGGTGATAGATTTTGTTGTTGTTATCGCTAGATTTTTAAGTATTACGAACAGTTTGGAGTATATATTTTTATGGAGGCAAGCATTGTGAACGATAATAAATACTCCATTAAATACTCAATTAAATACTCACATAATTCTCAATAAATATTCAATAATACTCAAAAACATAATTCTCAATAAATACTCCAATCGTCATCATCATCGTCAATCATCATCATTTCATTTCTATCTACTCTTTTCATTTCTTTCCAATTATCATTCTCGCCGCCTTCTCGGCAATCGCCAAGACTGGGCTACACGTGTTGCCACTTGTTATTGTGGGCATTATGCTCGCGTCTACGACCCGCAGATTTTTGGTACCAAACACTCTCAGCTCGTTGTCGACGACCGCCATGTCGTCGCCCTTTACGCCCATCTTTGCAGTCCCCACAGGGTGGAATATACTCGTTCCGATTCTCCCAGCGGCATCTGCAAGCTCCTCGGTTGACTGAATTTGTGCGCCTGGCAATAACTCTTGGGGCTCGTATTTGGCCGCGAAATCTGAGGAGTTCACGCACAGGCGTGACAAGCGAATGCTGTCGCTCGCGATTTGACGGTCGGCAACGGTACTCAAATATTTCGGGTCGACAATAACCCCACCATCTCCCCCGATTCGCACCTCTCCTCGGCTCGTCGGACGAAGGTTGCAGATTGACGTTGTGATAGCTGGAAAATCGTCTAAGCTCTCGCCAAACTTGGGCAGTGATAAAGGCTGAACGTGAAACTCTAAATCGGGGGTGTGTACACCCTCGGAGCTCTTCAGAAATGCGCCAAGCTGTGACGGTGCCATGCTGAGCGGGCCGGCGCGCTTAAGCGCGTACTCCAGAGCCATCGACATGAGGCCGACTAAATTGTGGTAGCGCGTGTTCAGCGTGTCGGTGCCGTCCTTAAGTTTGAAAACTGAACGGATTTGGAGATGGTCCTGAAGATTCTTGCCAACACCCTTTAAATGCAAGCTCAAGTCAATCCCAGCGCTGGCAAGGTCTCGAGGATCTCCCACTCCCGATCTCTGGAGCAAGTTTGGAGAGTTGACAGCTCCCGCCGCTAATATCACTGTACTGTCTTTCCCCACATTAATGTTCCTCTGTCCATCGTGAAATTCTATCCCCGTCACCACCTTTTCCCCTCCCACGTCACATACCCCGCTGCCAAACAGCAACCTCTTCACCTCCCTTTCCGTTGTCACCTCCAAGTTCGGTCTGTCAAGGACGGGAGTGAGAAACGCGTCATTTGCGCTCACCCTCATCCCGTTCTTTTGGTTCACCTTGAAAAATCCAATCATCTCCTGGTTCGCATCGACAGGATTGCCGACTTGGACTCCCGGTCGCGCTTCGGATATGGCCCCGCGAAAGTCGTCCAGAACGTCCCACTGCAGCGACTGGGGCACAGTCGGCCACTCCGATGAAAGAGAGTCGAAAATCTCGTCCATGCTCTCCCCATTCCAGCTGTCGTCCTTGGCAACAGAGCTCCAATGATCGTAGTCACTCCGAGCGCCACGCAGGTAGAGCATCCCATTGATGCTACTGCAGCCGCCAAGGACTTTACCCCGAGGGTACCCGATCGAACGGCCTGAGAGCCCCTCCTGCTCTTCGGTATTATAGCACCAGCAAGTAGAGGGATTCATCATGGTATGCAAATAACTGATGGGAATCTTCATGATGGGCTTGTATTTAGTTGATGTTCCGGCCTCCATGAGGAGCACGGACTTACCAGCATCGGCCGATAGTCTATTCGCCAGCAGGCAACCAGCAGTGCCCCCGCCGACAATAATGTAGTCGTAGTGTTTCGTTGATGAAATCGATGACATCGATTTTGCTTTCGTTTGGAGAGGAGCTGCTGCTGCTGCCCACAAGCGCATTCGGGTGTACATTGGGTTGGGGGTGGCGCTCAGGTCCTTTGGCGGTGTTATAAATAGTTTAGGTTCCGTCGTCGTCGTCGTCGTCGAGCAGTGCAAGGATTGTGGAGGGAGTCAAGTATGCGAGCACGGTCGTATACGCAGTCAGTGCAAGGCATCAATATGCGAACACAATTAATTATTAGGTCCCCACCCTCTTTTTAGAAAACGAGAAAAGAGCGCCGACAATTAATCTTTTTTTAGACTCCTCATTACCGCAGAAAGTAAGAAACAGCTGCCCCAGTCAATAAAGAACAACATGGAGGCCCGAATCGAGTCTGCCGTGCGCACGATCGCTGCCTACGACTCTGATCCGACGGTCCTCTCCGACGCCCGCTCGCTGATCCCTTTCCCGGCCCTAATAGAAGCAGCCCGGACCAACGCCTCCAAGCTGCACTCCCCCGACTTGTCCTTCGCTCGGGCGCTGCTGTCTTGGTTCAAGCGCGATTTTTTCAAGTGGACGAACAAGCCCCCGTGCACGACTCTGGGGTGCAATAGCGACGGTGCACTCCGCACGTTGGCGTCGACCCGCGGGCCGGTCACCGTTGGTGAACGGGAGGGTTTAGCCTCCCGGGTCGAAGTCTGGAAGTGTGGGAAGTGTGGGAACGGGGACATACCCTTCCCCCGGTACAACAACCCCCGGACGCTGCTTTCCAGCCGGAACGGCAGGTGCGGTGAGTTCGCCAACTGCTTCGGACTGTTCTGCACGGCGGTGGGGTTCGACACGAGGTACGTTCTGGACTTTACGGACCACGTTTGGGTCGAGATTTATGATGTGGTGAAGGATAGGTGGGTTTGCATGGACTCGTGCGAGGACAAGATTGCCCACCCGGGCATGTATGAGAAAGGTTGGGGGAAGAAGCTTTCGTACGTCATTGCCGTGTCGAGGGAGGGGGTCGCGGACGTCACCAGGAGGTACTCGCGATCCATGCACACCTTGGAGATGAAGTCGAGGAGGAATCTCATCAGCGAGGAGAACTTGAGGGCGTTGATACGGCAGAAGAACGGAATACAGAGGCAGAGGTTCCGGTGCAACGAGAGCAGGAGGAAAGAGCTGGACAGGAGGGAGGAGGAGGAGGAGAGCTTTTTCAGGGAGGCGGAGGAGATGGGGAGGAGGGCGAAAGGGGCGAAAGGGGACGAGGCCTGGGGGGTTGTGAAGGAGAGGTGGGAGGGGAGGATCTCGGGCGATAGCTATTGGAAGAGGTCCCGTGGTGAAGATGGAAAGAATGGAGATGGAAAGAATGGAGATGGAAAGAATGGAGATGGTGAAGGCGAGGTAAAGCCGTCGTCGTCGTCATCGTCATCGTCAGCAGCGTCGTCATCGTCAGCAGCGTCAGTAGCGTCAATTACTGCAACCACACAACTACCCCCCACACCACCATCGACGGCCAGCACCATCCTCAACAACCGCGTCTTCCTCGATATGCTCGGCCCTTCGCTCCTAAAAGGATCCTCCCAACTCCAAATCCAACTCCATACGACGGATGCCCTCGCCCACAAGAAGATAATCCTCCTCTATTTTTCCGCGCACTGGTGCGGACCGTGCAGGAATTTCACGCCTACCCTCTCGGAGTTTTACTTGACGCACAGAGACATCCGCCCTGACGACATCGAGATCGTCTTCATCAGCAGCGACAGAGACAGCAACGGTTTCACGACGTACTTTGGCACGATGCCGTGGCTGGCCGTGCCCTTCGAGAGCCGGCATCTGAAGCAGGCGATGACCTCGCGATTCGGCGTGGGGGGGATCCCCGCCCTGGTCGTGCTGGACGCCCACACCGGGAACGTGGTCACCGCCGACGGGAGAGGGGACGTGGCGGGGAGCCGGGGCGACACGGAGTTGTGCTTTGCGGCCTGGCTGGGCGAGCTGCCTGAGGAGAGTTTGGACGCCCACGACGCGGCGATGATTGAGAGGGTGAAGATTGAGGAGGATTGGGAGAGGAGACGACGGGATGGGAATGAGGAGAAGGCGAAGATGCTTATGGTCAATAAGAGCGTTACGAAGGAGGAGAGGCAGGCGGAGCTTCAGGTGAGGAAGCGCGTCAGTGTCGTCAGTGATTGTTTGTTGTTTTTTGGTTTGGTTTTTGTTGTTTTTTTCTATTTTTTGTCTACAATTTTTTGTCTAACAAACAGTTTGGATTCGGAAAATAACGTTTACTTCTTCGCTTTCGCTTAACCGCCGTAGGAAAAGGTGAAGGTCCTCTTTCCCCAATACGTCTCCCGTGGGTTGTCACCAAACGACGCCGCTGTCGCCGCAATAAAGCTCGCCTCCTCCCCCTTCAAAGGATCCCCCTCCACGATAGTCTCGTACCTAACCCTCACCAACTCCCTCGACACCTCCCTCGTCTCCTCCGCCTTCTCGACCCTCTCCCGGTACTTCTCGAACATCATGAAGTTTCCCACGGAGTACAGGTTCAGGAACATCAGGACGACGAACAAGGTCTTCGAGGGGAAGGTGGCGGGGTGCCGGGGGATGCTGGAGTTTGTGAATGAGGTTTTGGAGTGCACGTGGTTCGTGAATAGCGAGGGGGAGTACGTCACGAGCGTGCCGGTTTGGCTGCATGATGGTAGGTTGGAGGAAGTTGTGGAGAGCCTGAATAAGCTAGAGAAAATGGCAGAGGAATTTGAATTTGTTTAGAAGAAGAACAATCAATTTTTAATGTTCAAAAGGTTTAGGGTTACACGGCGTTTTTCGCAAATAAAAGGTCTTTTGATTATCGTTTTCATCGATTTGTTGTTTTGCTGGGGTTGTTGGTTCATCTCCTAGACCTAGTTCCGTTTCCTCCCTTTC
>ERZ651776.5338-NODE-5338-length-11196-cov-11.346074_pt1 | contig 11196 bp, 8 predicted proteins | sample MGYA00514761_ERZ651776 | MGnify/ENA metagenome assembly ERZ651776 | reverse complement strand
ATCTTCAGCTGCTGTATCTGAGCATGTGATTCATAGTATTGTTAAAGGTGTTTTTGAAAATTTTGATTCTTTCAAAAAGCTTCACCCTGCATTTGCTAATTTAAAGAAAGCAGAAATGATTCAAGATGGATTGTCTGCCCCTCTTCATAATGGCGCTGTTAAATACTATAAAGAAGCAGGTTTGATGTAATATTAATTTAATGAAGAAAAGGATGGCAAAGCCATCCTTTTTTTTTATAGAATATTGCTTATGGAAGTTAGCCTAGAAGCTGGAATTAGAAGTCCAGAAAATAAATTAATTAGAGACGTATTAATATACGTCGCTATGGCATGGTCAATATTCCAGCTATACGTTTCTTCGCCTCTAGTTTTGGAATTTACCCCTTGGATGAATGCCGATGTTGTTAAAAGGGTCCATGTATCATTTGCAGGCTTTTTGGCATTTGTAAGTTATCCTGCATTTAAAGGATCGTCAAGAGCAAGAATTCCATGGTCCGACTGGTTAATGGGACTTCTCATAGCGTTGTCTTGTTTTTATTTGATTTATAATCAGGTATGGGATTCCAGGGCTTTTGAGATGCGTCTAGGGGTTCCAAACTCATCTGACTTATTTTTGAGTATTATTGGGCTTCTGCTTCTGTTAGAGGCTACAAGAAGATCCCTAGGGCCACCACTAATGATTGTAGCAATAATCGCATTGACTTATGCGTTTATTGGAGCAGGTGGTTATGGAGGAGCTTCTCTAAATAAAATTGTTTCCCATATGTGGATTACGACAGAAGGAGCATTTGGCATAGCTGTTGGAGTCTCAGCAAGTATGGTTTTCTTGTTTGTTCTTTTCGGTGCATTATTGGAAAGAGCAGGTGCTGGTAATTACTTCATAAGGGTGGCATATGCCCTAACTGGACATTATCGAGGAGGTCCTGCAAAGGCTGCAGTAGTCTCGTCAGCAATGACGGGCATGATTTCTGGATCCTCTATTGCTAATGTTGTAACCACTGGAACCTTTACAATCCCATTAATGAAAAGGGTTGGTTTTTCCTCTGAAAAAGCTGGGGCAATTGAAGTTGCATCTTCAACGAATGGTCAACTAACTCCTCCAATTATGGGAACTGCTGCATTTCTAATGGTTGAGTATGTGGGAGTTTCTTACATTGAGGTCATTAAGCATGCTTTCTTGCCAGCAGTCATTTCATATATTGCACTTATATATATAGTTCATCTGGAAGCGCTAAAGTCTGGAATGGAGGGCCTTACTAGAACGAATAAACTCAATAAAGTTGATAGATTAATTGGTATATGCAGTGTTCTAATTGTTTTAGGTGTGCTTGTATGGGTGCTTCCTCCCTTCTTTGAATTCATCAAAGTAATAGGTGGAGAAGCAAGCACATTAATTATTGCATTAATTATGATAACTAGTTATCTTGCACTCTTATATTCAGTTTCAAAAATGCCAAATTTACCCTCTGGAGATATTATTGAAATTCCTGAAGTTGGTAAGACGGTCAAAGCAGGGTTACATTTTTTGTTGCCAGTTATTTTATTAATCTGGTTATTAACTGTCGAACGATTTTCGCCTGAAACTTCAGTCTACTGGGCGACCATGTTTATGATGTTTATAGTACTTACTCAAAAGTTTTTTTTAGGAATTTTTAGAGGAGAATCTGATATCACTCAACACCTATTCACTAGCTTAACAGACTTAAAATTAGGTTTTGTAAATGGCGCAAGAAACATGATTGGTGTTGGTGTTGCGACTACTGCTGCAGGCATTATTGTTGGTACGGTTACATTGACTGGTGTTGGTCAGTTGATTATAGGCTGGGTTGAATTCATTGCTGCAGGCAACTTATTTTTAATACTTCTTTTTACAGCTATGATAAGCCTTATTTTAGGAATGGGTTTGCCGACAACGGCTAATTACATAGTAGTCTCAAGTTTAATGGCTCCCGTTATTATGAGTTTAGGGGCAGCTAATAATGTTGCTATTCCTCTTATCGCGGCTCATATGTTTGTATTTTATTTTGGCATTCTTGCAGATGATACTCCCCCAGTAGGGTTAGCCGCCTATGCAGCAGCAGCAATTTCTAAAGGAGATCCAATAAGAACTGGTATTCAGGGCTTTATTTATGATATGAGAACAGCTGTCCTTCCTTTCATTTTTATATTTAATACTCAGCTACTTATGATTGGAATAGACAGCGCAATTAGCTTTATATCAGTTGTTGTCTCATCTGTTATTGCAATCTTGCTTTTTGCTGCAGCAACCCAGGGTTACTGGATTGTTAAAAATCGATTATGGGAAACCGTTTTAATGTTAATTGTGGCATTTATGTTCTTTAGGCCAGGTTATTTTTGGGATAAGGTAGACCCTCCTTTTGAGAATATGCCAGGCAAGGACTTATTTACAGTGGCTGATAATATGACGGAGGGAGAGTCAATACGTTTTGTAGTTGAGGGTGAGACACTTGAAGGAGTTGAGAGAAGTTATACATTTTTATTGCCTTTAGCTGAAGGTGAATCAGGCAGAGAAAGAATAAATAACACAGGTCTACAAATAGATGATTTGTTTGGAGACATGGAGGTTGCAATGGTTCTTCCAGGAATTTCAGGTAATCGAGCAATTAATAAACAGGTTGAGTCAATAAAAGTTGCTGGTGTTGATAGTGGATGGGTCATCACATCAGTTCTTCAAGAAAGGGAGACTATGCCAAAACAGATTGTATATATTCCAGCAGTATTATTGATAGGATTTGTAGGAATTGTGCAATTAAGAAGAAGACGAAAAATTATTAACTAACGTGTGATAGATTAATATGAAAATACATAATAATATTAAAAGTTTAAAAACTTCAGCCACTTTGGCTATCAATGAGTTATCTAAAGAGCTTATTGAAGAGGGCAAAGAGGTTTTTAAGTTTGGGCTTGGTCAATCACCATTCCCTGTACCCAAAGTAATTGTTGATGAGTTAAAAAAAAATTCTCACCAAAAAGATTATCTTAACGTGTCTGGCTTATTAGGCCTTAGAGAAGAAGTTGCTAGATATCATTCAAACAAAAATCAATACAATTATGATTCTGAAAATGTCATTATTGGGCCTGGATCAAAAGAATTAATTTTTCAAATTCAAATGGCTTTAGATTGTGATTTGTTACTTCCAAGTCCAAGTTGGGTTTCGTATGAGCCTCAAGCACAAATAATCAACAAAAAAATTCATTGGATTAATGCAACAGCAGAGAGCAATTGGCATCTTAATCCTGAGGATCTTGACAAGGTATGCGAGAATCTCAAGTCAGTTAATAAACTTTTAATTTTAAATTCTCCAAATAACCCTTCTGGGACAATACATGGAAATCTTGAAGATTTTGCAAGGATTGCAAGGAAACATAATATCATCATTATTGCGGATGAAATATATGCCGAACTAGATTTTACTGGGGAGTATAAATCACTCACTCATTTCTATCCTGAGAATACAATTATTAGTAGTGGGCTAAGCAAGTGGTGCGGTGCAGGAGGCTGGAGACTAGGAACGCTAACTTTTCCAAAAGAGTTAAGCTATATCAAAGACAGCATAAGAACTATTGCGAGTGAAACTTTTACCTCAGTTAGTGCGCCTATTCAGTATGCCGCAATTAAAGCCTACTCAGAGGATCATTCAGAGTTTCTAGAGCACTCTAGATTAATCCTAAAAACGATTGCAGAATATATTCATAAAGAGCTATCTTCTGTTGGATTAAAATGTCAAAAACCTGAAGGTGGTTTTTACATGATCTGCGATTTTTCGAATATTTCAAATATTACTTCTAAAATTAATGATGACAAAATTTTGTGTCAAAAAATACTCAATGAGGTTGGCTTTGCAATGCTACCTGGTTCAGATTTTGGCTTGAAAGCTGACAAATTTTTAACACGCATCGCCTTTGTTGATTTTGATGGCTTAGCAGCACTCAAAATTATTAAAGACGATGATTTTTCTTCGAATAATTTATTAGATATAATTTGTCCACAAATTGTTAAAGGTGTTTTGGTTCTTAAAGAGTGGGTTCAAAATCAATAAAAATTGTCAATATTAAATTAATAGTTATTTCAATCTATGAAATACAGAATTGAATCAGATTTCTTGGGTGAAATGAAAATACCTAGTGATGCTTATTACGGTATTCATACCATGCGAGCAGTAGATAATTTTCCAATAGCTGACGTTGCAATTTCAGTTTACCCAAATATTGTAATAGCTTATGCCATGGTTAAACTGGCTTGTGCTCGTGCCAATAACCAGCTAGGATTATTAGATAATGATATCTACCATCCAATAGTCGCTGCTTGTGAGAGGATTATCAATGGTGAGTTCCATGATCAGTTTATTGTTGAAATAATCCAGGGTGGTGCGGGAACCTCAACCAATATGAATGCTAATGAAGTTATTGCTAATGTTGCACTCGAATTAATTGGTAAAGAAAAGGGTGACTATGAAACAATATCACCGCTTAATCATGTCAATATGTCACAGTCAACGAATGACACCTATCCGACAGCTTTATTGGTTGGATTTTTGAAAGAGTATGACCCTCTATTGGAGGCAATCAAATCTCTCTCTGAGTCTTTTCATGCAAAAGGCGTCGAATTTGCCGACGTCATTAAAATGGGACGAACACAACTCCAAGATGCTGTTCCAATGAGTCTTGGACAGGAATTTACTGCTTTCGGTAATACATTGCTAGATGATATTAAAAGACTTAATGAGATGTCTCAACTATTTTTGGAGGTCAATTTAGGTGCCACAGCTATTGGAACAGGTATTAATAGTCATCTAGATTATCCAAAAATAGCGGTAGAAGCCTTGGCAGATTTATCTGGACTCCCTTTGGTTCTTGCTCCAAATCCAATTGCTGCAACATCTGATACCAGTGCTTTTGTGTCATTCTCTTCTGTTCTTAAGCGAGTGGCTATAAAGCTTTCAAAAATCTCTAATGATTTAAGATTACTCTCTTCCGGTCCAATTGCTGGTTTTAATGAGATCAATCTTCCAGCAGTTCAAGCAGGATCTTCAATTATGCCTGGAAAAGTTAATCCGGTAATTCCAGAGGCAGTCAATCAAACCGCTTTTCAGGTTATTGGAAATGATTTGGTCATTACATTAGCAGCAGAAGCTGGCCAAATGCAGCTCAATGCATTTGAACCTGTCTTAGCTGTTAATATTCTTCGTTCATTGCGCTACATGACTAATGCAATGGTCATGCTAAGAACAAAATGTGTCAATGGAATTACTGCGAATGTTGAAGTCTGCGCAAAATATGTTGAACAGAGTCCAGGTATAGCGACTTTCTTTACACCGCATTTAGGTTACAAAGAGTCAGCACGTATCGCTAAGAAATCACTTGCAGATGGAGTTACTGTGAGAGAAATCATCATTAAAGAAGGCTTGATGACTGAAGAACAGGTGAATGAAGTTTTGCATGTTGACAACCTCACAAAACCCAATATTCAATAATTTCGGTATCGTATAACGAGTATTATAATTTCAAATGTATTTATTCTTAGTTTGGAATAAGTACAGTAAGAGTTATTTTCAATAATTAGAGGCAATATTTTGGCTAAGCTATACTTTTATTATTCTGCAATGAATGCTGGTAAATCAACTTCCCTTCTTCAGTCAGCATACAACTATAAAGAGAGGGGCATGACTCCTCTTATTCTTTCTGCAGCAATTGACAATCGTTATAGTGTAGGAAAAGTTACTTCAAGAATTGGTCTTGAAGCAGAGGCGCATCTCTTTCATAAAGATGATGACTTGTTCAAAATTCTTTCTGAACAAAATCTTAAAGAGCCTATTGATTGTGTTTTGATTGATGAAAGTCAATTCCTTAGTAGAGAGCAAGTCATGCAATTGGCAAAAGCTGTTGATAGCTTTGATGTTCCAGTTTTGTGTTATGGAATTCGCACAGACTTTCGTGGAGAGCTTTTTCCTGGCAGTCAACATCTCCTTGCATGGGCCGATAATCTCATTGAATTGAAGACCATTTGTCACTGCGGAAGTAAAGCAACGATGGTGGTTCGTATTGATGAAAATGGAAACGTTATTGAGGATGGAGATCAGGTGGTTATTGGTGGTAATGATCGATACCAGTCGATGTGCAGAAAGCACTTTGCCGAACATATTTGGAAAAGCTGATCGCTAGTAAACAGACTATATGCTATGAGTGAGCTAACTATCCTCTTTTTATTGCTAGGCTCTTTTTCAGGTTTTGTAGCAGGTCTGCTTGGTATTGGTGGTGGTCTAATAATTGTGCCAATACTCCTTTATTTATTAGCACCATCAATTGATCAATCAATCTTAATGCATACTTCAATTGGTACTGCACTAGCGGTCATTGTCTTTACATCTATCTCAAGTCTTTATGCGCACCATCGTCATGGGGCTATTCTTTGGAGAAACTTTGTTAAGCTTACTCCAACAATTTTAGTGGGCTCTTATAGTGGTGCTATTTTGGCTAAATATTTAAGCTTTGATTTTCTAAGGGTGTTCTTTGCCTTATTTGAAATTTGTGTTGCTTTAATTATGTGGTTCGGCATTAGCGCATCAGGCCATGCTGATAAGTTGTCAAGGTGGGTTTGGTCATTCGCGGGGTACGTTATAGGTTTGATTTCAGCCATGGTTGGGATTGGTGGAGGAACAATGACTACCCCATTCTTGGTGTATAACAATATTCAAATAAAAAATGCAATTGCTACTTCTGCAGCGGTAGGAATGCCTATTGCTATTGCTGGAAGCATTGGCTTTATGGTAGCTGGTTCATCTCAAGTTCTTCAAACTGGCGGTATTGGTTTTGTAAACTTTGAAGCGTTAATTACAATCGCTGCTTCAAGTGTTTTTTTTGCTCCATTAGGAGCAAAAGTGACGCACCTTATAGATAGCAATAAACTCAAAAAAGGGTTCTCAATTTTCTTGGCCTTTCTTGCAGCAATGGTTATTTTATTTTAAATAAAGATTTTCTTTTGAAATGAGTTATGACTCATCACCAGCAAAATTTAAAGCAACTGAGTTTATACAGTAACGCTTTCCAGTGGGCTGAGGTCCATCGGGAAAAACATGGCCTAAATGAGCATCACATGAGGAGCATCTTACTTCAATTCTCATATGACCTAGTGAATCATCTTCTAGCTGCTTTACACATTCACTATTGGCGAGTTCATAAAAGCTTGGCCAGCCACTTCCTGAGTCAAATTTAGTGCTAGATTCGAATAAAAGTGCGTCGCAACAGATGCAGTGATAGTGACCAGTTTCACTATGGTTGTAGTACTCACCAGAGAACGGTGGCTCTGTTCCACATTCTTGAGTGATATGATAGGCTTCGGGTGATAAATTATTCTTTTTGTCCATTCGTGTATTATAAGAGAAATTTAAGATCAACATCAATATCTAAAGTTAATATTTATGAAAGAATTTTTAGTCGGTGGTGCAATACGGGATAGAATTCTTGGTATCGCTAACGAGTCAACAGAAAAAGACTTTGTTGTAGTTGGGTCGTCTCCAGAAGAGATGAGTTCATTAGGATTTCGTCAGGTTGGGAAAGAGTTTCCAGTATTCCTTCATCCTGAAACGAAGGATGAGTATGCTCTGGCTCGTATAGAACGAAAGATTGGTAGGGGTTATAAGGGTTTTGCTTTTGATACAGCAAACTCTGTGACTTTGGAGCAGGATCTCTCTAGAAGAGATCTTACCATTAACGCCATAGCTCAAAATAAGGATGGAACTGGAGAATATATCGATCCCTTTGATGGAATCGAGGATTTAAAGCAGAAGAAACTTCGCCATGTATCTGATGCATTTACTGAGGATCCAGTGAGGGTTCTTAGGACGGCAAGATTTGCATCACGATTTGATTATCTTGGTTTTACAGTAGATCCTAAAACTCTTGACTTAATGAGAAAGATGGTCACTTCAGGTGAGGTAGATGCGCTTACTCCAGAGCGGGTTTTTAAGGAGATATCTCTTTCGATGGAGTCAAAGTCACCTTCAGTTTTCTTTGAACTTTTAATGGAGTCAGGCGCCTACCAAAGATTGTTTCCAATGCTGGAGGTTGTTCAAAATCAAAATTTTCAGATGCTAGATGTGCCAGATTTGGACCCTGAAGTAAAGTTCGCTCTCTGGCTATCTAATCAAAGCAGTACTAATATTGATTTGCTCTGCGAGCACCTTAAGTGCCCAAAAGATTTTCAGCAAATTGCTGAGCTTGTATCTACATGGCATCAATTTGCATCTGAATTCCTAAAGCATAGTCCTCAAGACGTATTAAATTTCTTTCTTAAAAGTGATGGGTTAAGGCGAAAAAAGAGGTTTGAAATTATTCTTACCGTTTTTGATAATCTTGGGTTAAATACAGCCCAAATTGTTCAATTACAAGTTCTACTTAACTCAATAAAGATTTCAGATTTAAAAAATTTGAATATTGCTCAAGAGCTATTAGAAGAAAGGTTGTCAGTTATTACCAGATTTCTCAAATCTGCAAAGTAGATCATAATCACAGTAATCACAGGCATTGATTGTTGGGAGAACTTCAGCGACTCCTTCCTGAAATTGCTGACTTGCTGAATTGAGTTCTAACTTCCACTCTGAAAGTTGCTCATTCCACTCTGGCATTCTTTTCATCATTTGTTGACTTAATGGCAGATCATCTTTATTTTTTGTTATTGCCTTAAACTGGCAATTTTTGGAGTTAACAGTTGCAAAGGCAACCCCATCAACTGTATTAGTAATAGCGTAGATGGGAAGTTGAGCTTGATCTAAAGGATCGCCAGTCAGTTGACTTAAATTTACGTTCTGACCTGTTTTGTAATCAATGATGAGTTTTGTGCCATCTTCCATTTGATCCATTCGATCTATTCGAGTAGAAAATTGAAGTCCATTGACATCAACTTTAGATTCTGATTCTGTTTTAATGACTTGAAAATATGCTCGATTTTTTTCAAGTTTAATATATTCGTTGATAATTTTTGTGAGCCTTTGGCTTTCTATAAATTTAAAGCTTGATTGAGAAATTGCTTTAATGGATGAATTGATATGCTTCTTAATCAGTACCTGTAATTTGTCTTCAGATAAGTTATTTAAATCAGAACTAGATGGCACTTCATTGAAAAAACGCTCTAAAATTTTATGAACAAGGTTGCCCTGCTCAAGTCTACTGAGACCAATCTGAGGTTCATTAAATTCTTGAATATTAAGTCGATTTACAAATCCTTTAAAGCTGCAACTTATTTGATCTTGGAGAGTGCTGACACCTCTTTTAATCTCAAAACTGTCAATCCCTGGCGCAATAAAATCATCTATTTGTTCCATTTCCTTTGGGAACGTCTCATGAGTTACAACATTAGGATAATCCTCAAAATCAACATAGGGTGATGGAAGCTCATCACGACTATTGGAAGTTTTGGAATAGCTCATGATTAGATGACTACTCAGATTTAATAAGTTATTCAGAGTTATCTCGCTTTCGTTACTGATGAGTGCGAAGCTTGTACTGGGCAAAAGATATTCAATAGAAGTTTTAGGAGGAATGAATAGAGGCATTTTTATTTTTCCTGGAAGGAAGTCATCAGTCATACTGGAAACCCAGGCATAATCAAAGAATAATCCTTCAGCTTCCAATGAGCCTAAGATGTGAATATTAGCAGTACCACTTTGAGGCTGGAATATAACTGCGCTCATGTGAGTAGATAATATTTCGAGCACATCTTGTAGTGATAATTTTTTATGAAATGTTGACATCTTATTAAGTATCAGACTTTCAGATTGATACTTTTCAAAAATTTGATATTCACTACTTGAAAGGCTTCGATCTGAAGTAAAACCCCAAAGAGTTAACATTGAGTTGATTAAATCAAAGGAATCCTCTAGGGTTAATTTATTTGCATATTCAAGTGTACTGATTGAAATAAAAATCTCTTTAAGCAATGAGCAGTCATTGCATAATTCAATAATTTTTTTTGATTGACTCTTTGTTGAGTCAATTTTTAAAATTCTATTGACCAGTAGTGCACGATTATTTTGCTCACTTCTCGCCCCATTGATATAAGGTGAAGTAACTATCTTCATTAACAACTCATGCTCAACAAGACCATCAATAAGTTGAGATGATAACTTCATCATGGAAAAAAGATTACTCATTAGAGGGTAATTTCTAAGTGGAATTCCCAAAGAAATATTGTATGGCTTTTGATGCGTTTCAATTAGGTGGGATGAGAACTCAAGGTCAAATGATGATCTCACTAAATGCTGCAGATCATTTAAATTGGGGATTACGATGCCAATTTTTTTTTCTGGATTGTTGAAATTTATATCTTTAGCCCATTTTGCTATTGTTTTTAATTCAGACTCTTGGTCAATGAATGAATAATTCTGTGAATGCTTAGTTATTTTACGAGGGGACAATGGCGAGCATGCAAGAGCTTTGAAGAGCATTCTTTGTTCGGGCGTTGGTTGATTAAAACCATAGTGATAATATTGCCCCTCAATGCCTTGATCATTCTTAAAGTTAGCCAAAGACAAACTAAAAAGATCTGTTTGATCAACGCATTTATGATCATTTTTAAATTTTTCATATGTATTGATTAATTCAACATACAACTTAGAAGTAATGGATGGAAAAGTTTTAATTTCTGCAATTGAAATTCCATAGCTTTTAGAAAGCCTATAGCATTTAATCAATTCTTCAATAAAAGATTCAGGATTTTTGATTGAACTATCTTTACAAATTTTTTTTAATATGAACCTTAGCTCAAGATGGCTTAGTAGGCGATCTTCTTTATTAGGATAGTGGGATCTCCAAAACTTTTCAAGCCAAGATTGGTAGGAGAATATTTTGGGCATTTTAGAAGTTCCACTTTCAAGCGGCATAGATTTCTTAATGGCAAGCGCTTGGCGATTATTCGCAGCAATGATTGTATCTTTTGCTTGAATAGATGAGAGATCTAGATTAACTCTCATTACTCATTTCAAATACTTGGTCTAAATAAGTGCAGAGTTCAGGAACACCTACCTTCCTTAAAGATGAGAAAAGCTGGACATTAACAAATGGAAAATCTTTTACCGCTTTCATAACTGAGAGCCTGGCAGAGCTTGCAGCACCCTTTTTTAATTTATCAGATTTAGTTAATAAGATGTTTACTGAGACTTTACTGTTGACACACCACTC
>ERZ651776.5334-NODE-5334-length-11201-cov-2.592413_pt1 | contig 11201 bp, 12 predicted proteins | sample MGYA00514761_ERZ651776 | MGnify/ENA metagenome assembly ERZ651776 | reverse complement strand
GAATAGGCTGTATTCATTTCGTTGAGGTAAATAGTCACACTCAAGGCTTACTACTTATGAAATTGACAAACCGACCTTAGATCAATGATTTTGCAAAAAATCAACGCTTAAGCATCTTTGACATTCATAACACAGTCTCTTAATATGAAGACATTTTCTCATGGTTAAGTTTGGCACTTCTAGAAGACTCAAGAAAAGCGACATCTACACATACATGATGGAGATTTTCATTGTGATCTTTGGTATCACGGTGGCTTACCAGCTCAATGTATATTATGAGGACAAAAAAGACCTTAAACTTGAAAATTCTGCCATAGAGAGGGTATTGAGTGAAAATATTGCAAATCAGACCGCTTTTGAAAATCTTATTGGCAGTAGACTCAAACTTGAGCGAGATACCCGCCAGCTCGCACGATTTTTATTCGCGGGTGATGCGCTCTCGGAAGATAGTATTAGCCATTATCTATTCGATATTAACCGCACCCACAAGCCAATTATGCAGATGGAAGCCTTAAACTTCTATTTGAATACCAACTACACGAATAGAAACTCAGACCTCAAAAGTGACTTGCTCACACTGAAAGGACTATACCTAGAACTCCGTGATGTAGTGGACTACTACGTGCGCATGAAAGAGAAGTACTATGGCGATTTCCTAGTTTCTGATGTTGATTTTGGAGAAGAGAAGATTGTCTCCCTCGATAAAATAAAAAGCGTTGAGTTTAAAAACTTGGTTGTTAACCTTCTCTCGAACGAACTGGAGCTCAATCAATTATTTGACAAAGTCTTCAGTGAATCTCTTCTACTGCAAGAAAAGCTCGAAGAAAAACTGGACTAACCATTCGCTACAATAGGCGCTAACCGGCGTAATCGTCACACAGGTCGTACTTGGTGCAAGCCACACTCTTTCTTAGAAATTTCCCACCACCAACGACCAGCTCTTGCATCTTCATCTTTAGATATAGCTCTGGTGCAAGGCGCACAACCAATGCTCACAAAACCTTGATCATGAAGTTTATTATAGGGTACTTGATGTGTTTTCAGGTAGGCAAGCATTTCATCATAACCCCAATCAAGGAGAGGATTGAACTTGATTACCTGATTACTAGCGTCCCATTCTACTTTCTGAAAATCTTCTCTATTGCTCGACTGACCTGAACGCAAACCAGTAATCCAAACTTTTGCGCCTTTCAAAGCCCGCTGCAATGGTTCCACTTTTCTTATGAAGCAACATTCTTTTCTGTTATTCACGGAATCGTAAAAACTATGCATGCCCTTGTCTGAAACCAGTTGCTCTACTCTTTGATGATTAGGAAAGTATACACTTATGGGTTTCTTGTACACCGATCTTGTCTGATCTATTAAATCATAAGTTTCCTTAAAAAGTCTTCCAGTATCTAAGGTGAATACCTTAATATCGATGTTATTCTTGAAAATCGCGTCTGTAACTACTTGATCTTCCTGACCGAAGGCTGAAGAGAAAACAACCTGACCCGGAAATAGTGACCCTACTTCTCTTAAGCTGTCCACCAACGATTTGCCGTTAAGCCTATTTGATAAATTTTCTACCTGCATAATCTCTTACTTTCCTGATTTAACATTGGTCCAAACACGTTCATGTAAATAGTATAAAATCATTTTTGAGACAACCTCCACAGAACCAATAGACAATGCCATGGCCACTTGCCCAGTCACAAAGTATGAAATGACAATGGTGTCTATCGTTCCTAAAATCCGCCAGCTAACTGTTTTAGTCAAACTCCGGAGATTACTGTCGGTCTTTAGGGAATCACTCCCAATCTTCCGGTTTATCGTGGTATCTAGTAGCATAATGAGTGTATCTTCTTGGTTCGAATTACAAAACTATATAATCCCTACCATTTTAGTAGACTAATAACGCAAAAAAAATCTAACGGTTTCGTAAAATGTCTTTTAGTGTCTTATTCTCTAAAACTTTTAAGGTATTGTCTCTTACATCTGCCATAACTCTATTCAACCCACAAATCTCTTCTTCACAGTTTTCACACCGTTCGTAGTAGTTTAAACTAACGCATGGCAGCAAGGCTATAGGCCCATCGAGCACACGAATTACTTTAGCCAAGGCAATCTCATCTGACTCCTTAATTAAATAATATCCTCCCCCTTTTCCTTTTTTACTCCCCAGCACACCAGCCTTCTTTAACTCAAGCAAAATATTTTCCAAGAATTTCAACGAAATCTGGCGTTCCTGTGAAATTTCAGAAATTAAGATCGGACCCTTGCTTTGATTTTCAGCCAAGTAGGTAAGTGCATGAAAAGCGTACTGTGTTTTTTTGGATAGCATAGGTCGTGTTGAATGCCCGTGAAGTTAGAAAAAAATCAGGAAGCAATAACTGCACTACTCGCGATTTATAAAAGGGCCGTTATCCTCTATGTCTAGTTCAACATGTTGAATTAATCCACTTAAATACGAATGACTAGGCACAAAAAAAGGAGCCGAAGCTCCTTTAAAATTCTTGTCTGATTAATCTTAGTAGTTATTCAGCATGACTGGCATCACTAGCATTAAGATATCCTCATTCTCATCCTTTTCGGCTGGAATAATCAAGCCAGCTCTGTTGGGTGCTGACATCTGAAGTGTAATGCTCTTAGAATGTAAGTTCGTTAGCATCTCTACTAAGAACTTAGCGTTAAATCCAATCTCAAGATCTTCGCCTTCATGCTCGCAAGCTAAAGTTTCTTTTGCTTCGTTGGAGAAGTCTAAATCCTCAGCCGAAATTGTTAGTTCGCTACCAGTGATCTTCAATCTAATCTGATGCGTGGTTTTGTTCGCGTAGATAGAAATTCTCTTAAGCGAACCTAAGAACTCATTCCTGTCAATAGACATTTCTATCGGGTTCTCTGTAGGAATCACATTTTCATAATCTGGGAATCGCTCATCAATTAAGCGGCAGATCATTTTAATATTGTTAAAGTGGAAGTATGCATTTGATGCATTGTACTCCATCACCACATTTGAATTCTCAGAAGGCAATGTTGACTTCAACAAGTTCAATGCTTTTCTAGGTATGATAATAGACATACCAGAATCGGTAGCTACATCAACCCTTCTATACCTTACTAATCTATGACCATCAGTGGCTACAAAAGTAGTGTTAGTATCGTCAAGCTTCACGAAAACGCCAGTCATCGCAGGTCTTAACTCATCATTACTTGTTGCAAAAATCGTATTGTTAATCGCGCTGCTCAAAACATCCGTAGATAGGTCTACTGAATAAGCATCTGTTACATCAGGAACCTTAGGGAAATCTGTTGCATTCTCACCAGCCAATTTATAACGACCATTGTCTGAATTAATCTCAACACTGTATGTCTCTTTGTCTATGCTGAAAGTAACAGGCTGCTCAGGTAAGTTCTTGAGCGTATCCATTAAAATTCTTGCTGGAACAGCTATGCTACCATCTTCTTTCGCCTCTACGTCAATTTCCGTAATCATAGACGTTTGTAAATCAGATGCCGTGATCGTTAAAAGGCCACTACTGATTTCAAATAGGAAATTCTCTAAAATTGGCACTACAGGATTTGTAGTGATTACTCCGTTGATATTTGAAAGGCGTTTCAGGAGTTCGGCTGAAGAAACAATAAACTTCATATGAGGTTGATTTTGCGATGGATTTATTAAACGCACAAAATTAACAATAAAATCAATACAGTATACTTTCCGAACCCTTTTTGAATAAGACAAACAGCCTTTTTCTGAACGGCATGATATAGTCTCTCAGACCTTTCTTCTATCATATTTACCTTTCAAGGAAGTATGCTCCAATTATTACCCTATATAATTGGTAGACTTTATATCCTTTTAGTTTTATTTGCGTAATATCTTCCAATTGTCAAAACCATAAAAACTTAATTATCCATGATCTTGAACGTTTCCAACAAAGTCAGCGGTGCTGCCAAAAAAGATATTCTTGAACTCGAACGGAGAATTGAAAAATTCAAGAATGGAGAGATTGAAGAAGACAAATTCAAGCTATACAGACTTACCAGAGGTGTATATGGCCAACGTCAATCCGGCGTTCAGATGATCCGGATAAAACTACCCTACGGCAAAGTAACCACTAAGCAATTAATCAAAATCGCAGTTACTTCCGACAAGTACGCCACAGGTAACCTACATCTTACTACAAGGCAGGACATACAGCTTCACTATGTAAAAATGGAGGAGTCTCCTGCATTATGGGCTGAATTAGAAGAAGAAGATGTGACTCTCCGAGAGGCTTGTGGAAATACCGTGAGGAATGTAACTGCTTCTCCTGACGCAGGAATCAACCCCAACGAGCCTTTTGATGTGACATCCTATGCGCATGCACTCACCCACTATTTCCTACGCAACCCAATTTGTCAAGACATGGGCAGGAAGTTTAAGATTGCTTTTGCTGCAGATGAAACAGACTCGGCTATGACTTACTTTCATGACCTTGGATTTATTCCTAAAATTCAGATCACTGACAATGAATCTATTAAAGGTTTTAAGGTGGTTATAGGTGGCGGACTTGGCGCACAAGCCATTCCGGCTCAAACTGCCTTCGAATTTCTACCTACCGATCAAATGATCCCATTCACGGAAGCGCTCATCAGGGTTTTCGATCGGTATGGAGAGCGAGCGAATAGAAGTAAGGCTCGCATGAAATTCTTGATGAAGAAAATTGGGTTGGAAGCACTCCTAAAGCTTGTTGAAGCGGAGCGAAAATCAATCAAGAATCAAACCTTCGAAGTTCGGGAGGATTTAACTGAGCATATGCCATCAGAAAGGAAAGTCGTTCCTGAAGTGCCGATAGAAGACTGGTTAGCTTTTGAAGATTGGAAACGCACCAATGTATTTGCCCAAAAACAAGACAGCTTTTTTGGCGTTTGGATTCGTATTCCTTTAGGAGATATTAATTCTAGCACTGCTAGGTCACTGGCCAATATTGTGAGTCAACATGCAGCTAATGACATTAGGGTGACGGTTAATCAAGGGCTGCTCATCAGGAATGTCAGTGCCAGTTCGCTTCCATCTTTGTTTCAAAGTCTATCCTCGATTGGTCTTGCTAAGCCAGGTTTTGATTCTACACATGATATAACCGCCTGCCCAGGAAGTGATACTTGCAACTTAGCAGTCACCAATAGTACCGCACTAACTACAACTTTGGAAGACATGCTCAAGAAGGATTTCAAACAGTTATTAGACGAATCACACATCAAAATTAAGATTAGTGGCTGTATGAATGCTTGCGGACAGCACATGGCCGCCAATGTAGGCTTTCATGGAAGTTCAATAAAAAACGGTGCCCTTGTAATTCCTGCTATGCAAATAGTAATTGGAGGTGGCGTTTCACCAAACGGCAAAGGTTTTATAGCCGAAAAAGTAATTAAAGTACCTACAAAGCGAATTCCACAAGCATTGACAGCTGTGTTAAATGAGTATGAAGACAACTCCGAGGCCGGCGAGTACTTCAATGATTTCTATCAACGATTGGGAAAAATGCATTTCTATCATTTACTCAAACCATTCGCTGACATCCCGTCACTAGATCAGGAGGACTATATGGATTGGGGCAAAACGATAAGCTTTGTCCCAGAAATAGGCGTAGGCGAATGTGCAAGTGTAATGCTAGATGTTATCGGCACTATTATAGAAGAAGCTCAGGAGAGATTAGACTGGGCCAAATCGGGGCTAGTTGAATCAATCTATGCTGATTCCATTTATAACAGTTACAGTAGCTTCGTTATTGGTGCTAAAGCTCTTCTACTGAGTGAAGACATCAAATGCAATACACAAATTGGCATTATTGAGAGCTTTGAAGAACAGTTCGGCAATCATGAATTCTTCAACCTTATGGAAGGCTTTAAGTCACTTGTGCTTGCGATTAATAAACAAGCACCAAATGCAGCATTTGCACAGTCCTATTTCCAAGATGCAGGGGCATTTCTGGAGCGAGTTAGAACCTTCCGACAGCTGCAGTTGAAAGCTGCAGGCGGAAAAGAAAAACTTGTGATCACAGATTTCTATAAAGCCTGATGAAAAACGAAACATACCCAAAATTGACGCTTGTGGGGGCCGGCCCAGGTGATCCTGATTTAATAAGTGTAAAGGGAATTAAAGCCATTGCTGATGCGGATGTGGTGCTTTATGATGACTTGGCCAGTAAGGCACTTCTCCGCTATACTAAAAGCAAGACAGAGAACATTTATGTAGGCAAGCGAGTAGGAAAACACAGTCATACTCAAGATGCTATCAATGAATTGATCGTACATTTTGCCAAAGAGAAAGGGCATGTTGTACGCCTCAAGGGCGGAGATCCTTTCATTTTTGGGCGTGGGTATGAGGAAATTGAATATGCTCAAGCACATGCCATCGCATGTGATATTATACCGGGTATAAGCAGTGCTCACGCTGTACCTGCTCTACAGGGAATACCATTGACAAGCAGAGGCGTAAGCCAGAGTTACTGGGTGGTTACTGCCACTTCCAAAGATGGCGCTTTAACCAATGATATTTCTCTCGCAGCACAATCCACGGCTACAATAGTGATCCTTATGGGTACTAGAAAGCTGAAAGAAATCTGTGCTACATTTATAGGCTATGGAAAGCGTGAGACGCCCATCGCTATAATTCAAAATGGAACGATGCCTAATGAGAAAATAGTGAAGGGTACCATTGGAAACATAGCTGGCCTAGCGCTCAATGCTCAAATTTCTTCCCCCGCAATCATTGTCATAGGCGAAACAGTAAGACTATCCGACAAAGCGTGGCTTCCACAAATGAACACGAACCATTTTTTTTTATAAAATGGCAAACGAACTCTATCCCATTTTTCTGAAAGTTCATCAGTTTGATACGCTCATCGTGGGTGGTGGAACTGTGGGCTTAGAGAAGTTAACTTTTATCTTGAATAGCAGTCCTAATGCGCGTGTTACGCTAGTTGCCAGCACTATTAAACCGGAGATTAAGGCCTTAGCTTCCTTACACCTCAGTGTAACACTTTTTGAGCGGCCATTTTTCAACGAAGACCTGACCAGTATGCAAATAGTCATTGTTGCTACGGAAGATCATATAACAAATTGCGCCATCCATCAAGAAGCAAAATCACGTGATATTTTGGTCAATGTAGCAGACACCCCTGATCTATGCGATTTCTATCTGGGTAGCATTGTGACTAAAGGAGACCTCAAGGTCGCCATATCCACTAATGGTAAGTCACCAACCATTGCCAAAAGACTAAAAGAAGTATTGAACGATGTTTTACCTTCAGAAATAAATGAATTACTGCAAAATATGCGCGTAATTCGAGACGAACTGAAAGGTGATTTCGATCAGAAAGTAAAGAAACTGAACCAACTTACCGAATCACTAGTTTCTAAGAACAAGCAGATAAAACCATGAAAGAAATCACCGTAAGGGAACTTAATGCATTAAGAAGTGCTGGAGCAGATTTTCAACTCATAGATGTTCGTGAACAGAACGAGTTTGAAATTGCGGAAATCGGAGGAGAGCTTATTCCAATGAATACGGTACCACAGCATGTAGATAAATTCTCAAAAGAGAAGCAGGTGATTGTTCATTGCCGAAGCGGAAAGCGTAGTGGAGATGTGATTAACTGGTTAGAAGCCAATCATGGGTTTGACAATCTTTATAATCTCGCAGGAGGCATATTGGCCTGGGCTGATGAAATAGACCCTAGCGTTCAGAAGTATTAAAAGCACCGTACTTTCGCTTTCTAAGCACACCTCTTATTGTACCAAAGAGCACAATCAGGACAATTGGCCCCGCTAAGTTTAGCACTTGCCAGTATACTCGTTCCTCTTGTACCTTAATCCTATTTAAAGGCCTTAAGGTGACTTCTTTCGCGCGAGCTGTAATCAACCCATTCTCATCCGTTAGATATGTGAGTGCGTTAAACAAGAAATCCTTGTTGTTATAAAGCACCTTTTCTCCCCTATCCGCAAACGGGTTTAAGCCTAGCTCCATAGGTGCTCCAGTCTTGAGGTCCAATTCATTTCGAATGAGATCCCCATCGGACACAATGATAATTTTTGTATCACGGCTTCCTGCCTTAAAATTTGCCTTCTCACCATTAGACAAAACTCTATTTTTGAATAAAGACGTAAAATTACCTTCCAAGAGATAAGCCACCGTTTCCTTACCATGCTGAAATAGACTTGCATCTGGCTCATTGGCATAGTCTTCAAAAGCTACTCTTCCGCCGGCTGGTACAACCCGAGTGGCCACAGAAGTAAACATTAGCGGTGTCTTCTTCACCCCGTCTGCTTTTACCGTATCTATGGTACCGAAAGTCCTTGCATAAACCGCGTCTAGACTCTTTGTGATTGGGTGTTTTGCAAAATCATTCACCGAAGCATAGAATGGCCAAGGCAAATTGATGATATTATCAGCTTCATCAATGATAACAGGATAGCGTCCGAAATTCTGGATATCTTGAACGTAGTTGTCATTAAGCCTCACGCCGTACCGAAATAGCAAATCGTCTAAACCATGATTTATGGGCAAACCAACTGTTCCTTGGCCATCAGCACGAGCCATATCTGCTCCAAGGGCATCTATTAGAAAGATGGCTTTTCCGCCATTCATGATATACTGATCTAGCTTATACTTATCCTCTCGTTCATACTTTTCCAATGGCTTAGATACAATAATGGCATCGAAGCCTTCAATGGCATTAGTATTTTGAATATTCAGAGGTTCTAAGTCAAAGTACTGGATCATTTCGGCACCAAAACCTACAATATTCATGGAATCTAATTCCCCATGCCCAGAAATAAGGGCTACCTTCTTTCTATTGTATTTCGCCAAACGTTGTATGCCTACAGCTAAGTTAAACTCAAGATTTTCTGCCGCTTGATTTAACACCTCATCAGGCGTTAACCCTACTTTCCCTGCACTGGCAATTTCTATTGCAGCGGACTGCCCATCATAATTCATAATCACATAAGGAAATACAAATCGCCTCACCTGACTGCCATTCTCATTATAGATGGCTTGCGTTGGAGAAAGCCTAAGGCGTTCCATCAAGTATTGATAGTTCTCTTGCCGCTCTTGTTCGTTTGCGGCTTCACTTGGATCTGTTTCAAAGAAGACAATTTCACTTCCTGACTTCTCATTAAACTCTTTTAAAGTTTGAACAAGTGCCTTATTTAATCTTTGGTATTTGGGTGGCAGATCTCCGGTTAAGAGAATCTCCATGGTCAACGGTTTGTCCAGCGCACCGAGCATTTCAGCTGTGGCTGGCCTTAAAGTGAAACGTTTATCTGCTGTTAAATCCAATCGTAAATAGGCATTGGCAGATACGATGTTCAGCATCAAAATTACAAGTATACTGAGCCCGAAGTGTTTCCAGATTTTAGATCTTTTGGGCTTAAAGGATAAGAACCTGGAAGCCATTTTTAAATGAGTAAGCAATAAAGCTAGGGCAGCTGTGCTTATGAAATAGGCAACATTTCGCGTATCGATTAGCCCTCTACTCATGGCTTCAAAATGATGTGTAAGACTTAGTTCTTCTATATAGAGCGTTAGTTCTCCTGAGAAAAGTCCGGCCAATGAACTTATGCCAGAGTATAAAAAGAAACATAGGAAAACAGCTATTATGAAGGCAATGATTTGGTTTTCGCTCAACGAGGACGCCAAGACCCCAATAGCGGCAAACACCCCACCGAGTAGAATGAGGCCAACATAAGACCCCGCAATTCCTGGTACATCTAAATTCCCTACCGGATTACCCAATTGGGAGATGGCATAACAATAGATTAGGGTTGGTAAAATAGCGAAAATCACCAAGGTGAAAGCGGCAAAGAACTTACCTAAGATTATTTGTACATCAGTTAAAGGCCTTGTTAGCAATAATTCAATAGTCCCTGTTTTGTTCTCTTCAGCCAGCATACGCATGGTAATGGCCGGAATTAGAAACATAAAAACGAATGGCCCTAGGGTGAAAAGTGTTTCTAGATCGGCATAGCCGTAAGTCAACACGCTGGAATCAGGGAAAACCCATGTCAACAAACCAATACTGGTCAAGAAGACTCCGATAACGACATACGCGATCAGAGAATTCAGAAATTGCCTGATCTCCTTTTTATATATCGCCCACATCTGATTTCTGGGTTAAGTTTCTGAAAACTTGCTCTAAGTCTTTCTCTTGTTGCTGCATACTGAGAATAACCCAGCCGCTCGTTTTGGCTAACTCAAACAGTTTTGGTCTAAGGTCATCTTGTCCGCTATGGCTAATCTCATATAGCGCTTTAGACACTTCGCTTACCTTACCGAAAATTTCAAGTGTCTTTAAATCAATTGAAGATTGAAATTCAATACGCAAGACAAACTGCCCACCTGTTAAATTCTCAACAGTATCATCGGCAACTATAACGCCCCTATCAATGATAATCACGCGACTACAAAGCGCCTTAACTTCTTGCATAATATGCGTGGAAAGCACCACAGTCTTGTCCTTACTGATCTCTTTAATGAGATGTCGAATTTCGACCAACTGATTGGGATCAAGACCAGTGGTGGGTTCATCAAGGATCAAAACACTTGGGTCGTGAATCAAAGCTTGGGCTAAGCCCACTCTTTGCCGATATCCTTTACTGAGCATTCCAATCTTCTTATTTTGCTCAATCGTTAAACCACAAAGGGAAATCATTTCCACAATGCGTGTCTTCAAGTGCTTTCCCCTTAGCCCATGAAGTTCTCCGATAAAGGCGAGGTATTCATGGACAAACATATCTAAGTACAGCGGGTTATGCTCTGGAAGGTAACCAATACATGCTCTTGCTTCTATTGGATTATTCGTCACATCAATGCCCTCCACTTCTACAGAACCTTCTGATGGAGGCAAAAAGCCAGTCGCTATTTTCATGGTGGTGGATTTACCCGCACCGTTAGGGCCTAAAAACCCTAAGATATCGCCCTTGTTTACTCCGAAAGAAACAGCATTAACTGCCTTCTGACTTCCGTAAACTTTGGTGAGTTGACTGACTTTGATTGACATTGAAAAGCTAACGCGTTGACTTACTTTTTATTGGGTCTGCCTTTTGGCATTAATGGTCTTACCTCAACATCCACTACATGATAATTAGGATGTGTTTCAAGGCTTTGCAATATAGTCAAAGCTATGTCTTCCGGACGCATCATGTTTTCGTTCGCGTTGGCAAACTCGATGCTA
>ERZ651776.5328-NODE-5328-length-11225-cov-2.665949_pt1 | contig 11225 bp, 9 predicted proteins | sample MGYA00514761_ERZ651776 | MGnify/ENA metagenome assembly ERZ651776 | reverse complement strand
TCGGTCCAGACCTCCCGCACCGTATCACTGCTGCCAGCCAGGAACTTGCGCGCGGCTTCAACGCTATCTTCGTAATCCTCCCGGGTGACCAACCCCACGCAAGGCGCTAAGCAGCGCTTGATCTGGTGAAGCAGGCAGGGACGCGTACGATTGCGGAAAATGTGATCGGAGCACGAGCGAAGCTGAAACGCTTTTTGCAGTGAAACAATGGTGCTCTGCACCGATCCGGCTGAGGCAAACGGGCCGTAGTAGGTATTCTCCGGCTTCTTCTCACCCCGGTGCTTGGAGAGCATCGGCCACTGATGCCCGCGCGACAGTTCGATATAGGGAAAGCTCTTGTCGTCGCGGAACAGGATGTTGAACTTCGGCCGTTCCGACTTGATCAGGTTGTTCTCGAGCAGCAGGGCTTCAGCCTCACTGTTCGTCACCGTGGTCGCAAGAGTCGCCGTTTCCATAATCATGCGCAGGATGCGGTTCGGCAGATTTGTTGGGTTAGCGTAGTTCCGCACGCGCTTAGCCAACGATGCCGCCTTGCCGACATAGAGCACTGCACCCTTCGCATCGAGCATCCGGTACACCCCCGGCGAGCCATCAAGCGTGCGCAGGTAGCCTTGGATCACGTCATGTCCGGTGGGGACGGGGCTGATTTCAGTATTCATGTGACTAACCTATGATTCCCGCGCGGCGCTGCAATGACAAAGCGGATGCTGCAAGCGTAAACATACCCACGGAATCTGTGGATAACCTCGTGGGCAAATGTCTGTGAGTTTAAGAAATTCGTTGTTTTCTTGGGTGTTAGTAGTTGTGCCTATTTTTTAGGCACTTACCCAAGTAACTGAAAATAAGGGAAAAATAAATTTACGTGTGGCAAAGACTTGATAACATTAAGGAAATGTAAACGAAATATGAACGCGGCGAAGGCCAGTGTACAAGTTGTCGCAGCGTCGCGTTTTTCGGATCATTCAACGCCCAAGATATCCGGTGTCTGCCAGCCAAGGTGCTGGCCACCATCCACACAGAGCAACTGCCCTGTAACCGCAGGCGCATCGAGGAAATAGCCCAGCGCAGCCGTGATGTCCGCGGGGTTTGCGCCGCGTTTCAAGACGGTATTGGCCCGTTGACGTCCAAAGTGTTCGTCGCTTTGACGCGCCCCTTGCAGGGTCGGGCCGGGTCCGATGGCATTGACCCGAATTTGTGGTGCGAGTCCCATCGCCGCCGTTTGCGTAAACGCCCAAAGGCCCATCTTCGCCAGTGTGTAGGTCATAAATTCAGGCGTCAATTTGCGGACCCTCTGGTCCACCATATTGACCACCAAAGCGCTGGCGACAGGTTCACCGCATTCATCCACGCCAGCCGAAGGGGCCTGCGCGGCAAGGGCCTGCGTCAGCAGAAATGGCGCACGCAGATTGGACCCCATGTGGCGGTCCCAACTGTCTTTGGTGGCCGTCTGAACGGTGTCATACTCAAAGATGGAGGCGTTGTTGATCAGCACGGTTACGGGCTGACCGAGCAGGCGGGTCGCATCTGGCAAGAGGCGGTTCGTCTGCGTCTCGTCCAGCAGGTCGGCGCGAAGGACGACGGATTTACCACCCGCTTGCGCGGCAACATCCCGCGCGGCGGCCTCGTTTGAATGGTAATGCACGGCAACGTCATAGCCGCGCGACGCCAGATACAGCACCATCGCGCGGCCCAGTCGCGCCGCCCCGCCTGTGACCAACGCCGCCGGCATCAGAGCACCATGACCATGTAAACAATGTACAACGCCGTAAGGGTCACGCCCCAGATACGGGTCAGGTCGAGCTTGAAAAACACAAACGGGATCAGGATCAAGGAGGCCCCCAGCATGATCCAGAAATCACGCGCAAAGAAGATCTCGCCCACGGGGATTGGCCCCACAAGGGAGGCCACGCCGATGATGCCCAGCAAGTTGAACATATTCGACCCAATCACATTGCCGAGCGCAACATCCGCCTGACGCCGCAAGGCTGCCGCGACGGTGGTTGCAAGTTCGGGCAGCGAAGTGCCGATGGCAACCAGTGTCAGCCCGATCACAGCATCCGACACGCCGTATTCGCGGGCGATGTTCGAAGCACCCTCCACAAGCAGGCTGGCCCCCAACGGCAAGCCGATCAGGCCGAGTACGAGGAACAGAATGATTTTGCCCCAAGGCAAATCAGGATCCGCGCCTTCAAGTTCCTCGGTATCCGCCTCGCCCGCTTTGCGGTGGTTGTTGGCGGACATGGCAGCCCAGACCAGCATCGCCGCAAGGGCCGTCAGCAGGATAAGACCCGCGATCCAGTCAAACACGCCGCGGTAGGCCAGCCCGATGAACAGCAGCGTCGCGCCGAGCATTTGCAGATAACTGTTGCGGGTGTCGCAGCCACTGGTGTGCATCACCGCCATTATTGCCGGAATACCCAATACCAACAGCACGTTGGCCGTGTTGGACCCGACGACATTGCCCAGCGCAAGGTCAGGCACGCCGTCCCAGATCGCATGAACAGAAATCAGCAGCTCCGGTGCCGAGGTCCCGAATGCGACAATCGTCAAAGACACGATCAAGGCCGGAACACCCAGTCGCAGCGACATATTCACCGCACCTTTGACAAGGCTGTCCCCTGCCAAAAGCAGCAAAACAAGGCCCACAATCGTAAAAACCCAGTCTGTTACCGGGCCTGCGGGGATAGAGAGCCAGTCAAGCATTACATACGTTCCTTGCAATCGCATTTCTTGCCGAACGAATACTTTCCGCACCGGCGACATTTTGCATCAGCCAAGCGTTTCGCACCGGGCACGGTGAGCTTGCCGAACATCGCAAGCACGCCCATGCCGACCAGAAACAGAGAGACAATTTTAAAGATCATTTACAGGCCAAACCGCGCGTAAGCTGCGCGTTCTTCGATGCCGCCCACTGCGTCATCGACAATCTGCGCGCCGAACCGTGACAGGAATGGCTTCTTCTGACCGAAGCGGCGGAATTTCACCTTGTCGCCAAAGCGGGCTTTGATCACGGGCACAAGGTGGCCAAGGTGATCGGCTAGCCCGACGTCAATGGATTTGCCACCAACCCAGATGTCGCCGGTGAACAGGTCCTGATCGGCAAGCTTTCCGGCGCGGCGCTGCGTGACGTGATCCTTGAAGAACACGTGCATATCTTCGAGAAGCCCCTTCAGGCGTTTCACGTCCGCCGGCTTTTCCGGCTGGAACGGGTCGAGCATGGATTTGGATTTTCCGGCTGTATAAACGCGCCGCTCTGCGCCGATTTTGTCCAGGGTTCCCGTCAGTCCAAAGCCAGACGAGATTACACCAATAGACCCGACGATCGACCCGCGATCCACATAGATTTCATCCGCCGCTGTGGCCAGCCAGTAGCCACCAGATGCGGCAACGTCCTCTACGAATGCCAACACGGGGATGGATTTCTCGTCCGCCAGACGGCGAATGCGCGCGGCGATCAGGGAGCTTTGAACGGGCGAACCACCCGGCGAGTTGATCTCTAATGCGACCGCCGCAGGTTTGCTGTGGAACGCTTTTTCGATGGCCGTGGCCAACCCGCGATCATTCAGGGACCGACTAGAGGACGCGATGGTGCCTTGCAGCCGGATGACGGCCACGTGAGGGTCGGATTTAACAAAGGGGATCCAGCGTTTCATATCTGTCCAAATAGGGGGCCGTCGGGACGGGCACAAGGTGGGCGGTTACTGACGGATGCGCCAGCCGGTTTTGAATATCCACGCGATGACGCCAACGCAAAGTCCGGTAAACAGCGCTATCGCAAGCAAACTCAGCCCGATCGACACGTCCGCCGCGCCAAAGAACGACCAGCGGAAGCCTGAGATCAGATAGACCACAGGGTTGAACATGGTGATGGTCTGCCACACAGGCGGCAACATGGTGACCGAATAGAATGACCCGCCAAGAAACACGAGCGGTGTGATGATCAACAACGGGATCAGCTGCAACTGTTCGAAGTTGCCTGCCCAGATGCCGATGATAAACCCCAACAGCGAGAACGACAGGCAGGTCAGGATCAAGAAGGCCAGCATGGCGAAGGGGTGCGCGATGGAGAGGTCAACGAACAGGAATGACGTGATCAAGATCACAACGCCGATGAACATCGCCTTGGTCGCGGCGGCGCCCACATAACCGATGGTGATTTCCAGAAAGCTGACAGGTGCCGAAAGCAATTCGTAAATCGTTCCGGTGAATTTCGGAAAATAAATACCAAAGGATGCGTTGCTGGTGGCCTGTGTCATCACCGACAACATAATCAGGCCAGGGACGATAAAAGACCCGTACCCGATGCCTTCGACCTCTTGGATGCGGCTTCCGATGGCGGTGCCGAAGACCACAAAGTAAAGCGAGGTTGAAATGACAGGACTGAGGAAGCTCTGCATCAATGTCCGAAAGAAACGGGCCATTTCGAAAACATAGATAGAGCGGATGGCTTGCAGGTTCATGCTGCGTCCCCTTTTTCGGCACTTTGGTCGGCCACAAGGGACACGAAGATATCTTCAAGGCTGGATTGGCGCGTTTGCAGGTCCGTCATCTTTAGGCCCGCGTCTTGCAGGTCCGACAACAGGCGCGCAATTCCCGTGCGTTCGGTCTTGGTATCGTATGAATACAGCAACCCGTCGCCTTCGACGGTCAGGTCATAATCGGCCAAAGCCGCGGGAATGTCGGTGACGGGTTCTGCCAGATCGACCTTCAGCGTTTTTTGCCCCATGCGGGTTATCAGGTCGTCCTTGTTTTCCACCAATAGGATTTCCCCATCCGCGATCACGCCAATGCGGTCGGCGATGGCTTCCGCCTCTTCAATGTAATGGGTCGTCAGAATTATGGTAACGCCGTCTTTCTTCAATTGGGCGACGACCTCCCACATATCTTTGCGCAATTCCACGTCAACGCCAGCGGTGGGTTCATCAAGGAACAGCACACGAGGTTCGTGAGACAAGGCTTTGGCAATCATCACGCGGCGTTTCATGCCGCCCGACAGGGTCATGACTTTGCTGTCGCGCTTGTCCCAAAGGGACAGGGATCTCAGCACTTTCTCAAGATGCGCCGCGTTGGGCGCTTTGCCAAACAGCCCACGCGAAAAGCGCACGGTGTTCATGACCTTTTCGAACGGTTCAAGGTTGAGCTCTTGTGGAACAAGCCCGACGAGCGACCGTGCCGCGCGAAAACCGGTGACGTTGTCGTGGCCATCAATGGTCACACTGCCCCCCGTCGCGCGGGTGATCCCGCAAATGGTAGAGATCAACGTGGTCTTGCCAGCGCCATTCGGGCCGAGAAGCGCGATGATTTCACCTTCCTCGATGTCGAGATCAACGGATTTGAGGGCTTCGAACCCGCCGTCGTATGTTTTGGAGAGAGATTTAACCGATACGATCGCAGCCATGGGGACGCCTTGAATACTTGGAATGTCGCGCGACCCTAGTGGTTGTCACGCGAATGTCTATGGGCCGCGCTTTGGCGTCCACGACAAAAGCCGTCAATGTCACTGGTATACCAGTAAGAAGCCCGCTAGCGTAGTGCCATATCTTAGCCACCTCATGTATCGGAGTCGTCAACATGCCAACCCCAAAGCCCACCCCCGGAAGTATCCTTGCGCCCATGTCGTTCCCGAAAGTGGACGGCGGAGAGCTGTCCGTTGGCGGCCCGCGCGAGCGTTGGACTTTATTTATTGTGTATCGCGGCAAGCACTGTGGTCGCTGCAAGAAATACCTCAAGATCCTGAACGATATGCGCGGCGAATGGGACGCTGGCGGCTTTGATGTTGCCGTCGTCTCTGCGGATACGTTGGAAAAGGCGCAGGCCGATCAGCAAGAGCTAGGATGGAAATTCGATCTTGGATACGGGCTGACAGAAGACCAGATGAATACTCTGGGCGTCTATGTGACAGAGCCACTTTCACCGTCGGAAACCGACCGCAATTTCGCCGAACCGGGCGTGTTTGTGATTCGGCCCGATGGCAGCATTCTGTTGATCTCAATCTCAAACGGGCCGTCCGCCCGCCCAGAGTTGGCAGAGTTGCTGGATGGGATGATTTTTACCATTGAAAACGACCGCCCGCCACGCGGAACGGTCTAATCCAAGGGGGTGCTTACAGGCATAAAACGTCGGGGTACGCTTGTTTGATTGACTCAGGGTGAAACAGCGGATACTAGTATACCTGTTGACGACCCCGCATCAGGTTTTCTCACTTGGACGGGACACGGCTACAACTTTATTGATCTGGGAGGATCACATGACAAAAACTTTCACTTTGCGCAGTGCCTTGCTTGGTAGCTGCTTGGCCATTGCGGCATCCACAGTAGCAGCACAAGAGCTGCGCGGCTGGAACATCCACGTAGAAGATTATCCTGTGTCTATCGGCATGGAAGCCTTCGCCGCTGAAGTTGCAGAGGTCACTGGCGGTGACCTGACATTGAAGACATTCCACAATGGCGTACTGGGCAGCCAGCCCGACGCGATCGAGCAGTTGCGTCTTGGCGTCATCGACTTCGGTGTATTCAGCCTTGGCCCATTCGGTACATCCGTTCCGGAAGCCAACGTAGTTTCCCTTCCTTTCATCTTCCCATCCATCCCTGCGATGTATGAAATGATGGACGGCGAAGTCGGCGAAGCGATTTCCGTGGGCATGCGCGCCCGTGGTGTTGAGCCACTTGGCTGGTACGATGCCGGTGCACGGTCTTTCTACAACTCAGTCCGTCCGATCAACACACCTGCTGATGTTGAAGGCCTGAAAATCCGCGTGATGTCCAACGATCTGTTCGTTCAGATGGTTGAATCCATGGACGGCAACGCGACACCAATGGCGTTCGCCGAAGTATACCAGTCTATCCAGACCGGCGTTGTTGACGGTGCGGAAAACAACCCGCCATCCTACGAATCCACAAGCCACTTCGAGGTTGCAAAGTACTACTCCCTGACCGAGCACCTGATCATTCCTGAATGCCTCTGCATGTCCAAGATCACATTCGACGGTCTGACAGAAGAGCAGCAGGCAATCCTGAAAGAAGCTGGTTCTAACTCTGCTGATTTGCAGCGTGAACTGTGGCAGGCCCGTGAAGCGGCTTCTATGGAAATAGTGGAAGCTGGCGGCACAATCGTGAACACCATCGAAGACAAAGGTCCATTTCAAGACGCCATGGCACCTGTCTATGACAACTTCCTGGCTGCGAACCCTGACCTGACGGATCTGGTTAACCTGATCCGCAACGGCGGCTAAGTCTACCCGGCGTTAGCGAACGGCCCGTGCCCGACTGTGGCATGGGCCGTTTTGCGATCCACCAACCATTAAACTGCGAGGGGCAAACATGAGTGGTCGTAGATCTTTTCTAGAAAGGTGCGAAACTGTGCTGGGAGCTGTCCAATGGGCCAGCATTTTTACAGCCTCTGTCGCCCTCGTTATTCTGATTGTGACGTTCGGCTGGCTGGTATTTGGCCGCTACGTCTTGAACGTAACGCCGACATGGGTCGAACAACTCGCCCTTTTGCTCATTTGCTACATCGCCTTTTTGGGTGCCGCAGCCGGGGTACGCGATGACACCCACCTGGGCGTGACACTGTTTCGCGATGCTACCCCGATTGGCCTCCAGAAGGTCGTCATCATTATCATCGACTTCATCCTTGCCGCTTTTGGCGCGATCATGCTGATCGCCGGAATAGCGTTGATGAAGTTCGGCTGGGACTCCTTCATTCCGATGCTGAACGTCCCCGAAAGTCTCCGCACCATGGCGATTACGCTGTCTGGCGCGCTTATCCTGCTTCATGCGGGGTCGCGCGGCATCATCCGCGTTCTGACCTATTCTGATTGGGTCCCCGACCCCGAGGCCAATCACGAACCCATCACCGAAAACCCAGAGCTGGAGCTTTAATATGGGCCTAACTATTCTCATGCTCGTCTTTGGCGTCGGTGTTGTCATCGGTATGCCAGTCGCCTTTGCGATGGGCATCGCAGCCGCATCCGCGTTCTGGTACGAAGGTTTCCCGATGCTGATTACCTTCCAGCGGGCAACCGCCGGTGTGTCGGTGTTTTCCCTGCTTGCCATTCCGTTCTTCGTTCTGGCCGGTGAAATCATGTTGCACGGCGGGATCGCCGTTCGATTGGTGAAACTGGCCTCGGCGCTTGTCGGGCACATCAAGGGCGGGTTGGCGATGGTCAACATCTTCTCGTCCATGCTGTTCGGCGGAATTTCCGGTTCTGCGGTTGCGGACATTTCCGCACTTGGGTCCATCCTGATCCCTGTGATGAAGGAACGTGGCTACCGGCCTGATTTCGCTGTAAACGTGACCGTGACGTCATCCATCGCGGGCATCGTTATTCCACCCAGCCACAACATGATCATTTTCGCGGTTGCAGCGGGTGGCGGTCTGTCGGTGTCCAAACTGTTCCTCGCGGGTGTGATTCCGGGCATATTAATGTGTGCCAGCCTTGCGATTGCCGCCTACATCCTGTCCGTCAAACACAAGTATCCCGCCGAGCCGTTTCCGGGCTGGAGTGAAGTTGGTCGCAGCGCCTTTGATGCGGTCCCGGGTTTCCTGACGGCAGTCATTATCGTTGGCGGGACATTGTCCGGCGTCTTTACAGTGACGGAATCCGGTGCATTCGGCGCGATCTATGCGATCCTGCTGACGGCGTTCTTCTATCGTACGCTGACGTTCAAATCCTTCATCACGGCAATCGTGGGCACGGTGCGCACGACGGCGATGGTCATGATCCTGATCGCCTTCGCCAGCTCCTTCGCCTACCTGCTGGCGCTGTATCAAGTGCCGGAACGCCTCAGCAACGCGCTGGTCACCATTTCTGACAACCCTATCATGATCTTGCTGATGATCAACGTGATCCTGCTGATCCTTGGCATGATTATGGACATGGCCGCGCTGATCCTGATCTGTACGCCGATCTTCCTGCCTATCGCCAAGGGCCTCGGCATGGACCCGACGCAGTTCGGTATCATGATGTTGATGAACCTTGGTCTGGGGCTGTGTACGCCGCCTGTCGGAACCTGTCTGTTCGTCGGCTGTGCCGTCGGTAAGATCAAGATTGAACAGGCATTGAAATCCATCTGGCCTTTCTATCTGGCCATGTTGGGCGCGTTGATCCTTGTTACCTACGTTCCCGCGATGTCCTTGTGGTTGCCGTCTGTATTGCAGCCTTAAAGACCCCACATTGATGAGAAGGCCCGTGAGCGATGCTTGCGGGCCGTTTTCGTTTCGGGGTGCGACAAATAAACTGCCGATCACACGCCGTATACGACGGTATACTGTCGACCTTTGCGGTTGAGTGGGCTATGAAGCAGCCAAATTCAAACTGAAGGGGATTCCCATGGCTGATATCATTTACACCAAAGTGGACGAAGCGCCGGAACTGGCATCTGCGTCTTTCCTGCCGATCATTCAGAAATTCGCCGCCGCTGCGGACGTGACAATCGGAACCAAGGACATCAGCCTTGCGGGCCGCGTCTTGGCGACATTCCCCGAGAAGCTGACCAAAGAACAGTTTCAATCCGATGACCTCGCTGAGCTGGGCCGTTTGGTAAAAACGCCCGAGGCCAACGTCATCAAGCTTCCAAACATTTCTGCCTCTGTGCCACAGCTGAAAGCCGCAATCGCAGAGCTGCAGGCGAACGGTTATGACGTTCCAAACTACCCTGACGCGCCGACAACTCCTGAAGAAAACGACATTCAGGCGCGCTATGATGGCATGAAGGGTTCCGCTGTGAACCCAGTCCTGCGCGAGGGTAACTCGGATCGTCGTGCGGCAAAGGCAGTCAAGACATTTGCCCAGAACAACCCGCACCGCATGGGCGATTGGTCCGCTGACAGCAAAACCAAAGTGTCCTCCATGTCCGGCGGCGACTTCTTCTCTAACGAGGTGTCAACGACACTGACGAAAGAAGCGACAGCCAAGATCGTGCTGGAAACCGCATCCGGCGAAACCGTGTTGAAAGAAGGCCTGACCTACCCTGCTGGCACTGTCGTTGACGCGACATTCATGAGCGCGGCTGCGTTGAACGCATTCCTCGCTGCACAGATCGAAGAAACCAAGGCAGACGGCACACTGTTCTCGCTGCACATGAAGGCAACGATGATGAAGGTCTCTGACCCGATCATCTTTGGTCACGCCGTAAAGGCATTCCTTGCGCCGGTGTTCGAAAAGCACGGCGCGGCATTGGCTGATCTGGGAGTGAACCCGAACGCTGGCTTGGGTGACTTGCTGGCGCGCGTCAAAGACAACGCCGCGATCAAGGCCGACATCGACGCCTGCATCGCGTCACGCCCACCGATGTACATGGTGGACAGCGACAAAGGCATCACCAACCTGCATGTGTCGTCCGACGTCATCATCGACGCGTCCATGCCCGCGCTGATCCGCGCTGGCGGCAAAGGCTGGGGGCCGGATGGCAAAGAAGGCGACAGCAACTGCGTCATCCCTGACAATTCCTACGCGCCGGTTTACGACGAAACCATCAAGTTCTTTAAGGAGAACGGCAAACTGAACCCGGCAACCGCCGGCACGGTTCAGAACGTCGGCCTGATGGCACAAAAGGCCGAGGAATACGGCTCCCACCCAACGACGTTCGAGATCGCAGAGGCCGGCACAGTCAAAATGATCCTTGATGACGGCACCGTGTTGAGCGAGCACAAGGTCGAGGCCAATGACATCTGGCGCTCCGCCCCTGCCCGCAAAGCCCCGATCGAAGACTGGGTGAACCTCGCGATTGATCGCCAGAAGGCCGAAGGCTGCGAAGCGATTTTCTGGCTCGACGAAAACCGCGCCCACGATGCGGAGCTGATCGCCTATGTGAAACCGATCCTTGAGGCCAAAGGCGTGGCCGACAAGTTCAAGATCATGACACCACGCGACGCGACGCGCGCCTCGTTTGAAACCATCACAGCGGGTAAGAACTCCATCGCGATTACGGGCAACGTGCTGCGCGATTACCTGACAGACCTGTTCCCCATTCTGGAACTGGCGACATCCGCGAAAATGCTCTCCATCGTGAAACTGATGCAGGGCGGCGGCTTGTTTGAAACGGGCGCGGGTGGGTCTGCGCCAAAGCACGTTCAGCAGCTGGTCGAAGAAAACCATCTGCGGTGGGACTCACTGGGTGAGTTCTGCGCGCTGGGGGAAAGCCTGCAATTCCTGGCCGAAGCCAAAGGGAATGAGAAAGCCCGCGTGCTGGGCCAGGCCGTTGATGCGGTGACGCAGGGTATTC
>ERZ651776.5324-NODE-5324-length-11231-cov-3.313251_pt1 | contig 11231 bp, 9 predicted proteins | sample MGYA00514761_ERZ651776 | MGnify/ENA metagenome assembly ERZ651776 | reverse complement strand
GCTGAAGTACGAAAAATACTTAGGCAAGTATCTTGAACAGGTTACGCCATGGATCAACGAGTTCGGATATGAAGGGCAGTAAGAGCTGAGGAGAATTCACAAATATGTTTTCAGACGGACCCATACAGATTTTTGACACAGACTTTCACCTTGAAATTATTTTACTACACAAAATGATTAAATTTGGAGACTTCCCAGTAAAAGATATGAGGCGTGCCATTCCTACCCTTTGCTCCATTTATACTTATTATTGTCAGGCATGAATTGGAACAAATTTCTAAACCACTATTCATTGGATCTGAGATCTACCGAGGATCAAGTTATGGCGCCAATCATCCACTGTCCATTCCAAGGGTTCCCACCGTAATCGACTTATGTAATGCACTTGGTTGGTTGCCTGAGGCACAGTATCGTCGCAGTCCACGCGCTAAACTGGCGGCATTAGAAGTATTCCATACGCCGCAGTATCTTGCAGCGCTTCAGGCTGCTGAGGCGTCAGGACAAGTTTCAGATAAGGAGCGAGAGTTATATAATATCGGCACGATTTCAAACCCTGTCTTTCCTGAAATGTTTCGACGACCAGCAACCGCAGTGGGAGGCAGTCTGTTAGCGACAGATTTATTAAAAGAAGGTGGGATTGTATATAACCCTGGGGGTGGAACTCACCATGGTATGCCTGATCGGGCAAATGGGTTTTGCTACTTGAATGATCCAGTATTGGCTATAAAAGCGCTGTTTCGTCAGGGCCTTGAGCGAATTGCCTATGTAGATATCGATGCGCATCACTGCGACGGCGTTGAAGCAGCTCTTACAGGAGCTTCTGGTATGCTACTTGTCTCAACACATGAGGAACGACGTTGGCCGTTTAGTGGAGCAATAGAGGATCATGCAGAGGGAGTCGCATTAAATATACCCCTGCCAAAAGACACCAATGATAGCGAATTTCGCGCAGTTCTTGAGGAAATAATTCTGCCTGCCGTACTAAATCACCAGCCACAGGCAATTGTATTACAATGCGGTGCTGACGCTGTTTTGGAAGACCCACTGTCTGGACTGGCGCTATCAAATAATGCACACTGGCAAACTGTATCAGCGTTAAAGACCATGGCTCCGCGCCTGTTGGTCTTAGGCGGCGGGGGCTATAACCCCTGGACGGTTGGCCGTTTATGGACTGGGGTTTGGGCTACTTTGAATGAGTTTCCAATTCCAGATGTTTTACCGGAACCAGCTGAGACAATTTTAAGGCAACTAACCTGGAAGCGCAGAGCATTGCCGCAAGATATTTTGTTAACTAAACTGGCTGATATGCCGCGAGACGGTCATGTTAGACAAATAATTAGCGACAGAATTCTTGTGCTAAAGCATCGCCTCAAACGAGAAGTTTAAAAAGTTTTACAAAAAACACCAAAAAATTGTGCCAATATTTAATTAATTTATGAGCTGTTTGAGGTTAAGTTTAAGTTTTAATTCAAATTTTTAAATTTTGGTCTAGCGATTCATCATTAATTGTGCAGTCTGTCAGACAGTAACAAAAAAGCGAGTGGATTTTCACATCGTAAACATCAGTAGAGGGGATGAATATGAAGTACAGTAAATTAATAATGAGCCTTGGAGCTATTGCAACAAGTATCGGGTTTGGAGCAACTTCGGCGTCAGCTGAAAAAGTTTTAACAGTAGCCTCTTGGGCCGCTCCATTTCACACTATGAACGAGAACGTATTTCCATGGATGAGTAGTCAACTACAAAGTTGCACAGGTGGTTCTTTAAGTATGAAAGTGGAATATGGCATGGCGCCACCACCAGCAATGTACGATACAGTTCGTGATGGTGTCGCTGACATGTCTTGGATCGTATATGGCTACACACCTGGAAAATTTGTAAATACTATGATTGCTGAACTGCCAGGCATACCTGGAAACGCTCGCCAAAAATCTGTTGCTTTCCAAAAAACGCATGAGAAATTTTTTGCGTCTGCAGGTGAAGCAAAAGGTGTTGAAATATTAGCAAATTACACTCACGGACCCGGTATGGCTAATACTGTGAATAAAGTTACCTCCTACAAAGAGTTGGAAGGTGTTAAAATGCGTATTGGTGGTGGCGTTGCCAATGCCATCGGAACAGCATTAGGAGTTGCTGGCGTAGGTGCACCAGCGCCTAAGGTTTATGAGATAATTTCTGGCGGTGTAGCAGATGGTGTTTTCTTCCCATTCGAAACAATGCACGCGTTTAAAATTGCAGAGCTCGCTAAATTCTCCCTACAAAATCCAGATGGTATGTATACGACCGCATTTGGGCTAATTATGAACAGCGACACTTACAATGACCTAGACGCAAAACAACGTGGTTGTGTCGATGATATGCGTGGCGTGAACTTAGCACGGACAGTCGGTTGGTTCTGGGACGACGCTGATAGTGTTGGAGCAGCTGCAGCTGCAGCATCCGGTCATGAATTGACTATCGCAAGTGAGGCCGAGCGGGCTTACTACAAAAATGCTACCGCAGGTGTAACCACAGACGTTTTGGAAAAGGTTACTTCAAAAGGTGTTGATGGTGCAGCGGCTCTTGCTTACTTCATAGAGCAAGTAGGCATCGAATCTGGAAATTAAGGTTATATCAATAACTATGATTTTATTTATAAATACATTAGAACGGCTAGCCCTTTGGGTTAGTCGTTTTATTTCAAGCTTAGCTGCATTGGTATTATTTGGAATGGTGCTGGTCACCTGTATCGATGTAGTTGGGCGTTATTTTTTAAATGCTCCGCTCTATGGTGGATCCGAAATAGTACAAGTAAGTATGGCTGGTGTCATATTTTTGTCCCTACCAGTAATGTTTTTTCGACATGAACACATTGTCGTGGATTTATTTCCAATATTTCAAAAAGGTTATTTAGGCTGGATTTTAAGTATCATCTTTTTAACTGTTTCTGCATATAGTCTCTGGATAGTTGCAGATAAAACAATGTTTTATGCCATGCGGTCCTTGGAAGATGGTGACACTTACGAGTATATTTTAATGCCGTCATTTATTTCTTATGGAACAAGTGATTTTGCGCCAAGATTTGTTGTTGAAACCTTTATAGCTTTATCGTTATTTTTTACTTCACTTTTAATAGGACTTCGACTGCTCTTAGTGGTTTTAAAACCAGGCTTAAGCGCCGAAGCATCAGTACAGGCTAACTAATGGATCCACTATCAATTTCTCTCATTGGCTTTGCCGCAATTTTAATTTTAGCATTTTTGCGGCTCCCATTAGCTTTAGCCATGGGTTTAGTTGGCGTAATTGGGTTTGGCGAAATCTCAGGATATAGAGCCTCCGTCTCAAACTTAGGCCGTCTCGTCATGGATTTAGGGCAATCATACTCTTTATCCGTTTTGCCACTTTTTATTTTAATGGGATTGCTGGTTGAAAAAGGTGGAATGGCCAAGCAGCTTTATCGGGCAGCATATGCATTTCTGGGTGATAAAAAAGGTGGACTAGCTATGTCTACAGTTGTCGCCTGTGGAATGTTTTCCGCAATTTCAGGGTCTTCAATCGCAACGGCTGCAACCATGTCAAAAGTGGCAATGCCTGAGATGCGACGATACAAATATGCGGACTCTTTAGCTACTGCATCAATAGCCGCTGGAGGAACTTTGGGAATTCTAATTCCACCAAGTGTGATTTTAGTTATTTACGGCCTGCTGACAGAGCAATCAATTGGAAAATTGTTTATGGCTGGCTTCATACCAGGCTTTATTGGGATCTTATTTTATACTTTGGCCGTAAAGTTTGTAGTAACCAGAGATGCGACACTGGGGCCCGCTGGTGAACGCACGAATTGGAAAGAAAGGCTTGTGGCACTTAAAGATGTTTGGACCACCTTAACTCTTTTCATATTTGTTATTGGCGGTATCTATATAGGATTATTTTCTGCTACTGAAGCTGCCGGAATGGGGGCGGCAGGCGCCTTATTAATTACTTATTTCAAGGGCGCCTTGAGCAGCAAAATTCTGATGGAAGTGGGCCGAGAGGCAGCACTATTAGCAGCAAAATTATTTGCGCTACTTTTTGGTGCCTCTATGTTTTCAAATTTTTTAAACCGAGCCGGTTTGCCCGACGTATTAATGGGTATTATTAACTCATTTGAGCTATCAGGAATTGCAGTAATATTTATTATTCTATTAATTTATCTCCTTTTGGGTTGTGTATTTGAGTCTATGTCAATGATACTTTTAACTGTTCCCATATTCGCTCCTTTAGTGCAGCAATTAGGTTTTGATCTTATCTGGTTTGGAATTTTAGTCGTGGTAGTAACTGAAATCAGTTTAATAACACCACCAATTGGCTTAAATGTATTTGTTCTTAAAGGGGTTGTTAAAGATGTTTCAGTGTCAACTATCTTTAAAGGCGTAACACCCTTTTGGGTGGCAGATATCATTAGGCTGCTATTATTAACTACGATCCCTGCCCTCTCATTGTTCCTACCGTCTTTAATGTACTAATTTTAATAAGTATTTTTGAGAATTAAACATTCACTTAACGCTTACATTGGGCGTAAAGATGATCCAGAACGCGTTTTTACAAACGCATGCGTGGTACGTTATTTGAATCCAATTTAAGCTCTACGATTATTGGACCCTTTCGTGCGTGAATAGCTTCGATCGCGACTTCTAATTCTTTGGGAGAAGTTACTTCAACACCTTCTCCACCAAGAGACTTCGCAACTTCTGCAAAACTTGGCCAGTTAAACTCTGTAAGGGAGGGATCCATTTTTCGGTCCAGCATTTGAATATGTTCAGCCCCATAAGCAGAGTCGTTACAGATAATTACAATCAAATTACAGTTTGTGCGGACAGCAGTGTTAAACTCATTCAGTCCACCCATCATGAACCCCCCGTCTCCTGTAAAAAGAACAACAGGCCGTGTTGGGTCACCATACGCAGCACCAATTGCCTGCTGCATTCCTTGGCCAATGGCAGCAAAGTTGTCACTCATGTGAAAGCTGTTAGGGTCTGGTACATTCACACGACACCAAACCTCGGTAATATAGCGACCTCCATCAGTCAGCATAATCCGATTTTCAGGGAGTGTTTCGTTCAATCGATCCAAAGCGTATTCAAAGTTTATAAAGCCATCAACAGAGTTTTTTGGATCACCTTTTGGATACTTTGAGATATCATGAGATGGTAATTCTTTGGAAAATCCTGATGGAGAGACTTCTGCCTCATCTAGCCAATAGAGAATATTCTCAGCAGTCTTGCCCGCATCAGCAATCAAGACAGCATCAGGCTGGTAAAAAGTACCAATGTCAGACGCATTATTATTGATCTGAATAACACGCTTTCCCTTAAGAAGTTCTCCTTTATCCGTTGTGAAGAAGTGCATCCAAGCACCAAAGACGATCACACAATCAGCAGCCCCCATTACATCATAGGCTTCAGCAGTACTGAGCGTGCCAAAATAACCAATATTGTTTGGGTGGCCAGCAAAGAGACCCGTACCTTTTAGTGTAGTTGCAAGAGGCGCCTCCATCCTTTCGGCGAGAGCAATCAGTTTATCTTTAGCAGTAACCGCTCCCGCTCCTGCTAAAATTAATGGCCGCTTAGCTGAAATAATCATACCAATGGCTTCTTCGTGTACCGATCCCTCAGTGATTACTGTTGGCGATTCATTAAACGAAAAAACAACCTTTTTATGTACGATTTCAGCCCACATATAGTCAGAAGGAATGTTCACAACAATTGGGCGCTTTTCCATGCGCGCACGATAAATTGCTCTTGCAACATCACGTGATGCAGTGTCGGGGGACTGAACTTGTTCAAATCCTGCGCCAGTTGCCTTAACCACTTCACGTTGATCAATATTTTGCGGATGAAAGGAGGCCGTTACTGGAGTATCGCCGCACAAAAGTATCATTGGGCGACGGGCGACTACTCCTTCTCTCAACGCAGTTACGCAATTAGTTAAACCCGGTCCTTGCGTTACTGTCGCAACACCAACTTGCTTTGTAACTTGAGTGTAGGCCTGCGCCATTAGAACAGTGCCTCCTTCATGCGCCGCAGGAACGAGTGTACCCCCACACTCACTGACAAAATGGTTTACAATGAAAAGATTGGCGTCACCAACTAACCCAAAAATAGTATCAATTTCATGATCACTAACTGCTTGCGCAATAGATTGGTGCATATATTGATTTTGGTTTGGCATGTTTCCACTCACTTTTTCATTTAACATGTTAACTATATTGAATTGAAAAATAGCAATCAAGCTCTAATCAAATTTGTGGAACACATTTTTGAAAAATCTCATGAAATCAATAGTATAAATAGGCATAATGGACAAAGTTTTGTGACACTCATTTCAGATTGTTTGGCTAGTTGGAAGTATCCTATCCTCTGCGCGCAACTTTCATCCAAACCTCAAGCTCGGCAACTTCAGCCTTGCTCATCCGAAGCCCCAAGCGTGAGCGTCGCCAAACCACATCCTGCGCTGTGCAAGCGTATTCTTTTTCCATCAACCAGACGATCTCACGCTCAGTCAGGGTGCCAGCAAATCCTTTGCCCATATCTCCTGTTGATTTGGCATCACCAAGTATCAGGCGGGCGTCAGTACCGTAAGCCTTTACCAGACGCCGAGCCCAGAATTCATCTAAAAACGGATAGTTTTGGCGTAAATCCTGGATCAAAGCTCCCACACCATCAACCGGGAAATCACCCCCAGGAAGGCTGACCCCAGCAGTCCAATTTGGGCCAGCTTTAGGGAAAAACGGAATAATCTTGGCCAGAGCTGCCTCAGCTAGTTTGCGGTAGGTGGTAATTTTGCCACCAAAAATGTTTAATAAAGGGGCAGCACCGTCCCCTTTATTTATTGTTAGAACATAATCACGCGTCGCTGCCGTCGCCGACCTGGCACCATCATTATATAGCGGCCGCACTCCAGAATAGGTCCAGACGACATCGTCCTTGCCGATAGGCTGTTTAAAATAACTCGATGCGAAGGTCCTAAGGTAATCAGCTTCAGCCTCACTACATTCTGGTTTTATTGATGCGGCTTCATGATCTAAATCTGTCGTCCCAATCAAGGTGAAGTCATTCTCATATGGAATAGCAAAAACGATCCGACCATCTTCACCCTGAAAAAAATAACATTTGTCATGATCAAACAGTTTTCGCGTCACAATATGACTGCCACGCACCAAGCGCAGAACATCAGATGAGTTAATCCTTGCGGTGTTACGAATGATATCTTCAGCCCAAGGCCCACCGGCATTAACCAGCATCCGAGCGATCGTGAGCTTAGTCTTTTTTGTACTCTGCTCTTCAGTGGTGATATGCCAAACATCATCGACACGCTCAGCCAACAAAACCTTGCTATGGGTCATAATCTGTGCGCCACGCTCCTGGGCATCACGCGCATTCAACACAACCAGACGAGAATCCTCTATCCAGCAGTCGGAGTATTCAAATGCTTTGGCAAAGCGATCTTGCAGCGGTTTACCAACCGGATCAGCGCTCAGGTCAACTGTTGTCGTTCCGGGCAGGATTTTACGCCCACCCAGATTGTCATAAAGGAAGAGCCCAAAGCGGATCAGCCAGGCCGGTCTGCGGCCGCGCATCCAAGGCATAGCAAAGCTCAGAATCTTTGATGTAGGCGTGTCACCTTCAAACCGCATGTCCTTGTGGTATGGTAATACAAAGCGCATTGGCCAACTTATATGTGGCATCGCCCGTAGTAATATTTCCCGCTCTTTCAGAGCTTCGCGCACTAGGCGGATTTCAAAAAATTCTAGATAGCGCAGCCCACCATGAAACAACTTAGTCGAGGCTGAAGATGTCGCGGATGCTAGGTCGTTCATTTCCGCCAGCACCACAGACAGTCCACGACCCGCTGCGTCACGAGCAATACCACAGCCATTAATACCGCCGCCTATAATAAAAAGATCTACTTCCAGTATTTGTTCTTTTGGCAAAATTATGGCCTCCATGCCATACGGTGTGCTGACCCATGGTAGCGTCGTGGATCGGTATGTCTCCGAGATGTAGTTTAGTAAATAGTTAAAGCTTTTCTTATGTCGATAACGAGAGATTTTTATAATTAAATATCAACTTTTTATGGTATTTACGCGACTGAATGTACATCAGTACGTCAAGTCCACATAGTTTTCAGCCAGCGCCTGTTCTGCCACCTTGTTAGACCGCAGAGGCGCGAACTCGGCTAGCTGCATCTTTTGGTCAATGGCAATCTAAACTTTGCCATCCCGTGCAGCCAATAGGCGCATTAATCCGGCATCACGAGCTTTTTCCAATTCTTTTATACTTTGACCTTTAGCCTCCGCCTCCACACCAGAAATCAGTTTAGCGCAGACCTCTGGAGTTAGGGTCGGACTGCCAAGATCTTCCCAACGGCTTTCTTGGCTGGGCCCCAAATGCCTGAGATATTGAGCCATTCCACCCTCGCCCCCACCCAGATGATAGGTCATGTGCGCACCAGCGACTGCCCAACGCAGACCCGGGCCATTCACTAACGCCAGATCTACCGCCTCCACATCAGCAATGCCTTCCACTACAATATTGACCGCTTCACGCCACAGAGCCGAGGCCAGACGATTGGCAATATGCCCAGTTGCCTCCCGCTTCATGCGGACGGGTACCCTACCAATTTGACAATATATGCGTTCAGCTCGATCTAAGACCGCATCTAACGGACTATACATCTCTACCAATGGCACAAGGTGTGGTGGGTTGAAGGGGTGAGCGGTGAGTAGCCGCTCTGGTGCGCTCATTTTAGCACTTAGGCTAGACCAAGAGAGACCAGAGGCGCTGGAGGCAATCAGAGCATCGGAGTCCGCGCTATGCTCAAAATTATCATAAATCTCGTGCTTCAGATCTATCACCTCTGGCGCACTTTCTTGCACAAACATGACACCATCAAGAGCAGCAGACATCTCCGTAAATACGCTCAAACCACCCAAGGTGACCGCCGGAGGGCCCATATCAGACAGTTGGGACATTGGAGCCTTAACCTTCTCAGAAAGCGCGTTGCGCGCTGCAGCATTGGGATCCCAGGCATGCACATTTATACCATGATGCAAAAACAAGGCTGTCCAACTAATACCAATTAAGCCACAACCAAGTATGGCGACTGGAACTTGAAGGTCCCGCGGAGTATCACTTTCTGACTGGATATTATACATCATTTTACTATATCACCGTGGCGCCACACGGATAGCCCCTTTCAAATGCTTGTTACCAGCATCTATAAGGCCCACTCGTCCAGTGACATGCTGTTAGATTTACCTGAACGGCGTTTTGAACAGCTTCAGAAGCCTACCTTCATGACCGATACAATCATTTTAAAATCATCCATCAAAAGCCAATGTAACATTTGAAAACCTGTCCAACGCAAAGATATTATGATAAACAGTATTGCTTGTTTTAGCGCTCCACCTCCGAGCTGTTAGGCTTATGTATTTTTCTTTTAATTGTGCATTATCATATGGATCCTGCCAGTCACCACGATTAGTCTTGACCCCAGCCTTAAAATTTTGACCGTTCTTCATGGTAATGCTCACCTCTGCCGGTCGAAAATCAGGCAATTGCGCTGACATAAAACTACTTTCAGAAATGCTGGTCTTTGCAGCTAAAGCCAATGTCGCTGGATCTGTCAGGGCATTTCCAGTGAAGCTATGTACTTTTGATGATCGGTTGATCAACGTCGTGGCTATTGCGAAGGGAATAGAAAACCTGGCTGCCAGCATATTTCGTGGCTTCTGGTCATCTAATTCTGCGGCAAGAAAATAACTCTCAACATGAATGCGGTCTATTTGATCGGGATTCTGCAGCTCAGGATGCTTATCAAGCAATATCCATAATGCGTCTAGCGCAGCGTGGTTGTATCGACAACATGCGTGCAATTTGAAATAATTTCTGTCTACCTCAAATCGTTTACCTATGCTTTCTAGTGCGGCCTCAACATCAAAACCTGATGACACGACGCCACCAAACACAGATCCAATCCCATCTAGTTCACCAGTAAAGCCTGCCATCAACAACTTGTGCGCCGTATGGCTCATTTGGTTAGCGACACCAGTATAAGCGTTGCGGACTGTTCCACCTTCCAGCATGGTCTTTCTGCTAGTTGCTAACGTTAAGCTTGACGCAATATTAAGCAGTTCAGCTAATTGTACCTCATCAAGCCTATTCAGCGCTCCAAGTGCCGCTGCAGCACCAATCACGCCCCAAGTCCCATGAGGGTGCATATTGGCGTTAAGAGAAGTTGCAAGCCCGATCCGCGCAGCTATGTCGTAACCAACGATGAACGCAGTTAAAAAATCTTTTCCAGAAACTAACTCAGTTGTGCCCTCCGTTGCTGCAAGTAAAGCGGGAAAAACATGCATGCCGGGATGGCCACGAGCAAACTGGTGCCCCTCATCCATTTCCAGTACTGTGCCGGCAGTACCATTAATGAGGCTTGCAGTTTGTGGGTCAGTTAAATTTGAACTACCCAAAATACGCGAAGTTCCTGAAGAGTTAATTGAATCAGTAAAAGCTAATATTTCTGGTTCAGCACTGCCACCAACAATAGCACCAACGCAGTCAGCTATGATCAACTTTGCCCTAGACACAGTGTCATCTGGAATATCACTAAATCTAGTCTGAGCGATAAAAGCTGAAAAAATGTCAAGATGTTTAATCATGAAAGTATTCTAAATATAAAATTTGATTTTAACATAAAAAAAAATATGTCATTTTTTCTTGGACACAGGAAGCCCTTTGCGTCTTAACTAAAACAATTAAGCAATAAAACTTTATAAATAAATATAATGATCAACCCATAGGAGTATCTAATGACTAAATCATCCAAGTTGTTTGCTGGTTCTCGTCGGCAATTTATTGGCAGCGCTTCAGCCACATTTGCGCTAGCCTCTGCAGGCTTATCAATTCCACATATTGCCAAAGCAGCTAGTGCTGTAAAAATCGGTCTTATTCATCCGGCTACAGGTTGGGCAGCTTATCCAGCAGCACAGCTTCGCTATGGTGCGCAATTGGCGATTGCAGATGTTAATGCTGCAGGTGGAATTAAATCCATGGGTGGTGCCCCTGTTGAAGCAATTCTTGGTGACTCACAAGCAAAGCCTGAAATAGGTGCTGCAGAAGTCGAAAAAATGAATGAAGCCGGAGTAAATGCCATTCAAGGCTGTTATCAGTCTGCAGTTGGCCTTGCGGCCTCAGCGACGGCAGCGAAATACA
>ERZ651776.5320-NODE-5320-length-11236-cov-27.508200_pt1 | contig 11236 bp, 10 predicted proteins | sample MGYA00514761_ERZ651776 | MGnify/ENA metagenome assembly ERZ651776 | reverse complement strand
TATAACGCTTATAAAACTTGGTATAAATGTAGAAAAAGCATAAATATCAGGAGCAATCAAGTAAGGCCCAGCCAGCTCTCCAAGATAGACTCCTGGGATAGCTCTATAGCCAAAATAAACAATGCATAGGACTCTTGCAGCATGAGGTAAATAGAAAAACCCACCCTTGCCTGCTAGAAAAAATACTTGAGTATCTAAAAACTGCCACAGGATCCATAAAATTGATGAAAATATAAAACTTGAAAGTGTTAGGTAAAAAAAATTTTTCACTAAAGAGCTCTTTGTTTGTATTAGCTATTTAATAGAACCAAGGATTCGCGACCATCTTCATCAGATTGAGATAAATGGATGATCCCTTCTGCGGATAATTTTTTCAGAGTTTTATAAACAGTTGAACGAGACATTCCAGAATTTTCAACTATGTCTGAAATATTGGAGCCATTGTTATTCTGGTAGGAACGAATAATGATGGTATAAAAGACTTTCAGCTCATTAGGGGTTAAGTGCCTAATATTGAGATCTTGCTCTAAACCATCGAGCATCGCCAGAGCATCGCTAATGTTTTTATAAAATTCTTTCATGAGAAATTAAATTTATTGATTAAGTAAGATTAACTCTAAATGAAAATTTATAAATTGTCATTTAATAAATATTAATTTCAGAGCATTGGCGGAGAGACGGGGATTCGAACCCCGGAACCAGTTGCCCAGTTACTACCTTTCCAAGGTAGCGCAATCGACCACTCTGCCATCTCTCCTGCTTATTGGTAAGGCATTTTACATGAACTAAACCTAAGAATCTCTTAAAGTGATCATGGGTGAAGCATAAATACTTTTCCTGATAGAGAGGACCCCAGCAACAAAAATAAAAGTAATAGCAAGCAAAAAGCTTAGTCCAAGTATTAGTATATTGGGTGAATATATGAGATCTAAGAATTGATAGAAAATAACAGAGGAAAGTAAAGTTGAGAAGATAACGGCCGTAGTCGCAGACAAGATGCCTAAGATAAAAAACTCTGATGCAGCAGATTTAAAGATCATAGCTCGACTGGCTCCAATAGCATGCATGATGGCTGCCTCTTTGGTTCGCTGATCTTTGTTTGCGTAAATGGAAGCAATTAAAGCCAAAACTCCTGCTATCAAAGTTAGCAGAAAAATATATTGAACTGCTAGTGATGCGCTGGAAATTGAGTTTTTGGCTTGGTTGATAATTGCCTCTAAATTAACACTGGTAATGGTTGGAAAAGTTGCTACAAAATTATTCATCAGTTTATTTGAATCTTTCACCTTGATGCTCGTAATATAAGAATTAGGCAGCTCTTTGCCAGCTGCCGGAGAAAGGATAAAAAAGAAATTTGGAGAAAAGCTCTGCCATTCAATTTCTCTAAAACTTGTTACAGATACGCTAAAGGTTTTGCCTCCTGCAGAAAAAGTAAGCTCATCACCAATTTCTAAATCCATGGATGCAGCAATCTCTTGATCAACCGAAACTTCTTTAACTTCATCGCCCTCAGCCCACCATTTCCCTGCAACCAACTTATTACTTACTGGTAAAAGATTTTGCCAAGTTAAATTTGCCTCTCGATCCATTAAATTATCAAAATTTACATCAGATCCTGGACGCTTTGCAGATAGAAGTCTGCCACGAATCAATGGAGTAAAGTCAGGAGTGATCTGTGCCTGATCCTCAAAATAATTTGAAATAGGTTTTAGATTGTATTCTTGAATATTGAATAAGAAGTAATTAGGAGTATCCTCATCCAAGGTTTCGCTCCATGAATCCACTAAATCAGTTCTAGTTTCCGCAAGCACAACAAGAAACAATAATGATAGGCCAAATATTATCACCTGTAAGATGCTTTCATTGCCACGCTGAACTAAATTCTTTAAACCCAGCTTCCAGCCCGTTCCGTTGGAAAACTGCATAAAAGAAAGCGCATAAAGCAATAATCTTCCTATGGAATACAATGCAAAAGTTACTACAACCAAAGTAATAACAATATATAAAATTAATTTGAGGTCTTGAAATAAAATACCCAAGAATCCAAACATTGAAAAAAAAGCAACTAAGTAAATAATGAAGTTGCTTGAAAGTTTGATAGTAAAGTCATTTCTAAGAATTCTTATTGGCTCTGTATCACTAAGAATTTTGATGTAAGGTGCTGCTGTTGCGAATACAACAAAAGTGGCTGTAATCAAACCAAGAATGACTGGCCTGAATGATGGCGGTGGTAAATCCGCATTGATTATTCCCTGCAAGGTAGATATTAAAAGATGTTGCAATGCATAACCAAAGATTAACCCAAAGCTTGATGCAGTGATAATAAGTAAAAAAAGCTGCGTAATTTGATGGCCTAAAATAAATGTTTTTGAGGCACCAAAAACTTTCATCAATGAGGTATGAAGAAGATTTCTGCTTGCATATCTTCTTACTGCCATCATGGCTGCAATGACAGAGATAATGATGGTAAATAAACTGGCTAAATTGAAGAAGGTCGTGGAATTAGCGATATCTTCTCCAAGATTATCGCCAACATCTATTGCATTTTGAAGTCTAATATTAGGCGGTAGAGTGTCAAGTGATTCCACAAAGCGATCCAGATTTTTCTGGGTACCTGAAAACAGCTGTCTATAAACCACTCGACTGCCAGTTTGAATGACCCCCATGGCATCAACATCATTAATATTTACAATTGCAACTGGGTAAAAACCGACAAAGCTAGAATTTCTATCTGGATAATCTTGAATAATCCCTTCAACTATAAAATTTTTATTACCAACAATAATGTTGCCTGATTGATTTAATTCCAACGATTCGGATACTTTTTTTTCTATCCAAATAGAACCTTGTGGCGGTGATCCCGAGTGCTGGATAGGAGAATTATCAAAATTAACTACCGTTAATTTACCTCGCAGTGGGTATGATGGGGTGACAGCTTTGATTGAAGTTAGTAAATTGTCCTCATCAGCTATGATCATGCTTAAAAATGTAGCTGTTTCAGCTGATTTAAGATCAAGCGATGAAGCTAAGTTTAAATACTTTGAATCTATCTCAGTTGCTGAACGCAATACAAGATCAGCACCAAGTATGCTCGAGGCTTGCATTTGCATTGAAGATTTCAATCTATCACCCAAAAAACCAACACTTGAAATTGATGTGACAGCCAAAACGATTGAAAAAAATAAAATTAATAGATCGCCACTAAAAATTTCTGACCAAAATTTCTTTAGGCCGTATACAAGACCCCTGCTCACAATAATTGCCCTTCAGAGAGTTCGAAAACTTCATCACATTTTTCTGCTAAAGATAAATCATGGGTAACTAAAACCAAAGTTGTATTGATTAACTCTTTCAATGAAAATAAAAGGTCAGTAATTGCGCCAGAGCTTTTTATATCCAAGTTGCCGGTTGGCTCATCTGCAAACAAAATCTTTGGCTTGTTTACTATAGACCTAGCAATAGCGACACGTTGCTTTTCACCCCCGCTGAGCTGAGTTGCAAAATGCTTAGATCTTTTTGACAATCCAACTTGCTCCAAAGCTTCTTGGGCTTTGTCCATGGCATATCTATCTCCTGAAATTTCAAGAGGCAGCATGACATTATCAAGGGCAGTTAACCTCGGCATTAAGTGAAATGATTGAAAAACAAATCCGACATCCTTTCCTCGAATTTGGGCTCTCTTGTCTTCGTCTAGTTTTGTAATATCGGATCCTAACAATGTGACAGATCCAGAAGTAGGCAAATCAAGGCCTGCCATAATGGCTAAAAGGGTAGTTTTACCAGACCCAGACGGGCCAACTAAAGAGATGGGCTTGCCATGCTCAACAGATAAATTAATATCTTTAACTATTGTCAAAAGGCCCTCTGGGCTGTTAACTTCTTTTGTGATGTTCTTAACTTCTAAAATTGAATTTTTCACGAGATACCTGATTTTACTTCTAGGTATTCTACTGTTAGTTGCTTCACCAGTACATTCATCCAATCAATCAATAAAAGAAAAATATATAACTGTTGTTTTGGGTGATAGTTTGAGCGCTGGATATGGGGTTAAAATTGAAGAATCTTGGCCTTCAGTCCTTGAAAGTAATTTAAATGCAAGCGGTATGAATATAGCTATAGTCAACGCTGGAATTAGTGGTGATACAACATCTGGAGGCTTATTTAGACTTCCGAAATTACTTAAAGAGCATAAACCAGATCTAGTAATCTTAGAACTTGGAGGAAATGATGGTTTAAGAGGAATGTCTGTTAAAAAGGTAATAAGAAAAAATTTAGAAGCAATGATTAAAATGTCTCTTAAAGATGGAGCGGATGTCTTGCTTATAGGGGTTGAGCTTCCTCCTAATTATGGAGAGCAATACACAAATAGTTTTAAGGACATGTATGCTGAATTGGCAATTGAATACAACCTCCCTCTTGTTAACGGCTCAATAAAAGAAATGGTTTCGTTGAATCTCATGCAGGCTGATGGAATTCATCCAAATATTAAGGGGCATCTACAAATAGAAGAAGAAATTAGAAATGCAATATTGACTCTATTGGATTAGAAAATCACTGATTAAAATCTCTAAAATTGTTAAATAACAGCTTTTTTGAAGTTGATCGAATCGGATTGATATCAATACCCCCTCTTCTTAAAAATTTGCCATAAACAGTTAAATCATTAACGACAAAATCCTCAAGCACAGTTACAAAGATTGACTCGATGCAGGCTTCATGGAAATCGCCTCTGTTTCTATAGGATTTAAGAAATTTTATTAGTTTTGTTGAATCCATCGAATGAGAGGTAGAGTGAAGATAGATATTACCCCAGTCTGGTTGAGAGGTTACGGGACATATGGATCTAAAGCCTTGAAAATTAACAACTTTATTTTTTGGAACTTTGTTATTAAATTTTTCAATCGATGTTGATTTGGGAGAAGCATTGAATCGATTTAGTTTTTTAACCGATACAGGGGAATTTAAAAGCTTGCTTAAATCTTTTTCTATTAATTTATGTGCTGAGGCAGCATTATTAAATTTCTTATTATAAAAAGATGCTAGATATAACTTCAAAGACTTAGATTCAACCGTAAATTCTGAATGCATGGAGATTTTAATTTCTAAAGTTTCAATTGTTGGTAAATTTTTTGAATTTAAATATGAGAATTCATAAGCATTCCAATAATCCAATCCAAAAAAATTATTCAAGTGTTGATTGTTGCGAGGAATGCAATCCAGAAAATCTGGAGAGTATGAGTTAAGTGCTGGAGTAGATTGTTGACCTAAATATTTAATTTTCACTGACGAGTTCCAATCCCTCTATGTAAAAGCAATAGGCATGCTGATGCTAGGACAACGATGAAAAAAACGATCATCGCCAATGCAAATGGAATAGATACATCGCTAACCCCTAGCATCCCTTCCCTGAAAGTATTTACAACATAAAGCATTGGGTTGGCCATAGAGATATTTCTCCAAAGATCAGGAAGTATGTTGATTGAATAAAATACACCGCCTAAATAAATCAAAGGTGTGAGAACAAAAGTAGGAATGATAGAAATATCATCAAAGCTATCTGCAAAAATAGCATTTATAAATCCCATCAACGAAAACAATATGGCTGTTAAAAATAAGACTACCACTGTAAGCAATGGATTCACTATTGTGAAAGATGGATAAAAGAAAAGGCTAACGCAAAAAACTATGCAACCAATTAAAACTCCGCGAGAAACTCCGCCCATAATAAAACCAACTAATATGGCCCAATTTGGCATTGGAGATACTAACAACTCTTCAATAGATTTTTGAAATTTCACAGAATAAAAAGAAGAAACAACATTTGCATATGAGTTTGTAATTACGGACATCATTATGAGTCCAGGTATCATAAACTGAATATAATCGAGGCCATCCATAGTACCAATTCTTGGACCAATCAAAGACCCAAAAATCACAAAATACAACGACATGGTAACTGCTGGTGGTACTAATGTTTGCACCCAAATTCTTAAAAAACGTTTAATTTCTTTTCTAATAAGGGTAATCAAAGAAACCAATATTTCATTTCTTCTTTTCATATTTAATTCTTCTTAACCATCTCGATAAACATTTCTTCTAGCCTATTTGATTCATTGCGCATGGATGAAACCTTTATACCCAGCTCTGATAATTGATCGAACAGATCGTTAATAGATTGATCCTTTTTAATCACAACATTTAATGTGGTTGAGTCTTCGAGAGTTATTGGAAAATTCGGTATAGAGGGAGGCTGGTCTAGTGATTGATTAATATCTAAAACAAATCCTTGAACATCAAGTCGGCTTAGAAGATCTTTCATTGAGGTATTTTCAACTAATTCACCATGATCAATGATGGCTATGTTTTTGCATAGCTGCTCAGCCTCTTCAAGATAGTGGGTTGTTAATATGATGGTAGTTCCTTGAGCATTAATCTCTTTTAAAAACTCCCACATCTCTCTTCTAAGCTCAATGTCAACTCCTGCTGTAGGCTCATCAAGTATTAAAAGCTTTGGCTCATGAATAAGTGCTTTTGCAATCATCAACCTTCGTTTAAATCCACCTGATAATGTCCTAGCCTGATCATTGCGCTTTTCCCAAAGACCTAGACGTTTAAGAGTAATTTCAGTTTTTAACAATGATTCTTTTAGCGGGATGCCGTAGAAGCCAGCTTGAGTGGTAACAATATCAATGACTTTCTCAAAATTATTAAAATTTATCTCTTGAGATACAACACCCAGTAAACGCTTGGCTTCAGGAAAATTTTCATCTGTGTCAATGTCAAAGATCTTTACTTTGCCAGCAGTCTTGGTAACTAAGGAGGCAATGATTCCAATCGTAGAAGATTTGCCAGCACCATTGGGACCCAGCAAGGCAAAAAAATCACCCTCTTTGACTGCAAGGTTGATGCCCTTCAAAGCAACGACATCTGAATTATATGTTTTTTTAAGATCAGTGATCTCAAGAGCAAATTGATTCATGCGCTTTCTTCTTCAAATCCATCAACAAAAACTGTCAATAATAAACCTATTAGAAGACCGACCCAGGCACTATAAAAAGTTATAAAGAATGCAATCAGAAGAGCTGTTGCCATTTCAGAATTCTTTTTTGGAATCGACATGGCGACATAGGCGCAAGCGAAGCCAGTAAGAATAAGTGTCAAAGTTAGAGCCATCACCATTAGTGGCTGCATGAGAGTCACAAAAGGCAAGGTGAAATACAAGAAAGGGATACCCATTAAATAATAAGAACCAATTCCATCGAAGATTGAGGGCATGTGTTTATGCCCCTTTTTCCATTGCTCAGCAACAACCACATGGACGCCTGTCCACAAAGCACCTTGAGTAGGAAAGAAAGGATTGATTAATGAAGCCAATAAATTTCTGATTCCAACAGAAAGATGTGATCTATTGAGATCAATGGGTAATTGCTCATCATCACGATGTTTTTGAGCATCTTTTAGAACTTCTGTAGCAGTAACAAGATCACCAAAAAGGAGCATATAACCAATGATTACAAGCGGTAAAGCATCGATGAACATCTGCAATGTCGGCAATCCAATGTAAAGTGGAGAAGTTTTTTCAATTAAACTCATAACTGCTGGAATCTTAAAACCCCACTCAATATTAAAAGTGACTTCACCCAGGAAGAAAGCAACCAAACCAGCAATTAAAAATCCTGGCAATAACCCCAAGGATCCAACAACTTCAAAAAATTTATTCTTAGCAGCAATACGTTTAAATGGATTGGAAAAAGTAGTTATAACGCATAAGGCTATTGCTACTGTCATAGATACAGGCTGCATAAGATAGGCATCAAAGTCCTCATAAAATACTTGGTAAAAAGCAGCTAAAGCAGCTCCTAAGATGATTCCCGCTTTTAATCCATTGGGAATTCGTTCAACCAATAACTTACCCCAGCCGGTTAAACCAAGAATTAAAATCAAAGCTGTAAATTCAAAACACATTGCGGCCATAAATTGAAAAGCTTCCGGGTTGTATCTGCAAACTCCATCAACGCAAACATCTGAACCTTCGGTCGGAACTCCATAATAGCCTGCTGCCGCTAAAGCACCCATTACAATAGGAACTGCAGGAGTAACCCAGCCAGGTGCCATTGGCTCACCAAAAATTAATGGTCCAGCTGAAATAAAAGTACCTGCAACCATGCTCAAAGCTACAGCTTCTTCAAAAGTCAAGCCAAGTTTCATAGCTAATGGAGCGGCTGCAAAAGCCGTGGCGCCAGAAATTACAAGACCTTGAAGAAATTCAGGAGCTCTAAATTTAATATGAATGAAAGGAATTCTTAGAGTGAATGGGCCCCACTTAATTCCATTATTTTGCGAAGTATTAATTGTATTCATTTTGATAGTTCTGACATCCCCTCTTCTAGTCCTTTTAATGTTAATGGAAACATTCTGTTATCCATCAGTTCTCTAATAATACATAAAGACGAAGTATAGTCCCAATGATCATCGGGCACAGGATTTAACCAAGCCACCCTATCAAAATGCCCACATAAACGTTTGATGGTTGCTCCACCGGGCTCCTCATTCCAGTGCTCAATGCTGCCTCCTGCATTCGTAATTTCATATGGAGCCATTGTGGCATCACCAACAAAGATAACTTTATAATCAGAGCTGTATTTATTGATAATATCTTGAACTAAGAACCTTTCTTGAGTTCTTCTTCTGTTGTCTTCCCAAACAGATTCATAGACGCAATTATGAAAATAAAAATACTTTAAATGCTTGAATTCAGTTTTAAGAGCTGAAAAAAGCTCTTCACACAATTTTATATAAGGATCCATCGATCCTCCAACATCAAAGAAAATTAAAACCTTCACATGATTAGATCTCTCAGGAATCATATTAATATCTAGAATTCCTGCATTTCTAGCTGTTGACTTTATTGTGCCATCCATATCTAACTCAAGTTCAGTGCTTTGGCGTGCAAACTTTCTTAATCTTCTTAAAGCAACTTTGATATTTCGGGTTCCAATCTCAACAGAATCATCTAAATTTTGAAACTGTCTTTGTTCCCAAACTTTTACGGCCTTTTTATTGCCTCCTTCTCCACCTACTCTTACGCCCTCAGGATTATTTCCATTATTTCCAAATGGCGAGGTTCCATTGGTTCCTATCCACTTATTACCACCTTCGTGTCTTTCTTTTTGTTCTTCAAGCCTTTTTTTAAATTCCTCAAGCAGCTTTTCTAAACCTCCTAAAGATTGAATTTTTTTTAATTCTTCGGGATCTAATTCTTTTTCAAATGCTTTTCGCAGCCAGTCCTCAGGAATTAAAGCTTCAAAAATATCCTCTAAAGTCTCTATGCCCTTGAAATAGATCTCAAATGCCCTATCAAACTTGTCATAATTTTTCTCATCCTTTACAAGAACAGTTCTTGAAAGAAAATAAAAATCTTCCATATCAGCAAACGCTAGATTTTTTTCTAGAGCGCCTAATAAGTCAAGAAGTTCTCTTAACGTGCATGGAACACCAGATGATCGAACTGTATGAAATAAATTAATGAGCATTTATTTTGTTTGATCTCTCCTAGACATGAACGCAAGCCTTTCTAACAACTGAACATCTTGTTCATTTTTAAGTAAAGCACCATACAAAGGTGGTATTGCCTTTGATGTATCGGCATTCTTTAAGATTTCATCTGGAAGCTCATCAGACATTAGTAGCTTCAACCAATCAATTAATTCAGAGGTAGAGGGTTTTTTCTTCATGCCTGGTATTTTTCTAACATCAAAAAATAAATCTAAGGCATCTTTAACAAGAGTCTTTTTAATTTTAGGATAGTGAACTTTAACAATTCCTTCCATTGTTGAGCGATCTGGAAATTGGATATAATGAAAAAAACATCTTCTTAAAAATGCATCAGGAAGTTCTTTTTCGTTATTAGATGTGATGATAATTAGCGGTCTTTTCTTGGCTTTAATTGTCTCTCCAGTTTCATAACAATAAAACTCCATGCGATCGAGCTCTTGCAACAAGTCATTTGGAAACTCAATATCTGCTTTATCTATTTCATCAATAAGCAAGACAACTTGTTTGTCCGATTCAAAAGCTTCCCATAGCTTACCCTTTTTGATGTAATTCTTGATATCTTTTACTCTTTCATCGCCTAGTTGAGAATCCCTAAGCCTAGTTACAGCATCGTATTCATAAAGTCCCTGAGAAGCTTTTGTGGTTGACTTTATATGCCACTCAATTAATTCCATTCCAAGTGATTCAGCAACTTCAATTGCTAATAATGTTTTTCCAGTTCCTGGCTCTCCTTTAATAATTAAAGGTCTCTCCAAGGCTATTGTTGCGTTAACAGCCATGCTGAGATCTTCAGTTGACACATAATTTTTTGTACCAGTAAATTTCATTTGATTTCCTTTTTTGATTATGAAGAAATTTTTTCTTCTGATTTTAAGATTTTTGCAAGCTGCCTACTAGTAGCTACAAGGTTTCCATCCATATCCCATATATTACAATCTTGCTCAAAATATCCGTTACTGATGTCTTTTGCAAGACCATCAATAAATAATTGGTTTGTTTGCGGTAGTTGGCGGATATTACAGGTCAATGCAAGCGTGGGGACCCAACCCAAAGGGCCATATTTATTTTGAACAACAGGAGGCAAAATATCTGATAAATATGAAAGAACAAATGTGTCGGCAACTCCGCCTTGCAGTTCTAGGTAAGCAGAACATCTGGCTTCAGCATTATTAGCAGAAAGTTCTCTATCCCACCATGCATGATCAGGATGAACGGACATGTCTAATTGCTGAATAAATGAAGGAGTTGAGCCTAATTTAAAATTCTCATAATTCATGACTTTAAAATTATCCTGTGAAACAGAATTCATGATTTCAGGTAAAGGTGTTGCAAGACCTGAATAGCCTTTCATGTATTGAAAATCAGAAGATAAAGATGAGTACAAGCATGTTATCTTTGCGTTCTGAATTAATTTTACTTGTCCCATTGAAGAGCCTCTCGAGGTTCTAATAATTTCCACATGCAATTCAGCAGGCTCAGGTTCAGTTCTATCAAGGTAATATACATTTGAATTAATAGCGCTTGGATGAGGGAGCACTGATGTTAAAGCTTTATTCATCAATGCCAATAGATATCCTCCATGAGGTGTATTACCAACAAAATATCTTGAGTCAGGAGTAAAAGAAAAAACAGTGTCTGATACTTTTGTTAATTCTAAAGCTGATTGAAATTGTTCAAATTG
>ERZ651776.5319-NODE-5319-length-11239-cov-10.472227_pt1 | contig 11239 bp, 10 predicted proteins | sample MGYA00514761_ERZ651776 | MGnify/ENA metagenome assembly ERZ651776 | reverse complement strand
ACTGATGAAGCAGATAATTTATGAACATTTGCTATCTTCAGCTCGTTCCCGGCGGGATGCAGCATCCCAACTAGTTTAACAGGTTCTTCGGTCACAGGATTCGTAATAATGGTAGCGGAGTAATCAAAGGCATCTCCGATCTGAACATGGAAATCGTTACCGTTATGGGATATTGAAACGGGATGTTTTTCCATTCCTAACATTTCACCAATAAGATCCTTTAACATTGCAGGAGGGCCACCAATATCACCGCTCATTAGCAAACCTAAGGCTTCCATCTGCTCATCTGACGCTGTGTCGTTTACTACAATTCCAACTTTCCAGTTTCCGTCTGCCATCACTGGGGGTGAGTCTACTATTATTACAAAGATGAGGCCATCCATTTTTATATCGTTGATTGTGCCCTCTGAAATTTTGAATGCTAAGTTAGCTCGACAGTAATCATTCGTGGCTGGTGCGAGCATTGAAGACCAAGTGCACGGACAAGTGTTGGTACATGAGCAATTTTCGTAATAGCTACCTTTAATATGCCAGTTCATGATGTTTCTCCCTGTTAAACTATTTGAATTTTTAGTGCTATGACAATAATACCGAACGGTACAAAAGACAAGTAAGTTTAAATTAAAAATGGTTGCTGGTGCATAGTTTGGATAACACTTCCTGCGTTACAAAAAAATGTATAATAATCAGGTACTTGAACCGTGGATTTTGGTTGAATTGGTTATGTTAAGCCTTTAGGTAGAACAATAGAAGTCTATTTAATTCGATTTAGAAGGAAAGTTTTCTATTGGATAAAAAAATGACATGCGATGGTAAGAATCTCCTTATCATAATTTCAGACGAACACCGTAAAGATGCAATGGGTTGTGTCGGACACCATCTAGTTAAAACTCCCAACCTTGACTCTTTAGCAGCTCGCGGAACAGTTTTTGAAAATGCGTATACACCTTCTCCGATGTGTGTTCCGACACGGGCAAGTATTGCTACAGGAGACTATGTTCACAAAATTGGCAATTGGGACAGCGCAACACCCTACTGTGGGAAAACGAGAAGTTGGATGAGGCATCTAAGAGATCAGGGAGTTGATGTGTCATCTATTGGAAAATTACACTTTCGGTCTTCAGATGACGATAATGGTTTTGTAGAAGAGATACTACCAATGCATGTAGTTGGCGGCGTTGGTTGGACAATCGGCTTGTTACGTGAAGACACACCAAAATATGATTCATCATTTGAGTTATCAGCGGATGTTGGGCAAGGTAAAAGTACATATCCCGATTATGACTTAACGATTACGGATGCGACAATTAAATGGTTAAAAGATAAGCAACGTAAAGATAAAACCTGGGCTGGTTTCATCTCTCTTGTTAGCCCGCATTACCCACTTACTGCGCCATCAAAATATTACAATATGTATGACACTTCCTCGATTGATCTCCCTATCGGCTATAATAATCCATCTGATCCAAAACATTCAGAATTAAAAAATATTACAAACTTTTTTGATTATCATAAATATTTTAACGAGGAAAAAACACGTGAAGCTAAAGTTGCATATTATGGCCTGACAACCTTTATGGATGACTGTGTTGGAAGAATTTTGACTGCATTAGATGAAAGTGGTCAGACTGAAGATACGGTTATACTATATATATCAGATCATGGGGATATGATGGGCGACCAAGGCTTTTGGACCAAGCAGGTAATGTATGATGCCTCGTCAGGAGTCCCAATGATCGCGGCTGGTCCTGGATTCCCAAAAGGACATAGAGTAAAAACAGGTACCAGCTTGCTTGATATTGCAGCCACAGCTGTTGATATTACGGGTGTAAAAAATGATCATATAAGCCAAGCATTGCCAGGGCTTTCACTGCGCGAAATTGCTAACAAACAAGATGATCTAGATCGAACAATATTTAGTGAATATCACGATGGTGGCTCTACAACGGGTACTTTCATGGTTCGTTGGAATAGTTGGAAGTATGTTTACTATGTTGGCTATCCACCTCAATTATTTAACATGAACGCTGATCCAAGCGAATTAAGTGATCTTGCAGAAAACATAAATAGAGATCCCATTATCGAGGCGGCCTTAAAGGAAGGTGTAAATCGCTTACGAAAAATTTGTGACCCAGAAAAAATAAACTCTCAATGTTTTGCTGATCAAAAACGCCGCATTGAAGAGCTTGGTGGACGAGAAGCTTGTATGAATGCCTATAAATTTAATCACACACCTACACCTGCAGAGCAGAATAAACTAACTTCATCTTAATTTATCTGAATTGATACTATTGCTGACGTATATCCGGCTTCGGAATGCGGTCCAAGAATCGGGGGTTACTGAGCCTGATCCATATCAATGAAGCGCGCAAGGCCACGCACCCAGGGCCCTGAACCAAGTGCCGCGCGCCTTGCACCTCGGGCACTTAGTACTGGTGTGGTGGATTCATTGGGGGAGGGTTTTGTTTGAGGTGGTTATCTCTATTCATGCTCTAATTTCAAGCTGAACCGAGCCGCTGATCTCACCGAGTGACGTCAATTATTGAGCGCATAGGTTCAGGCTGCGCCATTAATTCGATGCGAGTTCTCATTCGTCTGACAGCATCCTTTACTGGTTTGATGCCATGTGGGGCTAGACCTGAACCCAGATGCGGCCGTCGCGCAGTTCGACCGGATAGGTCTTGAGGTCGACAGTTACGGGCGAGGACAAAGCTTTGCCGCTACATATGTCGAACCGACCGCCATGAAGGGGGCATTCGATCACGCAGTCGATAACCAGCCCATCCTCTAGGCTCTGTTCCTCATGGGTGCACATCAGATCGGTAGCAAAGAATCCTTTTTCTGTGTTGTAAATCGCGATCTTTTGGCCATTGTGGTCCCATGCGATGAGGTCTTCTTCGTCAATGTCTTCGGGCGCGCAGGCGTCTATCCATTGGCTCATTTTTTGGCTCCTGGGTGTTCTGACTGGGGATCATTGGTGGGTCGGCGTCCAGCCCTCGAGGGCGTCGAGGAACTTGTCCTTCTCATCTGGTTTCATCCCGATATTGGTGGGTGCATAGGGAAAGTTCCCATCAACTACCTCGCGGTGAAACTCGCCAAGGGCTGCCACACGTTCTTCGTGAATCTGTTTGTGCAGACGGCCTACATCGCCAAAGGCATGGGCATGCTTCGGGGGTTTTTCTTCTTCGCTTGCCTCGCCGCAGACATCGGCCACAAAAGAAAAGATCGCGTCACCGCCCATGCCGGAGCCAAGAGAGAACGTCACCACGGACGTCTTGTCGTTAATGGCAAGGAGCACCTCTTCCGCCAGGCATTCCACTTCGACGGCAAAGACGCCTACATCTTCCATGCGCTTCAACCTCTCCCAGACCTGCATCGCCTCCTCAGAGGTCCGCCCAAAGGCGCGCAGACCGCCGTAATGATGGCTGAATGTCGGTATTAGGCCGATGTGGCTTTGCACGGGAATCCCTTCGCGCGCCATGCATTCCATCACATCGAACGAGCGCAGCGTGTAATACATGTCCGCACCGCGACGCATAGCCTCAAAGGCATGAGCCACAATCTCGTCATCAGAGCCAAACTGCGCCCAAGTGGAACCCGCTCCGGCGAAGTGTGTCGGGGCAAGCTCGCGCACGTCTTCCATCTGATCCGTGCCAACTACGAACAGATCGATCCCAGCATCGACGCACGCTGTGATCTGGTCGCGATCTGCGGGGTTCGACATCGAAAGTTTGCGGTCCGACCCTTTAAGGGCCTTCAGGTCTGTCACAGTATAGTTCCGCTGTGCGGGGTTGCGGCCGAAATCATAGATGCGTTTCATTTTACATGGTCCTTTGGGCCACGCGGACCACCGGGCCGCCTTCTGTGATCATATGGGGCGCTTGCCGGATGGTTGGCGCCTTGGTGGGCCGCCCCAATGACCGGCGAAACACCACCAGCAGCACCTCGAAATTGGTTCGGAAGAAGCCAGGGTCCGGCTCTGGTAGTTGATCCTGTACTGCCTCGGCTAACCGCGGCAGGGCGTGAAACGGCACCTGTGGATAGAGGTGATGTTCAACGTGGTTGTTCATGTTCATGTACAGAAACCGTCCAAGCCAGCTTGTCCGGAAGGACCGCGTGCTTTCCAGGATTGATGGCGAGTTTTCCTGCAGTTCGACATGCTGGATCAGTGTGAAGAGCAGCATGACGGGTGCGCCCAGGATACGCGGCAGAACATATAACCAGAAGGGCCACCAGACTCCAAAGATTGGCGCCAGCAACACCGCTGCATAAATTGCGATCATGATCCGCGCGTTGCGGGTCATCTTGGGTAATTCCTGCTCCGGCGCGACCAGGCGCAGGGTGTCGGTATATCGCCCCAACGCCAAAAGCCCGAATACGGACAAATGAAAGCGTAGCAATGCAAAGCCTGTAGCCTCTGCCACCCAGGCGCCAAAGCCCATAGGGGTGTCAAACGGCATTTGACTATCCTTGCCGATGTGCCACGTATGCGTGTGGTGATTGGTGTGTGTGAAACGCCGGTGCAGGGGCTCCTCCATGTAAAGCAGCGAAGTCACCCAAAGCACGGCTTCATTTAGCCAACGCGTCCGGAACGCTGTGCCATGGGCGGTCTCGTGACTCGCCGCATAGGCTGGTACCGTAAGACAAACGCCATGCAGCAGCATGGCAGGCCACACCCAAAAAGTGCCGAGCGACATCATGACAAGCGCACCGGTCAAAGCCAGACAGATGACCCATTGGCCGAGCCAAATCAGGCCAGGTCGGTCCGTGCGGGCGGCAATCGCCTTTAGTGTCTTCTTGTCAAGTTTGACGCCCGAAGAGGCGGCATTTGTAGGGACGTAGTTAGGCATGGTCAGCTCCCGTAGTTTGAGCCTTCCTCGTCGAGGATGGCTTTGAGTTCGGCCAGGTGGCACTCGGATTGATCTGGATAGTCTTCGAGTTCTTGCGCCGTCTTTTCAGCAATCTCGTCAGATAAGATCCGCAAGGGCTTTCCTGTTTGGAGAGCACGGATATAGGTCTCGGCCGCGCGCTCAAAATAGTAGAGGCGGTTAAACGTATCTGCGACCGTATGACCGATCACGAGTACGCCATGGTTGCCCATGATCATGACCTTCTTGTTGGGGTCGCCGAGCATGTCGGCGCAGCGCAGACCTTCTTCTTCAAAAGCGAGGCCAGCAAAGTCGTGATCGGTCATAGTGCGGTTGAAAAAGATCGCGCTGTTTTGATCAATGGGCGGCAGGGTGCTATCTGCGAGACATGCGAGAACTGTGGCATGGACCGAATGCACATGCATGACACAGCGCGCATGTGAGCACAGTTTATGGATCGAACCATGCAGCCCCCAGGCGGTCGGGTCTGGCGCATTGGGCGTATCCATTGTTGTTGGGTCGTTGGCATCTAGCAGAAGAAGATCCGAGGCTTTGACGCGCGCGAAGTGCTTTTGATTGGGGTTCATCAAGAACCGTGTGCCATCCTCATTCACCGCAAGGCTAAAGTGGTTGGCCACACCCTCATGCATGTTCAGGCGTGCAGCCCAACGGAACGCGGCTGCCATATCAACCCGCTCCTCCCAATAGGCCAGGTTTGCGGTTTTTTGCACATCCAGCATCTCGGTCCTCCCTCAATCTGCCGAATGACCTATACCAAAGCACTTTAGAGGCTGACAAACGATAGATTCTACGCTAATGCATCAGTTCAACTAATGCATAGGTTATGTGTGGAATGCAGTTGGACGGATTACCACCCTTGAACTGGCTGCGCGCGTTTGAGACCAGCGCGCGTCATCTGTCGTTTACCTTGGCGGCTAGTGAACTCAACCTGACCCAATCCGCGGTAAGCCAGCATGTGCGCAGCCTTGAATCCTTTCTTGGCCGTGACCTGTTTCTGCGCAAAACCCGAGCGATTGAACTCACCGAAGCAGGGGCCAACTATTTGCCTGTAGTGCGAGAAGCGTTCCAAATGCTGGCGAGCGGCACGCGCGCCTTTACAGGAGGCGACCGCGGCCGCACTCTGACGCTTCATTGCAATATGGCGTTCTCAGTGCATTGGCTCGCTCCACGCCTGAAACGCCTTTATGCAGCGCATCCATGGATCGTGCTTAACATCGTTACCCCGATCTGGGATCCCGAAAGGCAGGCTGCAAACGCCCAAGTTGAAATCCGTTTCGGTCGTCCAGAGGACATGTCTCCAGCCGCTCAGCAACTCACCAAAGAGCGGTTCTTTCCAGTTTGTGCGCCAAGCTATCAGGAAGGTGAAATTGACCTTGAAACCGCTGTACTGCTCGACTGCGCGGGGATGACCGGATCTTGGGGCACTTGGTTTAAATCGCAAAACCAGCCATTCGACAGGGATGGTTCTGTGACCCTGGTCTCAACATTCGTGATTGCAATTCAGGCAGCGCTTCACGGTGCTGGAATAACCATGGTCCACGACACACTCGCGAAGGATCTCCTCGCCGATGGTCGGGTCATCCAGCCGTTTGATCACTGTCCACCACTGACAGAGGCCTATTTTCTGTCAGATCCGCCTGAACACGCGTCAACGCCAGCATCGCGCGCCTTTAGCGCCTGGTTGAACAGTGAGCTGGTCGGGACCATGTGAGAGGCCAGCCTAACTTGGCAACTGCCATGAATCTTAACATGGGACAGTCGGGTAGGTGAAAAGCAAAAGCGGACATCCAAGTATAGTGCAGCATCTGGTAGGTCTAGGCTCACGGTACTGTCAGACAAACTAACTTGAGACGGGGCGGGCGGTTTCGTAACCTGGCCTTGATGACAAAACACTCCCCATCTGGCTACATGAAACCTGGCCCGGGGTTCCTGGACTATCTTGCTTAGCCCCGGGGACCGGGAACCAAGAACCAGGGCTCTATCGGACAGGGGAGCTCGCACCCACGTCCAGCTTTCAGCGTTGCCAGAGCCCAATCGGTGTTGGATGATTTTGCCCGGTCCGCGGTCCGTGGACCAATAACAGGGGTTACTGTGCCTGATCGCTACAGTTGAGCCGCAGGACCATGGACCGGGGCCCCCCATCATAAGGCCCCGCGTCTCGGACCACGGGCCTTTAGTATTAGCGTTGTAGATTCATTGGGTGGGGGTTTTGTTTACTGCCATTAACTGAAGAAGCAGACATTGCCCTATCCAAGCACTAACGGCTGCTATGTGGACAAAGTGTGAATTCGCTGCAAATGCTCCAATGGCCGCTTCTGTCGAGAAGCTTTAGGATTAGAGGATCGGGATGTAAGCCTTCGGTGCGAAAGCGACGAATAGTTCTGCAGAGACGTCGGTAACTTATGATGGCAATACTACACCCTTGCTATGATGGTTGGACCAAACCAGCTTACCTCGCTTTATGATTGGAAGACATTTGATGCGACCAGATACAATGCATGCGGTTTTATTGACTGGTCACGGCGGCCTGGAAAAATTGGATTACCGAACTGATGTGCTCATACCGCAGCCAAAGCCTGGTGAGTTACTGATCCAGATTGCTGCGGCAGGTATCAACAACACCGATATCAATACTCGTATTGGTTGGTATTCGAAGGCGGTTAACGAGGGCACTGATACCGGTGGCGCAACTGGCTTTGACAGTGTGGACGATGATGACGCTAGCTGGTCAGGCACGCCGCTGACCTTCCCGCGCATCCAAGGTGCCGATGTCTGCGGTTATATCGTGGCTGTTGGTGACGGGGTCAGCGACGCGCGTATCGGAGAACGGGTCTTGGTCCGTAATATGTTGCGCACTTACGTTGATTTTCGCCCCTATGAATGTTGGACGATTGGCAGTGAATGTGACGGAGGCTTCGCTCAATTTGTTGTAGCACCGGCCCGCGAAACCCACCGTGTCGACTGCGATTGGACCGACGCAGAGCTTGCTTCGATCCCTTGCGCTTATTCAACAGCAGAGAACATGTTGCATCGCGCAGGCGTTGGTGCGGAACGGGTCTTGATCTCAGGCGCGTCAGGAGGAGTTGGCTCAGCCGCTGTGCAACTCGCAAAGCGACGTGGAGCTGAGGTCATCGCGCTGTCGTCAGTGGCCAAGGCAGAAGAGGTAAGAGCTTTGGGCGCAGATCAGGTTCTCGACCGGAACGTCGATCTGGTGGCGGAATTGGGCACGGGCTCGATTGATGTGGTGATTGATCTTGTTGCCGGGGAACAATGGCCCTCTTTTCTTGATGTCTTGCGGCGCGGTGGGCGGTACGCAACCGCTGGTGCCATTGCTGGGCCAATCGCGCAGATTGACGTGCGGACGCTGTACCTCAAGGATCTCACCCTCATGGGCTGCACCTTTCAGGAAGATGAAGTGTTTGCCAATCTGATCAGCTATATCGAAGCCGGAGAAATTCGCCCTGTTGTTGCCAAAACGTACCCGTTGCGTGACATCGCGCAGGCGCAAGAGGATTTCCTGGTAAAGAAGCATACGGGAAAACTGGTCCTGATCCCGCCGGAGGTATCTTCGTGAAAATCGCTCACCTGAATATCTACCAATATGATTTACCGGTCAAAAATGGCCCATACACAATGTCATATGGTGAGATATTCTCGCTGGACACGACGCTGGTGAAACTGGTCACAGACACTGGCGTTGTCGGCTGGGGCGAAACATGCCCGCTGGGGCCGGTTTATGCCGAAGCCCACGCCAAAGGGGCGCGCGCAGCCCTATTGGAGATGGCTCCGGGATTGATCGGTACGGAGGTCTTGCCGCTTAGCGTGCACCGACAGATGGATCATCTGCTCCATGGCCATAACTATGCGAAAGCTGCGATCGACATTGCCGTCTTTGACGCGTTGGGCAAATCCCTTGGACTTCGTGTTGCAGATCTGTTGGGTGGGGCCGCGATGGACCGCGTTCCTTCGTATTACGCGATCGGGATCGAAACGCCAGACAACGCTGGGCGGATAGCAGCTGCAAAACGCGCAGAAGGCTACCCGCGACTGCAATTGAAGGTCGGCGCACATTCACCAGAAGTCGACGTTGAGGTGATCCGCAAGGTTTGGGAGGCCATCAAAGGCAGTGGCATGCGTCTTGCCATTGATGCCAACAGAGGCTGGAGCACCCGCGATGCCATGTACATCAGCCGTTCATGCGCCGATATTCCGTTCGTTCTGGAGCAACCATGCAGCACAAATGACGAACTGCGCCAACTGCGGCCATTGCTTCACCACCCACTTTACATCGACGAGAGTTCTTATGATGTGAACACAGTGATTAGCGCTGCTGGCTCAGGGTTGGTTGATGGCTTTGGGCTGAAACTTACCAGGCTGGGCGGGTTGCAGCCGATGACGACGGTGCGCGACATTTGCGCGGCGCGGAATTTGCCGCACTCATGTGACGACGCATGGGGTGGCGATATCCTTGCAGCGGCTTGCACCCATTTAGGGGCAACAGTGCGCCCAGACTTGTTGGAAGGTGTTTGGTTGGCAGCGCCCTATATCGACGGCCACTATTGCGGTGAAAGTGGCCTGGAGGTTGTAGGCGGTCATATTGATCTTCCGAAGGGCCCAGGCCTGGGCATCACGCCAGATGAGGCACTCTTTGGCGACCCCGTTGCCGCGTTTTAAATCACGCTAGCAGTTTGGGCGCAGAATTATACCAATTTGCACTTTGCAGCCGTTAAAACAAATTGCAGCATCGGTCAAAGTGGGCTCAAAAAGCCCTTCGCCGCAATTTTAATGAATGACTGCTTTAGCCCAACACTTAAAACTGAGCCTAGACACTAGCGGACCATAGAGCGCGCACCTATGTCCTGCCTTCAGCGTTGTCTGATCTCAATTTGCGCTGGATGGTTTTGCTGGGACCGCGGTCCGTGGACTGTCAGCAGGGTTACTGCGCCCAATCCAAACAGATGAAACGCGCCAGGCTCACCTCAGGTCCATGGACCGCCCCCCCTATCATAGGGCCCCGCGTCTCGGACCACGGGCCTTTAGTGTTGGGAGTGTAAATTCATTCAGGGGTGGTTTTGTTTGGTAACGCCACTTCTACTCAGGAGACAATTTCAAGTTCAATCGAACCGCCGCTCTTACTAAGTGGCGCCAACTATTGAGCGCATAGATCAGGTTGCGCCAGAAATCCGATGCGAGTACTCATTCGTCTGACAGCACCTTGTGAGGCGCTGGACAAGCGCCGTCCGTTCCACAGTTGAGCACAGCAAAGGCCCTGACATGACAACCGCAAAAACTCCTCCCAATGACAAAGAAGCGGCCAACCAAGATCCCGCCCCAATGAGCCGCGAATGGCATTGGCACCCCGACCTACCCGTCAAATATGCACCCTATTGGCTGTGGCCTGCCCAACCCGCCGTCGTTGCAAAATGGATCTGGCAGAACTGGCTACAATTCTCTGATCGCTCAATCAGACGTTCCTATTGTGCTCTGGTTTGGGGGGTGCCAAACCCGTCTCAAGGAGAGATATCCAGTAATATTGGTCGTTCTCGTATCGATCGTAAAAAAATGGCTGTCGTCAGTGGCGGCGGTAAGGTCGCTTTGACCCACTTTAAGGTTGTCAAAATTTATGGCACGGCTATTTCAATGGTGGAATGTCGCCTAGGCACTGGGCGCACCCATCAAATTAGGGTTCACATGGCATCTCTTGGGTATCCGGTGATAGGTGACCCACTATACGGTGGTGGCAGTAAGGTTAAACGCCAAGAATTAAGCGACTTGGCCCATGCAGAAATTAAGAGCCTAGATCATCAGGTTTTACATGCTAAAATATTAGGCTTTGTTGCAAAATCAGGTCAAGAGCCACTTTTCTTTGAAAGCAACTTCCCTAGTTATTTTAGTAAATTAATAGACGAATTGGATAAAATGTAATTTTTTGTATACCGTAGTAAAAAGCTCGGTTATTGTGTAAATAGTTAAGGGGGAGTGTTGTATTATAAAATGTTAATTAAATGTAGGGGGATGTGACGACAGTTTAAGGAGTTTGTAAGATGGCTTCATCATCTCTTAGATTTAACACAACCCCCGAAGACAACCTGAGTCGATATCTCCAAGAGATCAGACATTTTCCCATGCTCGAGTATAAAGAAGAACTCAGCCTTTCAAGAGAATGGCGTGATAGTCATTGTAAGAATGCTTCCCATCGCCTGGTAACAAGTCACCTCAGATTAGTGGTAAAAATCGCCAAGAGCTATCGAGGATATGGTTTGCCGGTTAATGAGTTAATTTCCGAAGGTAATATAGGTTTAATGAAGGCTGTAAAAAAATTTGATCCTGAGAAAGGTTTTAGACTAGCT
>ERZ651776.5318-NODE-5318-length-11240-cov-4.418973_pt1 | contig 11240 bp, 8 predicted proteins | sample MGYA00514761_ERZ651776 | MGnify/ENA metagenome assembly ERZ651776 | reverse complement strand
CCCCCCGCTTCAGTACTCTCACGAGCGGATTCTGTAACACTCCTACTATCTTCGCTCCTCGAGCTCGAGACCCTCGAGCTGGAGACCCCCCTCGAGACCCCTTCCAAATCATTCGCTGACATCATCACCTGACTCTGACTGATTCTTGACATCCTAATCTTCTTCACCTTCTGCATCCTCTCCTTCAACCTCTCCTGCGCCTTGTTCCTCTTCTGCATCAACTCGTCGACGATGGCCTTCTCCCCCCTGAAGAGCTCCTCCTTGATCTTCTTCAGGGCCGCCTTCTCCTCCACCGTCTCGTGCCCGCTCGCCTCCCCGGCGAGCTCCAAAACCTCTGAGTTCATCCTCTCCCCGCACAGCTCGTCCATAATCTCCCCGAACGTCGGCCTCCTCTCCGGCTGCAGGTAGTAGCACGCCTCGACGAGGCCTATGATCCTCCCCGGCACCTGTTCCAACAGGCCCATGTTGTCGGTGAACTCAGGGCGGATCGTGCCCTTTTGGAATAGCTTTATCAGCTTGACTGGAGAGACGCTGACTGTGCCGGTGCTTCGGAGCGCCGCGCGGTCGCCTGAGGCGAGGCGGAGGTTGGACTTTCCGGACTCCAGCAACGCGACGTAGGAGGCCCGCAACAAGTCGTATATGGTCACGTCGTACCCCGAGAGGCACAGGTCGATCAGGACCGTGCCGAAGCTGAAGACGTCCGCCTTCGTGTCGTACCTGTCGCCCCTTGATACCTCGGGCGCCATGCTGTAGTTGTCCCCGACGACGGTCATGGTGGACTCCATGGAGACGATGCGACTGTTGTTGAAGTCGGTGATCTTGACGACTTCGCCGGTCCCCCCGACGAAGACCGCGTCGAGCGTCAGGCACCTGTGTATTATCCCCTCCCTGTACCCGTTCATCTCGCTGTCGAAAAACACGCTGTCGTGGAGGTAGCGCATCCCGTTGGACACGCCCTTCGCGATCTTTATCTTGCTCTCCCACCAGGTGCAGTGCTTCCCCCCCCTGCCGAGGAAGGCCCGGGCGCCGGTCAGCTTGTTCGTGTCCTCGAATATCTTGCACGAAAGGTCGCTCGTCCATATCGCCCCGATGAGCATCAAAATGTTGTCGTGCTTCAGGTCCTTCATGAGCAGGCACTCCTTCTTGAACCGTTCGAGGGCGTCCCCGAGATCCCCGTCGTCGAAGATGTCGTCGTCCGCGCCGGTCTCGGTCAGCTCCACGGCGACGTCGTGCCCCCGGTACGTGCCCCGCACGAAGTTCTCGTGGTCCCCCGCCTTCTCCTCCCGGTGGACCTTCAGGTCCTTCTCGTTCACGAGGATCGGGGAGATGTCCGCGTCCTCGGCGAGGAGCCTGTCCTCCTCGCTCATCTCCACGGCGTCGAGCTCGCCCTTGGCGCTCTTGATCATGTTCTCGAAGTCGATTACCGTCTCGGCTAGGGTCAGGATGTTCCCGAAGAGCTCGCGGACCTCGCTCTTGTTGTTCTTCAGGCGGACCTTGATGGTGGGGGGGTAGAGCTTTTCCTTGTTCCTTTCGATTATGTCAAAGACAGGTTTGATGATGGGGTTCAACCTCCTGCTATACAATTCGCAGTACAGTCCAATCATCGGTTCGACGAGCATCTCCCTGTCACACTTATCCCCACTCGAGTGCTTCAACTTACAGCACGTAAACTCCCCTCCCATAACATTAATCACATCAGCAACGAGCTGCTTCCCATTCTTCCCAAACGAGACATTCGCTGTTTTCCTCTTCATCATCTTACCTTGAGCAGCCCGAGGTCTACTGCTCGGTTCCGCCACTGGCATTACTTTCCCCCTCTCCTCGATCCGGTTAATTTCGTCGACGGCAGTCGCTATGAAAAGTTCCTTCGTGCCCCTCCTTGAGATGTGGGAGATGGCTTCGGCGCGGCACCAGCCCCTCTTTTTGTAGGTGGTGAGGTCGCACATGGCGTCGGAGTCGATGTGCCGTGCGTCGGGGGCGATTATGACGAAGGCGTGCATGGTGCTTGCCACCGCCGGTAGACTCTGGATCGCGTACCGTTGGATAACCTTGCTCTCCTGGGCGATGCTGAAATAGTCGCACCAGACGAACACTTTCTCCAGGTCCAACCTCTGGTTCTTCCTGAGCTTCTTCACGGCGGCCATCATGATCTCGAACTGCTTATTCTCCGGGTCCGGGGCCGTGTAGCTCAGCCACTGGTGGGAGAAGAATATGGTGTAGTGGCTCCTGAGGAAAGTGTTCGCCTTCGCCATTGTGTCTAAAGTGGTAATTCCCGCCTTCGCCGCCTTCTCGTCGCGAAGGTTTTCATAGCTGGTCAGTCTCTTCATCTTGAGGAAGGTGTCGGCGCGGAGGAGCACCACGGGGGCGGCGAATTCTTGCAGGTCGGCCCTGGCCCTAGCGATGAAAACCTTTTTCTGCTGCTCGATCGCCTCCTCCTCGCGCTTCTTTCTCTCATCCGCCTCGGCTCGCTCCTTGTCAGCGGCGATACTCTCACGGTGGACTTCGTCTTCGACGTCTCCGAGTATCTTGAGGATCATGTCGAAGGTCGGTCGGGACTTGGGCCTCTCGCCCCAGCACCGGTCGACCATTCTCTGGAGCTTCTTGACCATCTTCGTGGTGTGGAGATCAGGGCGAAGTGCTTCATTCGCTACAGCCTGCATAACATTTGTTTCGTCATTTGTAGAGCTTTCGTCGCTTATACGACATGCCGCAGTGAAATTCTCATTTTTACCTATTATTCTTTTGGTGGATAATTCCACTTCGTCGACGAGCATCTTGAATGATTTGTGGACGTCGCCCTTGGTGCACTCAAGGGCGTACACTACGATCGCATAGCTGTATACATCGCAGCTCTGGTTGTAACTTTCACCCCTGACGATTTCCGGCGCCATGTATATGGGGGTGCCAGCCATGGCCATCTCTTCCCCTTCCTCATCATGCCACTCCGGAATGGTTGTTCCGAAGTCGGACACACGAGCGGACCAGTTTCCCGCCAATAAAACGTTGCTCGTCTTCAAATCGCGGTGGATCAAGTTCTCCTTGTGCTCTGCAGTCACTTCGTCGTAGTACGACGTAGAGTGGAGGTAGTTCATTCCCTGCGCGATCTCAATGCATATCTTCAGTTTTGGATCGCTCCAACTCCAATCCGAGGAAAGGGTCTTCTTCAGACAGTCAGAAAGCGACCCGTGTTCTGCGTACTCTATAACGCAAGCCACCATCTCCTTGCTCCATATCGCACCCATCAGCATTACGATGTTAGGGTGGCGAAGCTGGTTCATCAAAACAATCTCCAATCGAAAACTCTTCATGCTACTCTCGTCAACCTTCAGTATTGTTTTGATGGCGACGTCCACACCGTTGTACTTCCCGCGATGGACTTCCCCAAATGCCCCTTTTGCCACATTAAAGTCCGTGATTTCCAACTGCTCGCGTTTGATACGAAGTGCCTGCAAAGCGCTGGCTGAGCTGAGGGAACCTCTCCTCCCATCAGCAATAAACGAACCACCACCCGGCGAAATTCGGGATGATGACAGGACATGTCTTAACGAGCTGTTGACCGACGATCCCCTCCTCCTATTTTGTCCGGCTGGCGTTGGTATCGAGTCGTTCATGATTTTCATGACGATATGAAGCTGGTTGTCATCCAGTTCTTGTGCTTTTAAGGCCATTTCCATTGCCTTTAATTTCTTATTTGTCTCTATCTCCGTCGAAATCTGACTATACTTGCTCGCAAATTGCTTTCTATCAGCGAGTTCGCGCCTGTATTCTAATATTATGGCGAGTAAAGATCCCAAGACGGCCACAGATAAGTAGCTTCCCAGCACAGCTGACTGACTCGCTTCATCACAGCTCCTCCTCAAGTGGTCAAGTGTAACGAAAATGCTGACAGCTGGGTAGAACCCGACATCACTAGAGGAGTAACATTGTTCCTTGTACATGGTGCTTCCGACTGCATATACGAAAACTTGCAGGATAACTATTATGGTCTTCTCGAACCAGGGTGTTGGGCTGGCAGTCATGATGAAGAAAGTGTACATCAAAAGACACGCAAGGATAACTCCCCCCATGGTCTCAACAGGTGCGCCCGAAAGAGAGTCGTGCCAAAGAGAGAAAAATGTAAGAGCCGATAATGAGAATTGGCATACTGGAAACAAAACTTTGGACGACCGTATACTGCTAGCTCCTCCGTCTCTGATCCCCTGAGAACACAGGACCAAGGTAACAGCGCTTATAATGATACGCGGAGCTCGATAGGTGTAGCTTGGAGTAAATTCGTAGAAAGCCAAAGTAATAGTGAGCAGAACAGCTTCAGTCGCAATAACCAATGCCTCAAGGTTTGCCATATGACGTATGCACCTGAAATGATAGTAACCTTGCTCCAAGACATCGTTGGTCAAGCTGTTGAATCTGAGAGTGGAGACTTCAATCGTATCCTCTGCCCATTTGTCTTGCTTCTTATCAAACTCATTTAGGACTCTCTGGACTTTCGCCCTCATTCTCTCATTGATGGCATTGTTGCTGTCTTTGGCCATGAAAAACCCATCATCCATCTTTTCAGCAAAATAGGTGCCCATAGCTACCATAAGGTATATAAAGATGATGGTGGATGTGATGAGAAAGGAATGTTTACTCTCGGGACTGGCTCGAATATTCTGGTTCGTGGATTGAAATGCAGACGTGCAAATGTTACTTGAGTGAAGTAAGCACAACTCAGTGGCATTGTGGGAGGGGATGGAACAAATTTTAGGGTCGTACGATACAGGGTAAGGGGGGTTCTGTTTGAAGTTTCCTAAGGGTTCGTCAGAGGGTTGGAAGACAGCAAAGGAGGAGGGAACACTTACAACAGAGCCTGTAGCGTCTGCATTTATGTCAAGGCATTCTCCAGAAGAAGAAGAAATACACCAAGGAGAAATTTTGCAATCTTCCAAGACCGAAGCAGTTAGGTTCTTGTAGTAAGGATTCGTCATATTACCACGTTCATTTGTTTGCGGTGTTGGACTGTGGCTGCTGATGTCATTTGAAGGTTAGACTCTCGACTCTCGGAAGTTCGGAAGTTGAAAGTTGAAAGTCAGACAGATTCATAGCCCATAAAAAGGGTCCAATTTTTTTAAGAACCGAATCGACTTAATCGCCTCCATCCTCCTAACTCACTCTTCTTGCTTGCTCCTTTTTTGGCATCCTAACATATTTTAAGCCCGAGCATTAGCATTAATAAAAATGGGGCTGATTCAATCACTACTTGATTTAGTCATCCCGCAGACCTCCCCCGTGCGACTTCCCCATCCCCATGCTCCCTGCACGCACTTTGGAGTCTCCCTTGAGCAAAACGAAGCCCATAGAGAAAGCCAGGAAGACTTCCACCATGCATCGATAAACTACGGGGAAATGTTAGGAGATGGTTGCCATGCATCTTTCTTTGGAGTATATGACGGGCATGGAGGCAAAGACGTGGCAGAGTTTGTCAGCAAGAACATGCACAAAACTGTGGCGGGACAGATCAAGGCTAGTGAGGATCCAGAGTCAGTGAATATCTTGGAAGCATTCACTAATGCTTACAGTGAGGTGGACAACTTGGCCACCGACCTGAAACTGGGGCACGAGTGCGGGACGACGAGCGCAACGTGCATTTTGAGGGAAGAGGACGTTCTTGGTCGTGATAGTAATGATACTGGTGTGATTATGAGTGACGTTGACATTGGTGGCATTGCAGACATGGAGTTGCCGTCGAAAAAAACAACTGCGACAGCAACAACATCGCCGACAACTCGGCGAGTGATTTATTCAGCTAATGTTGGTGACACCCGCGCCGTGTTAATACGCCGGGGGGAACCTCTTCGTCTAACCCACGATCATAGATGCTCTGACCCTGCTGAAGTCAAGAGAATCAAGGACGCTGGAGGCTACATTTTTAATCGCAGGGTTGGCGGGACACTGGCTGTTACGAGGGCCTTGGGACACATCTACGACAAGGAGCTGATTCTTGGAACACCTTACGTGAGTAGAACGGTTGTGGAGGATGAGATCGATCAGGCACTGATCATAGCCAGCGACGGAATTTGGGACATAATCAAAGAGGAAAAGGTGTGTGATATGGTAAAAGAAGGAATTGTGGCTGGGAAGACTGCTGCTGAGATCAGCGATGAAATCTGTACATACAGCATGCATAGGTATTGTCGTGACAATATTTGTGTAATGGTTGTGTTTTTGTGAAAAAAAATCCCGGAGCAATTTTGGCAAACTATTTTTACAGTAGAATTGTGTGAGAGAAAAACGAAAGTAACCTTTTTGCCTGATGTAAACTTTTTGCGCAATGAATTCTCTTTTACTACCTTATAAACTATACTGCTGCGAATAAAATCATGCGTGAAAGCTCGTCAAACACATGGCGAATGCTTGAAAGGGGCTAATGGGGTATCGAAAATCGAGTGCGAAAGTATCTCTCCCCGTCTTCCCAAATTGTACCAGCGTGGTCCGGTCCCCGTCTTTCTCGACCATCTGAAAGTTCTTTACAGAAGGTTCCGTCACTCGACCGTGAAAATTCAAGGTGTAGGCTCCCGCCTGCTTTGGAGGGTAGGTGTTTACCTTATGTGAGAATAAAGTGAAGATTGGGAGTAAATGCTCCCATGCTAAAGAGGTCCTCATTATGCAAAGGGGCCGCTCGCACAAAAACTACTCACCTCAGGATTAAACAATGGCTCTCGGTTCATCAGTGATATTGTCTTCTTGTGAGGGGGGATTAACGGCACGATGTCCCTTTTGTTGCCGCGGTTGTGGGGGGATTCAGTGACAGATTCCTCGGCCTCGATTCGGTTTATATCAGACAGGATTACACGCGGTTTCTTATAAAACCCGCCTTTAGTAAATATGGATGGCTTGGAATATCTCAAACCGCCGACTTCGACCTCGCCTTCGTTCTTAATCTGATAAAACTTAAAGGAATCCTGGAAGAATACCTTCCCCCACTTCACCCGACCGATGATTCGCTTCTGGCCATTGGTTATGACAATTGCCCGCTTTCCAATTTTGCGATTGCGGGTAGCGGTCATGATTAGCTTGCACCTTGAATTGCGCGAATTCGAGGGTTCTAGAAACATCTCATATTTGTACCCTCTCTTCCTCCCCTGATATGTTCTTTGAACAAAGCACTGAACATGGTGAGTATTCAATGCTTCATTGCTGTTGTACCCGATCCCGCCACTAAAGAATGTCCCAGAGAACGGAGCGCAAGGTAGACTGACGAAATCGGTAAGCCTATCTCCACATAATTCACTGGAAGTGACTGTCATGCTTCTCATATTATCGTGTAAGATAACCTCCTCGAGGGTCTTGGTCTTGCTTAGCTCAAGTTCAATGGGCAGGTATTTGGGGACAGTTCCTTCTCCGTGTTGTAAGGGTAGAAGACCTTGAAGAGTTTGAAGAGGTTGCTGTGGGGGGGGCAGCGACGATTTTGTCATTGAATCGTCAGGGTAGGGTCGAAGCAAGTTCAGGTCCACAACGCAGGCGGCGCTATTCTTCAAAATTTGCCTGTGGATTGGAACACACTTAGAGCCGAATGATTCCTGCTTCTTCTTTATATAGTTGGCGTTCTGTAATCGCAAATTACTCTCCGTACAATCCGAAAAACCACCGATGAACTCGCAAAAACGCGCCGGATTCATCAGGCCTAATGTCTCGAAAAAATGCTGGTTTCTCTGGAAGCAGGCCTCCGATCCTGCATTGACCGCTTCCAACGATACGCTGTCGATTTCAAAGCTCTTTATTACTATACGAAACAAAATTGCAACAAGGTACTGGCGCTGTCTCGGGAGCAGACACAGGCTGTTGGCACACAGCTCATTTCGTATAAGCATAATCGCGTCAGCAAAATCATGTTGTGTCAGTGAATCCCAAATGGTTTCACAACTTCGGGACCATTTTGTGAGCGAGAAATTCCTAAATGACATTATCGACATGGAGAATGAAACGGACGTCGTCAATAATGAGGAGAGGGAGAGACACAGCCACCCCCCGGTCCGGTCTCCGGGTCCTGCGGGACCGGCATATTCGAGAATTTCTAGCAGTATTTCAGGAGGAATGAAGGGTATTTCGGCCATTTTTTTTGGATAACGGAAGAGTGATTGACAAAAAAAACAGAATAAAACCAGCACTGATCGATATAATTAATCTTGGGCCGTTGTATGCTATGATTTTGTTTTTTTCTGATTTCTGACAATTATGACGGTCTGTACTAATTTATTTCTTTGGAACATTTACGCCTCTGGGGAGCGCTTGCGGGAGATATGTGGAGCGATTTTAACGCTGCAATTACAAGGCAGGTACAGAGCCGCCTCGCGGTAAATAATTAAAATGTGAGGGTTAATGTTGCGAGGGCTTTGTACAGAAGAAGGCAGGGTTGTATTGTGTGTTGCGCGTGTGCGCAAAAACACATCGAAACTACATACTTTTAGCTCTCCTTGGTTTCTCATTTATCAGATTCCCCGCCTTCACCACCGCCGCCGCCGCCGCCTCCACCCCTTTCCGCCGCAACCGCGACAGGCACCGCGACCGCGACCGCCACGGGAACCTTTGCCTCGACAGGCCGAACCTCTATGATCTCGATTGCGTCGACGTTGTCCTCGACATTAACCGCGGTGGCAGTGGTCGTTTTCAGGCTCTCGTTAATCGCGGCCTGGAGATTCTCTTCGTCGTACTGTTCCTCCGTGATCATCTCGTCGTCTTCCCCTGCCCCTGCGTTGTCCGCGGGCGGCTCTTGAGGCTCTCGGGGCTCTTGGGGCTCTTCAAACTCTTCCGCTTCTGCCGCGTCGTCCTCTTCCCCTTCAGCCGCGTCGTCTTCCTCCTCCACCCGTAACATGGCATAGTCCTCTTCGTCGCTTTCGTCGTCGACGCCGGCCCAGCTCTTCCTCTTGGACGCCGCCTCCCTGGTTGACTTCCTGGTCGCCTCGGGCCCGAGCCGCCGGGGGGGTTGGGCGGCTATTCTACTGCTTATTCTGCCGTTGGAAGCTTTGCCGTTGGAGTTATGGTTATCGTTATTGTTATCGTTATCGCCATCGCCGTCGCCGTCGCCATCGCCATCGCCGTCGCTCCCCTCGTAGATCTTCCCTTTCACTCGCCTCCCCGGGCGGGTGCGCTTGTCGTCCTTGAACGTAATCTCCCCCAGGCACCCTCCCATCGACTTGAGATAGTCCTCCGACCGCTTCTTGCTCGAGAACTTGGTCCCGTCGGGCGCCCTGATCGTGTAGTGGCACCCGTTGGCGCGCTTCATCGTCCACCCCTCGGGGTAACCGTTGGCGACGGCGAACCCCGCCGGGTCCCCGAGGTACTCGCCCATCTCGTTCCCGTGCTTTCCCCCCGGCGCGGTGACGTACCCCCCGTCGTCGTCGTCGTCCGCCCTCCTCCTCCTCTTCTTCTTGGGAGGGTTCTTGCCCTCCCCCGTGCCGCTCCAGCCGACCGGCACGTAGACCTTGGGCAAGGGGGGCGGGAGCTCCGGCAGACCGAGCTCCGACCGAATCTTACGCTCCGCCTCCGTGGACTCCTTGGACTGGGCCCCGCGTCCCCTCTTGAAGCCCTTCAGGCGCTTCTCCATGACGTTGAGCTGCACGCTCTCGTCCTCGTACTGGACGTCATACTTGGGTTCCTTGGACGCGGAGGAGGAGGAGGAGGAGGAAGAAGAAGAAGATTTCGATTTCGATTTCGACTTGGACTTCAATTTAGGAAGGGTCACCTTCAGGACAAAGGCGGGGAAAGGCTTGCCCTTGTGGACGACGGTTACCTTCTGTCCGATTTCGAAGAGGGGCGTGACGACGGCTCTCGGCTCGCCGCTCGCGTCGCTGTCGCCACCGCCGTCGGAGTCCGAGTCCGATTCCGATTCCGAGTCCGAGTCCGAGTCGTCGTCCGAGGCGTTGCTGGCGCTTTTCAACAGGCCGCTGCCGTCGGGCTCGCCGAACAGCCACTTTTCCTCCTTGGTGGAATACTTTGAGCCCTTCTTCGAACCGAGCTCGTCGTACGCCGTCACTTGGGCCCAGAGGGGCTTGCTGGAGCTGAGGCCGGAACAGGAACCGGAACCGAGAGCCGTCTCCTTCCAGAGATATTTGTGGGCGGCGGTGTGATTGTAGAACATGAGACCTTCGGGGGAACAGATTCTGTCAAGGTGCAGGAAGTTGAAGGGATCGCTGAAGGGATCGGCGGCCTTTGGCGGTGCCTTCCCTCTCCGCGCGGGGGAGGAGGAGGTGGGGGAGGCGACACCGAACAAGAAACCATAACCATACCACGGAGTGTTGAAGAAGTTCGTTCATTCCTCCCCACAAGTATCGATGACTTGAGAACAAGTAAGAAAAAACAAGTAGGTGTAACCACAGTGGGTGGTAGTTCGATGAGTATGATATGTTGTGTAATTCTACTCATAGTAGCCACAACCATGGGGGCTGGACCAGTCGCGCGACGTTTCAGGTAAACTTTTTCATTTTAAATAAAATCTCCCTTTATTCTAAATGAAACTCAATTTCAATAAAATTAAACTGAACCAAATTGTTCTCGTTTTGGCTCTGGTCCTCGTGACCGTCTGGATAGTCAGGAGAACCCAGGTTCGTATTGAACTGAACGAAGGTGCGAAGTCTGAGGCTCTCATGTATGCCGAGAGTACCGATGATCCTAACCCTTTCATCCTCTATGGAATGGTCAAGAAACAAACCGACGATGAAGAGAAGCAGAAGAAGGCTCTAACCCTCGCGACCCAAAAGAACTACGGTGAACTCAAGGAATTTTTAGCGACCATCTAAAAAAAATATAAACTAACATCAGTAAACGCCTATGGTATGCACGGCTAAAATACAAAACTGGCCGACGGCAGATCTTGGTATTCAATTTACAGTTTATGGAAAGTTGTTGCAGATATCAAAAGGCAGAAATATTTCTATGTGGAAAGCTTGGAACCAATTAACCAAACATAGACACTTCCCGGAACTACTGCTCCCCCACTTCAAAAAATCAAAAGGATTTAATTATAATAAATTTATGGAGAAGATAGTTGATCCAGATTGGCAACACGATTGGTATAAAAATAATGTTGTTAAGGCCCAACTTATAAAAAAGTTAGACAAGATAGATTTTACCTACATAGACAACAAAACTAAATAGCGCTGTCCGATTAATAACCCTGAAAGTTATAACGAGAATTATCTATAAGCGTTCATATGCTTAAATATCATTTTAATAGCAAACTGATTACGACAGACACGCTTTTG
>ERZ651776.5314-NODE-5314-length-11251-cov-5.321371_pt1 | contig 11251 bp, 8 predicted proteins | sample MGYA00514761_ERZ651776 | MGnify/ENA metagenome assembly ERZ651776 | reverse complement strand
CATTGGGGCACTCGGCCGAGACCGAGGCCGCCATGGCAATAATGGCAGCGGCGTACTTCATTTTGTTAAACAAACTTTGGAGTGTTCGTAAGCTTGTATTTAACAGATGGGAGTTGAAAAAATCTCCTGAAGTGGGCTCCCAAAATTTGATCATCGCCATTCGAGAGTATTCATAAAAAAATTGTTTCCCTCTACACCATATGATAGTGTGTTGAGCGCGCAAGGCTTTTTAAAAAAGTTTTCGCTGCTAAATTCACGGTTATTTTGTGCCTGGACCCTCTACTCCACCCTCTACTCCACCCTTGGATCTCCCCCTACCTAACGTGCAAACATGCTCTTCTCTCACAATGAGCTAACCCAGCATTACAAGGTCGCGAATATATACCGTGCTTTCCTTTACTTTTTCTGTGTCTTCGTCTGCTTCATCTCGGCTGGGTGGGCACTTGGTTATTCCTTTTCACAATACGGTACAATGATTCTTGCTCCGAATGCCTGTCTCTCTTTCGTACTCTATTGGGTTTCAGATTTGAACCACCCTTCCCCCTCCACTGTAGACATCTCCCTCTTCCTCATCATCGTATTGTCAAGCATATTTGCCTTTATTGGAACAGTTCGCGACGGGGCTCCTCTGTCTTCTTGCATTATCGGTGGATTTGGTCTCCTTTGTTATTACCCGGGCTATTTGATCGTGAGCAAGTCCAGGAGAAATTTAGTCTCTCTCCCTGGTCGAGACATCCACGTGATGCGAGTGATTTTCCTTGGTGGAGTGGCAGCTCTCATACCAGTTACTTATTTGATGTTCGATAGCGTGAGTTGCGTGCTTCTTGTTGACAAATTTTACTCCCTAGACAGATCGTCACGAACATCGAGAACAGATGACGACATTTACCGCCTCTGCTCAGCAATCTTCGTGCCCAACTACTGCATTGGATTACATTTAGTGATCATGCACTCTGTCGCTGTGTTCTACGCGCCTTTCGCGCAATTCAGTATCAGTGAGATGATGCGTTTCAAGCTTCCGATGAGGCCGAGAATTCAGTCTAGTTGCGTGCTAATGGCAACTTTGGTTTCATTATATATTTTTTCAAGCAAGGAGGATGATGAGGGATCGGTGGCTGTGGAGGAGATGCAACTAACTTCTGCCATATTCTTCCTCTGGTCAGTGGTGATAGTAGTGCAGAGTACTAGTAATGAATTCTGGAAAAGGTTGGTAAACCCATGTGCAAAAATTAGAAGTGGAGAATCACGGAAGAAAGAAATTGGTGAAAGCAGCAGAGGGATTGAGTTGCCTGAGACTTGTTTGGATGATTTAAGAGCCAGTACACCGAGCACATCTATATCGAGCGTATCTGCATCGAACACATCTACATCCTCGTTAGCGTCGTCAAAAAAGTCGTCAACAACAGCAACCACCCCCACTCATCGGTTGATGAAGCTAGCAAATTTTGTGCGCTTCAGTACCAAGTCGAATGTTGAAATTGCCCCAGTTTACAAATATTTGTTCGTCACTGTTCAAATGGTTCAAGTTTGCTGTGCGATCTTTTTTTCGGCGAATAATATGCCCCGCGCGATGTGGCTCTTTTACTTGAACGTACCAAATGCGTTTTTGTCTACGTCTATACTTTTTATGGCGAGCCCAAGGCAAAAAAAAACTAAGATTGGTTCGGCTCTATACCTCACTCTTCCAATTTCTTTTCTGTTGCTTGGATTGGGTCACCTCAAGACTGGTTATAAAGAGGAGAAAACATTGCAAGCGTTCGTAATCTCTGTGACAATACTGTTGGCTCAGCCTGTGCTTGATCGGCTGCGAAATGTCCTTGCGAACCTATCCGATGAGGATTTGAGTCATCACATGCAGCGTTATGTGTTTGGATCTTTCGGTGCTTTTGTTTCGATGTTCTTTTTTCTCTCGGAGGGTTTTGGATGCGTAATGAAATCTGAAAACATCAAGGAGATCGACAGTGTCTGCGGAGGGATTGTCTATCCTGGCTTTGGTTGTGCCATGAGCGTGGCTGGAGCGCATATCAGCGTTGTTTGTTTTGATCAAAAATATAAACAAGGTATGAACAGGTATACAGAGGGGGAATTCATCAAGCTGAAGATCCCCACCCACAACAGGGTACAGCTTGTGCTACAGCTTCTGATCAACGTATTGTGTTTGTTTCTTTTCGGTAGCATAGCGGAGAGCCCAATTACCCAAAGTTTGGAAACTCTCGTCCTTTTGATAGTTTTTTTGTGGGTCTTCAGCTTCATATTGGAGGCCGCAAACATACTAAGGAGTTTGATAAGCGAAAGACATAAAGAGGAGCTCAAGAAAATGCAACTGAATAGGAATAATTTGTTTCACCAGGCCAGCTTCATCAAAAAAGTATTGACTCAGGAAATTAAGGACGACGATATTGAGGAAATTGCGAGGAAAAATCGGAAAGTTGTAGGAGAGAAAGGGTCGAAAAACGGGGCTAGTAATTTCACCGACTTAATTTACGGTACTAGCTTCGAAAATCACAACCTCGCTGCAGAGAAGACCTTTAAGGTGGAAAATCCTATGCAAGAAGCACGGGGGAAGAAGAGCAAAAGTGGAAGGAAGGAAGAGAAACCCGGGGAGGAAGGGGCAAAAAAGGATGAGGGGGGGGAGAAGAGGGGAGAGAAAAGGGAGGGGGGAGAAGAGGGGGAGCGAGAATCTCGCACCCTCACTTTCAGCATCTCGCCTCTTGTTCGACACCTGGCCTTCTATCCCTGTATTTTGGTTTTAATTGCATGGATACTTGGTGCAGTGCTGCATGACGAAGAAGCATTATTTTGGAACTGGATGGCCTACAATTGGAACGTGTTTGCCATGACAAATATCATGCTCATTTGGGCTAGTCGTGTAAGGCGACCCTTGAGGTTGGAGCTGCTCGCATACATGTACTTTCCTCTGATGTTTATTTGCAACGAAATCAATTTCGTGAATGGACACGACTACTATGAGTTCTTCGATAGTCTCTGGACTCCTGCAGGGCTAGTGCTATGCTTCGTCGGGCTATTTATACTGAAGAAGATCAGAAACAACCTGGCGGAGTTGGATGATGTTGTTTTGAGCAACCATGTCCAGCGGGTGGTTTACAGGGTGGGGATTAGTATAATCGTCCCAGTATGTTATTTTGGTATGAGAGGCACGGCGTGTTTGATCAACGAAAGACAGATCCGAGCAGGAGAATTGGAGGGAGGGGACGATGATGGGTTTAGCGTCGACACATATTGCAGCGCTATGGTTACTCCGTTGGTTTGTATCAGCTTTCATATGGCAGCATTTCTTTGCTTTCAGCTCGCATTTTTACCATTTTTGGAGTTCAGTATGGTAGACTTGATGATCTTCAAAATGCCGCTCATCAACAAAATTCAGGTGATCCTGATTATCGTCTGCAGCTGGGTTTCATTGTATATATTCGGTGCTTTGCATGAAGGGCACATCCAAGGCAGTATGTATGAGTTGAGAAGCCTTGTATGGTTGATTTGGCTAATAGTTGGTTCTATGCAATTTTTCACAGTTTTGCGAAAAGAGCTCGCTGGAAGACAAAGAGCGAAGGGAGTTCATCGCACAAGTCAGGCATTGTGTAAATTTGAGAGCAGTCCAGTCATCAAGTCACACCTGAAAACACTAGAGAGCTCGGAACCCAAGAGGGGAATAGATGATATCGACGGAGCAAAAATACTTAGTGGGGAGGGAGGTATGATGAGTCCTGGGCTGGTGTGAAGGTATTTTTTTAAGTAGAGCATTATAGGCCAGCATTTTCTTTACAACCGGGCGTCGTCATCAATAAAAAAATAAAAAGACTTAAAAAATCTTCGCCTATGGATCAACCACATCCCCCATAATGCCAACCGACCCAGTACCTTACAAAGTTTCCAAAGAATGCTTTGCTGCCGGGTTAGGCTGTGCTATTGCAGATGGAACCTTCAACACGTTTGCCACCGCCTGCGTCAAACTCCAACTTACCCCACCTACCAACCCACCCCTTGGCCTCACAAAATTGATTCGCGATACTATCAAGGAAGAAGGGATTTGGAGGGGTTTGGGTCAACCCGGCCTTGACGCCACAATTCTTAGAGCCGCTACCTACGTTAGCTTCAGGATAGGACTCTTCCCCACAGTAAAGAATTTCATTTCTGGGGATGCAATTCCAAATCTCTCCGACAAAATCATCGCAGGGGGTATTACTGGTGTGTGTGGTTCTGCTTTGTTTTGTCCGATTGACATCATTAGAATCAGGGCACAGGCTGACGCAGGGGTTGTTGGGAATGACGGGAGGCTAGAGACAGGTGTGAGGAAAGGGGAGAGGGTCAGGCATCCAAATGGGGTATTTAGAGCATTTGGGGAGCTCTACTCTGCTGACGGTCTATCAGGTTTATACCGAGGTGCCACTCCGACTATTGTTCGGGCTGGTATCCTCTCCGCCTCGCAACTTTCTGCTTATGATACTCTCAAAGGTCTCTGCCGAGATTGGCTGACAGATGGAAAGGAATCCCCTGTAATGCACACAGCCTGTAGTTTCTCAAGCGGAATAATCGCTCAAACGTGCGTTCAACCGTTTGATACGCTCAGGGCGTTTTACATGGGTTCAGAGGGGCCAACCTTGAAAAAAATCAATGCACTTCTGAAGGCAGAAGGAGTGGGGTGGTTTTATAGAGGCTATAAGGCCGCTTGTTTCCGTCAGGGGCCACTTATGATCGTCCAAATGCCGATTGTTGAGATGATTCGAAGTCAGCTGGGGTTGGGTTACTTCTAATGACACGAAGTCAGCTGGGGTTGGGTTACTTCTAATGACATGGGTGTAGTTAATTTGAGCAGATTATTGCAATTTAGATTATGAAATGATCCTCTGGCGAGGCTTTCGGTGCAAAGGCTTTCATTTTTTTAAAGCAAAATAACATACTGTTGCCAAAGCAAATTAAGTAGTGTCCTGAAAAAGACAATCTCCCTCTCTATCCTTCTCGCATATTTAGACAAGGGCGGTGGGGGTAGAGCAGGCCTCTCCGGTGAATCCCTCGAAGCAACTGCAGATTCCAGTCTCAAAGTCGCACTTTCCGCGGCGTCCGCACTCGTAACTGTTGAAGTCGGCGGCGGTGGTCTGCTTGACACTACTGGTGATGTTGGTTCCTCCGGTCATGAGGGTGACAAGTCCGTCGATACGGGGGGTGCATCCGGCTCCGCAGGGATCGGCGTTAACCTCGAGGAGGTGCTGGGTTCCGTGGACACTGTTTCCAGTGAAGGTGACGCGGACCTTCATTCCGGCCCAGTCCTCAGTGGAAGAGGGGTTTGTGAATGCGTTGGCAGTGACGGTGACTCCATCAATAACCTTGTTGGGAAGGTCAAGGAGAGCAGACTGGATGCGGCCAGCCATGGCAGAGTGTCCGTTGGTGGCGGTAAGGGCAACGGGGATGGTGGTGTACTTCTCTCCGAGCTGACTGGTGAAAGTCAAGGCAAAGGTCTTGTCAACAAAGTCAGCCTGGCTGGCCTTACTGGTGGCGTTGATGGCGTAGATGTAAGGTCCTCCACTGAGAAGGGTGATGGTCTGGACCTGCTGCACAGCAGAAACACCAGTGTTGGCGCGGGTGTCAAGGCTGTCGTTACCGTGGGGGCACTGACGGGAGGCACAGTTGACTCCAGTCCATCCACTGTCGCAGACGCAGGCACGGCTGCGATCGGCCTCCCAGTGGTGGTCGGTGACGGGGCGGACGGCACCAACCCCGATTCCGTCCCATCCTCCCATGCTGGCGACGTCATTGTACGCATGCCAGGTATCGTATCCATCATAGTACTCGTTGAAGACACTTCCGAAGGCCAGCTGGTTCATCTTGGCGCAGGTTCCATGTCCGCTGCAGTCATCGGGGCAGGTCTGGCGACCGCATCCCTTGCCCTCGTATCCGCCGAAGCACTCGCACTCTCCAAGCTCACGGTCGCAGATTCCCTTTCCGGCACACTCAGCATACTTGTGGGTGCGTCCCTGCTTGTCGGGGGCATCAACCCAGGCAAGCTCAAAAGGGCAGAAACCTGTTGTGAGTGGAGATGGGGATAGTTGGGAGAGTTGGGAGAGTTAAGAGAGGTGATATTTAGTAAGGGGGGAAGGGATATGTTAGTCGAAAAAGTTACAACAGCTCCCCAAAAATATCAGTTACTTACGGTCAGAGCAGTCGCCACCGGCGGCGCCTCCCATACCCCACCCGTCGTAGCAGGTGCAGACCTCGCTAGCCTGTGGTATTAATTAGAGTGATTGAGCAGGTTAGTAAGGCAGGGGCAGGCGTCAAAAGTTGGACGAAATACGAGCAGTAAACCGAAATTGTGTACTCACCCCGCAGGTACCGTGGCCGGAGCAAGAGTTGGGGCACGCGGCGTTAGCGCCGGTGAGAAGGGTGGCAGCAACAATCAATTTTGAAAACATACTGATTTAAACTGTTAAATGCGGCTTTTTGTTGAGGGATGTTGAAAAAGGGATGTTGAGATAAGGGATAAATTCAGTGGGGTGTTATTAGGGAGTTTTAATCTAATTTTCACAAATCGGAGTTGGTTATATTATCTGCGTCAATGCTGGTGGATACATTTGCGATTTAAACACGTATTAAGTGTGAATTTGAAATGATCTGTGATGGGATCTTCACAGCTTCCGCTTCGGATGTCGGGTCAGGAAGAAAAGGGAAGTAAGTTTGTCGTCGTCGTTGTGCAAAGCAGCATGCATGGGATTGTGAAACCAGTTTTCAGTGTGTGTGTCGTCGTTGGCTATATATTAGAATGTGGGGAGGTGAGGAGGAGGGGATGTCGGGTCAGGAAGAAAAGGGAAGTAAGTTTGTCGTCGTCGTTGTGCAAAGCAGCATGCATGGGATTATGAAACCGGTTTTCAGTGTGTGTGTCGTCGTTGGCTTTTATATATTGGGGTTCTGATTCGAGGGGGGGGGGGTAATAACTTAAGTAGGTTTATGGTGGTGAATTTTTGTCAAACACTTTGATGAACAAATCATGAATCGACCAGACCAATTGTTAACAATGATAACGCGCACGCGTGCGACGCAAAATAAAAACCGTAATAAAGCAAAAGAACCAAAGCGCACCTTTTGAGGAGAATAGTCACCTGACTGCTCCGTCGAACGCAGAAGACCTTCGCTTAAGCTACAACTTTGCCAGATCGCTCCTCACCTGATGCGCTAACCGCTAGCGCAAAAATAAAACACTTAAGTGCACCCCCTTAGACCTCTCGGGCAAATCGGCAATAGGAGTGCCGACTGTGGGGTTTGAACCCTGATTGATTTTTGGGGTTAGTATGGGTTAATGGTCATTCACACATTTAAGATTGCGTACTTACCACGCGAGCAATTGCTCAGTGCATTCCTTTGTTTTGTTTTCAACCAAATTTCAAAAGCAAAAATTTTCAGGAAATATTTCTAGCTTTAGTCTTTGCAAAAAACATACAGACGGTCGTCTTGCGACTCATCTCTGTCAGAAAACCCAGTTTAAACAAAAATGGCAGATGAAACCCCACCACTAACGTCGCGAATCAAGAAGACGGAGACCTTCAGTGAGCGACTAATTAGAAAGTACGTCTTGACCCCGTTTGTCCTTAAACCAGTTTTGGGTTTGGCTGGAGCGCGGGTTCTTTCTCGGTCCTTGTGGTGGGGGATTCGTTTCTTTTGGTTGAAATTGTGTCGTCTTTGCCTCCCAATATTATAATATTTGGATGTGATGGTGTTTTTCCGTTCCACTCGTGGAGGAACTTGAAGGAGGCGACGACGTCTACTGCTTACTGTGCTGCTGACTCGGAGTTTTGCTGTAGGCAAGAGGTGTTGTGAATTTTTTGGAGGTTTTTGGCGCTTTCACGGCCGCTTATGGTGCAATTAGTGGTACCGACAATAGCGTGTGATTATACTTCCATTGAAATGTGTTGGCAGAAAAGACCTTTTCATTCCAAGACGATCGATCCATCGCTGACTAACTAACTAACCATATTTCTTTCGTGTGACTTTCTTTGCTCTCAATTTTAATGTAGGACACAAGCTCAGCCACTTGTGCCGCTGGGTTGCCTTGTGACGGTAGGTTTCCTGAGTAGCGGTTTGAAGTCTTTCCGTGATGGCAATGCAGTGAGGAGTCAGCAGATGATGCGTGCTCGTGTTGTTGCTCAAGGGGTGACGGTGTCATTTATTATGGCTTACGCTGCATACAATGCTTATGAACTCACCAAACCCAAGGAGACCGACGCTCAACGGGATGCGAGAATACTGGACCCCAACCGGACGACAAAATGAACAATTTTGTGGGATCTCAGTAAGATGATGACATATTAGTTTTTTTTTAATTATGAGATGGTAGCAGATAGAATTTTTTGGCGCATGATGGCATATTTCTCTATGAAAAAATGGTTACACTCAATTTAATTTAATATCTTCAGCCCGAAAAAATGACAACGTGAATGGAGAATAACATAAAATGTTTACTTGAGTTCTTTCACTTCAAAAGCGCATAAGTTTCTTTACCAAATAAATTCCCATCACAGCATCACTCCACTCCACTCTCCACATCTAGTCAAGTGGAACAACGTCCACCACAGTGTGAAATAAATATTTCATCTAACCCTAACATCACATCATTCAGCACCAAACAAACGGCGCTTTTTGGTTTGGTTAGGGTTAGGCTCGCGCAATAATCATTTATCACATCCCCCACATCCCCCACATCCCCCACATCCCCCCCCTCCTACAGCATAACGAAACTATTATACAAAACACTCCTTACAGCGAAGTAGTCTTCACACAATGGGCCCTCGATTCTGGTTTTGCCATCATTAGCTCTCTTCCGAACCAAAATGGATTTGTTTACTATCAATTGTTCCTCGTCCTCGCCCGCACGGTACTCAGCCTTCATACCCAACGCCCGAAGCTGAACACGAACATTGCTGAGCAAGACATCCCCCTCACTCAACATAACTGTTTTCTTCCGCAAATCGTCGTTGCTGCCTTCCTCAAAGGTCTTGGGCTGCGACGAGCGAAGCGAGTTGCAATGGTAGGGGCGTTGGTGGGCAATGGTAGGGGCGTTGGTGGCGTTAGAAATGGTCAAGAATTTGGTAGCAGCAACGTTACATTTGGAAGTATCAGGCATGTACATTGATATCCAGTACTCACGCCTTTTCAGCTCGTCGCTTCGCTCCTCGCACACTCAGAATTTGGTAGCAGCAACGTTACATATTTCCAAATATCAGGCATGTACATTGATATCCAGTACACACGCCTTTTCAGCTCGTCGCTTCGCTCCTCGCACACGCCTTTTCAGCTCGTCGCTTCGCTCCTCGCACACTCTTCGCTTCGCTCCTCGCACACTCTTCGCTTCGCTCCTCGCACACTCTTCGCTTCGCTCCTCGCACACTCTCACCTCTAATACAAGAGCATTGTCGACCTTTTTCCCCGTGGCGACAAAGTTCAGAAAACTGACGCTGTAGCCTCCCACCTCGGCCTCGACATTCTCGAGCGCTCGTTTCATGCTCTTGATCTCCAAGCTTTCCCCCAGTCCATTCTCGTCCAACTCCTCTTCAACTTCAACTTCGTCGTCCATTTTATTCTCATCCCCCTCCAATTCCAACGGGTTTGACAACAGGCGCGCCGCAAACGCGGACGCCCCAATATTCACGTTTGCCTTCTCGCCATCATTCAGCACGAAAACGCTCTGGCTGTCGACACGCAGTGAGCTCACTAGCTTTGTGCATTCCTCTTGAAAGATTTCGTTCTGCTCGCCGTTAACCTCACTACTACTACTACTGCTAGAGGCAATTTTATTTTTGTTTGATTTCACGCTCGGCGGCTTCCCTGCCCCCAAAATGATAGCTGATCTCGGTTGAAGCAGGCCGACTGTCTGTCGAGAGGTGACTTCCTCCGCAGCTCCCTCGAATGGTACGTAATGCACCTCCGCAAGAACGTCCAGCGGCTGGATTTCAGGTTGCACCTTTTGTGGTGGCTTGCCCTTGAACCCGCGGATGACGCCAGTCCCCTCCCACAGGCTCTCCTCCTCGTTGATCCGTTCCGCGTCCGCTTCGTTGAGAGTGTCCGCGACTCGACTCTTCTTGCCCTCTCCCTCCCCATCCCCCGTTTCCCCTCTGTAGCCAATCTTACCGGCATTGACGTTTTCGGCTTTGCGCGTCGCTCCGGGCTTCTCTAGGCCCCCAGTCAGGTCGTAGAAGTTCTCGTGGGAGACGCTCGAACCGTAGTCATCGTAGGCTTGAGAGCGGCCGGTGTCCAGTCCGAGGGGGGGAAGGTCCACGATCGTGAAGGTCATGTGATTTGGTTTGCTGAATTTTATGAAGAGATCCTTGTCGAAACGTGTCGATTTGGTGGTTTTGGTGGCGGCGGCGGCGGCGGTGGTGGCAGTGCCACCTCCAGCGCCACCTCCAGCGCCACCTCCAGCGCCACCTCCAGCGCCACCCACCCCACCCCCCCCAGCGCTTTTCTTTTCCTCGTTGTCGTCATCGGCGCTGGCCAACCCATACATCTCGCGAGCGCTCTGCATTTCGGCGAGAACCTTTTTCTCCGCGATCTTCCGAAGCTCGAGTTGTTTCTTCCCCTCCTCGCGCTGTAGAAAAGCCTCCAAGTCCTTCCCCGCTAATTGCGATTTTGTGGGCACTGATATGGTGACTTTTACAATGTCTTCCATATCCTCGTGGTTGCGCTTGGCCTCGCACCAATGGTTCAATAACTGGGCACTGGTGGAAGGTGTCGTGGGAGCAAGGCCTATGCTGCCAACCTTTTTTTCTTTCTCGTCGCCGTCCGTCATCTTGTCGTCATCGATATCATCATCGTCGTTGTCATTGCCGCCTTCCTCGACGACCGACTCTCCCCTCTCCCCAGTCCCGCGAGCCCCGTAGACCTTGCTATCGGTGAGAATCACCGCATTTTCCTCTTTGCCACCCCACAGACGCAGAAGGTCGCGTGCCGGTCCACTGCATCGAGTGTTGTGTTTTGTGTTTGTGTGTTGTGTGAGAGAGAAAACTGAAAAGAATAACCTCAAGGGACTCACCCTAACCGCACCGCACCGCACCGCACCGCACCGCACCGCAACTCACCTTTCCAAATCAGCTCCGCTTGCCAGACAACAAACAGGAACTCCGCTCGAATCCGCGAGCGCCTCGACATCTTCGACACTCGACAAAACCTTGACGTGCCTGCGATGCGAAACAGAAAAGGTTGAAATAACGGGTGAGTTTTTGACAGAAGTTTCGGTAGACTCGTACTTGCTGAT
>ERZ651776.5301-NODE-5301-length-11271-cov-14.521261_pt1 | contig 11271 bp, 12 predicted proteins | sample MGYA00514761_ERZ651776 | MGnify/ENA metagenome assembly ERZ651776 | reverse complement strand
GACCAGCCACATAACCAGACGACCATGCCCATTGAAAATTATACCCACCTAAATGACCAGTAACATCAACTACTTCTCCAATAAAAAATAATCCTGGGTTTTTTATCGACATCATTGTTTTAGAAGAAATTTCATTAGTATCTATTCCGCCTAGAGTAACCTCAGCTGTCCTATATCCTTCAGAGCCAATTGGTTTAATAACCCAAGCATTTATAGCTTCACTTAGTTCTTTTAATATTTTATTAGGTAACTCAGATATATTTCCACTAACATTATTTTCCTTACAGATCATATGAGCCAATCTCTTGGGAAGTATTTCTGCAATGACAGTATTGATCTCTTGTTTAGGATTTGATTTTTTTCTATCTTCTAAAAACTTATGAATATCTAAGTCTGGCGAGAGATTAATTTTAATATTACTCCCTAGTTTCCAGTAAGAAGAAATTTGTAATATGGAAGGACCGCTTAAACCTCTATGGGTAAATAACATCCCTTCTTCGAAAATAGTTTTATTAAAAGAAACAATTGCTGCTAAAGATAATCCGCTAAGTTCTCTACACATCATTAGTATTTTTTCATTAAAAGTAAGAGGTACCAGAGCTGGTAACGTTTCAATTACATTTAAATTAAATTTTTTAGCTATTTCATATCCAAATTTACTCGCTCCAATTTTAGGAACTGACAAGCCTCCTGTTGCTACAACTAATGATTCGCAAGAATATTTTTCAGAGTTAGCATAAATAAAATACTGGTCACCTTGCTTATCAATATTTTCAACAATCATTCCTTTTCTTAAAACGACCTTTGCCATTTCACATTCTGAGAGCAGCATATCTATAATTTGTTGCGCACTTCCATCACAGAAGAGCTGGCCTAATTTTTTTTCATGAAATTCAATATTATGTTTTTTAATCAAATCGATAAAATCATTTTGAGTATATTGACTTAAAGCTGATCTTACAAATTTTGGATTTTGAGAGAGAAATTTATTAGGATTTGTATGAATATTAGTAAAATTACATCTTCCACCACCTGAAATTCTAATTTTTTCACCAATTTTTTTATAATGATCAACAAGAAGAACTTTCCGACCTCGTTTACCAGCTTCGATAGCACACATCATGCCAGCAGCACCAGCACCTACAATAATTACATCAAATTTTATGGTCATAATTAACTTAGATAATTTCTTATCGTATCTAGTTTTATTGATTTTTTATAAAATCTAACCAATTTTTAACTTCGCAAGTTCTGTTTTCAAAATCTAACTTTTTATCTTCCTCTTTGATATAGTTCATATGATTTTCAAAATCATTTTCATCTTTAAATTGCTTATTTTTAATTATTCGATCTTTTCTTGCGTTAGCAAGACTTATCATCTGATGATATTCATAGTCAGGATGATATTGAAGTCCCCAAACTTCAGATTTTCCTGGCTTAAAATGTATTGCCATTACCCGATTTATTTTATCACTAGATAGTAAGGTGGCCCCTTCTGGAATTTGACAAACTTCATCATAATTAAAAGCTGGAGAAGTGAATGTTGTATTTTTATTTTTATATATTAAATTATTTTGACCCTCTTTATTAATTATAACATCAGTTGCTATTCCAATATGAGCACCATTTTTTGCAGGCTCAACTGACCCTCCTGCTGCAGTAGAGCAAACTTGAAGCCCCCAACAAATAGCTAATATCTTTTTATCATGTTTAAAACAATTAGATGCAAAATTAATATGTTTTTTAATTTCATTAGTCATATCGTTAATTCTCATTGCACCACCTGTAAAAATAATACCGTTATATTTATTAATACTTTTTAAAGCTTCCTCAGTTTCATTGTCATTTGTAGGATTAATAATTTTTATATTCGAGCTAGGCTCTAATTTTAAAACAAGGTTTTTAAGATTGTCAGCAGCAGTTGCTCCAGCAGCTTTTACAAAAACTGAACTATCATCTGAGTTATTTCCCTCAATAATTAATATATTTAAACTCATTAAAACAATGTACCCGACATACTATGTTGATACATTGTTTTCATATCAGCTTCAGTTAATTTTTTTGGATTACCACCAGTTGATGGATCATCTAAAGCCATTTTAGATAAACGGTCTAATTGAAGATCTTTTTCTTTTATTACTTCAGACAATTTATGAGGAATATTTAATTTTTTTCTCAAAACTAATACCCAGTTAATAAAACTATCAAATGATCTATCCTTTAACTCTAAATAATCACAAATTTTAATTATTTTTTTCTCAATAACTTTTTTGTTAAAAGTTAATACATAAGGCATAAAAATTGCATTAGATAATCCATGATGAACATTGTTTAAAGCATTCACTGGATGACTTAAAGAATGAATGGCTCCTAATCCTTTTTGAAAAGCAGTAGACCCCATACTTGCAGCAGTAATCATGTTCATTCTAGCTTCAAGATTAGATCCATTGTTTACAGCTTCAAGTAACCATTTGTTAATCAATCTCATTCCTTCTAATGCAATGCCATCAGCCATTGGATGGTATCCGGGCGCACAATACGCTTCAAGATTATGAGCTAACGCATCCATTCCAGTTGCAGCAGTTAATTTAGGAGGAAGTCCAACAGTTAAAACTGGGTCTAAAATTACAATCGAAGGTAAAAACTTTGGATGAAAAATAATATTTTTAACTCCAGTTTGTTCATTTAAAATTACAGATGCTCTTCCTGTCTCAGAGCCTGTTCCAGCTGTTGTTGGAATAGCAATAATAGGTGGAATGCTATCAGAATTTGCTTTTTTCCAATTATCTCCAACATCTTCAAAATCCCAAATTGGTAAAGTTTGACCAGACATAAAAGCGATAGCTTTTCCAACATCTAAGCCACTTCCACCACCAAATGCAATTACACCATCACAGTCATTTTTTTTATAACTCTCCACTCCTTCAATGACATTATTGCCAGTTGGGTTACCAACTACATTTGAATATAATTGCGCATTTAAATTATTATCTTTTAATACTGATAAAGTTTTTTTAACAATTTCGGTTTCTGCTAAACCTTTATCAGTAACCATCAATGGTTTTAGGATATTTAAAAATTTGCAGGCTTCTGCTATATCTATAATTCTATTTTCGCCTACCCACATAGTTGTTGGATAGTTCCAATTATATTTTTGCATATTAATATTTTATCGATTTTATGATTTTTGATGATATATCAATTTATAGAGTGTAAAAGAAAAAATATTATTGTTTTATTTTATTAAATTGATTGTCTTTTAATTAACTCTTCAATTTGTTCAATCATTACCTTGGATGATTTCATTGCAGGATAAATTTCTTGAGCTTTTTGATAGCTTCTCTTTGCTTTATCGTAATTCTTTAACTTTATATTAACCATCCCTTGGCCCGCTAAAGCACCAAAGTGTCTTTTTTCTAATTCTAACACTTTATCTATATCATCTTGAGATTTTTGAAATTCTCCAACCATATAAAATACAGTTGCTCTTTTATTCCAAGCCTCAGCCCAAGTAGGATCTAGTTCTATTGCTTCTGAAAATACAGAAATTGCTCTATTTAACTGTCGGTCTTGAACTAATCTTGAGCCTTCATCTAGAATTGATGTCAATTTTTGATCTGTCGGATGCGTACTCCATAACGACCAAATTTCTTGTGCAACATTAGCTGCAACATTTGTTTTATTGACCTTAAGTTCATTAAACAATTGATTTAATCTTACGTCTCGATCATTTGCATAAGAAGTAGTTATAGAAAATAAATAAATTAAAAGAAATAAAAGTACTCTCTTCATCATTAGATGTTATCAAATAAGAGAATTAGAGTCTTTAATGTTATGTATTTTGATTAATTTTTTTACAACTATAAAAAGAAATATCTTTTTCTTTTTCTTCTAGTTTAATATTTTTAGTAATTTCATGTATAAGCTCGCCTGTTTTAATAGTTAAAACTGCGGATTCTGAATAGTTTCTTTCATCATCAAAAGCTTGGATGAGAACAATGTCTTTATTGGAAATTTTTACCTCTAAATCAATTTTATCAATAAAATTAGATAAATTTTTTATATTTAATGCATTTGGCGATTTTGATTCGATCACTAATTTACTAATGTCATCTCTCTTTAATTGATCCTTTGTAAATGTTTCAAAGTTGTGATCTCGGTTTTTTAAAATTACTTTTTCAAATGCACAGGTAAGATTTAAATTTGCATCGATAGTAATATTTGTATTTTGAGCGTTAGCATAACTAAAGCAAAAGAAACTTAAAACTATTAGTAATTTTTTCATTAAAAAGTCTTACAGCTTTTTCCAGTTGATTGCTACATCTACTAATATCGCAAGGTATAAATTTAGTATTGTAAATCCTTAAATAATTTTAAAATAGATCTATAAAAAATATTATTTAATCTTAAACTCTTTTACCCAAATATCATTCCAGCAATATAAATTATCGTCAATACAGCATTGAGAACTATCAAACTGTTCTCTTTCCATAGTATTCCTATCATAACCCAAATGGCATTAGCCAGACAGAATAAGTAAATATAAAGTGGGTAAACATTGAAAGCCGATAATAAGGCTGCCAATATCACCATCACAGTTCCAGTCCATGCTAAAGGTTGATATGGTTTACGCATCTTTACCCTTTAACACATCTTTTTCTAACATTGGATGCCAAATTATGAAATTAAAGTTCATAAATAAAAATAAATTATAATTTTTTCTGATTGATTACTACATCTACTAATATTGCAATCAACAAATTAAGCATTGTAATGCCACAAATAATTATAAAGCTGAAAAAATAAATCCAAGCCCACCAGTATATATCTTGTAGTGGTAACATGACTTGTTCCCAGCTAGACAATGTTAAAACTTGGAATAATGTGATCATTGCAATACCAACATCATTCCATCTCTCAGGATTATCAGCACTAAATAAAATTGATCCTATGGTTGCGTAAATATAGAGAATTATAAACAACAATAATCCAACATAAAACACCCTTTTGACTGATGTGAGAAGTGCTTCGATTATTTTTTTTAATTCAGGCACAACTGAAATAATTCTCAGTACTCTAAATACTCTAAGTAATCTTAAAAGTAGGTAACTTGAATTATTAGGAATTGGAATTAGTGAAATTAAAACGATTAAAGTATCAAAGACATTCCATCCACTTTTAAAAAAATTTAATTTTTTAGGTTCGCCTATAAACCTAATTATGATTTCAATTACAAAAAATATAGTAATTGAGTAATCTAAATAATTAATTGCTTGTTTGGTAAACTCGCTTAAGTCGTAAGTGTTAACTCCAATTGTGATTGCATTTAATATAATAATTGAAATTACAACAAATTGAAAAATTCTGCTTTCTTTTAAATTGTATAAAAAATTGTTCATTAGTTATTGATATAAACCATTTGTTGAATTTGTCACATTTAATGATTAATAATAAATCTTAAATACCAATCATGATCAAAAAATTTATCCATTTCTTTTTTATATCTTTCTTACTTCTTTCAAGTTCAAATTTATTAGCAGCTAGTAATGATGAATATAAAAAAAATCACGAAAAGATGATGAAAAAACATGGTCATGGACATGGGCAAAATGGTCATGATGAAGTTAATATGCCAGGACTTCAAGGTAAAGATACAACAGATATTGAAGTTAGTGATCTTAAAAATATTTTCCAAAACCATAAAGAAATAAAAAGAACTGTTACCAATATTCCTAACGGTATTAAAACTGAAACATATTCTGAAGATGAAAATGTAAGACAATCAATTGTTAACCATGTTTCAATGATGATCACAAGAATCCAGGAAGGGAAAAATCCTGAAGTTATTATTCAATCACCTACATTAGATGTTTTATTTAGATATCATGATAAAATTGAAACTGAAATTGAATTAACAGATACAGGAATTAGTGTTTTACAAACTTCAGAAGATCCAAAGGTAGTTGAGCTTCTACAAAAACATGCTGCAGAAATAAATGATATGGTTGAAAAAGGAATGCGTGCGGTACACGAAAGAATGATGTCCTCTAAAAAAACTAATTAATTGTTTTTTCTATAAATTTTCTAAGAGTTTTACTAATTACGATGGTTCCTGCTTTATTTGGGTGAATTCCATCTTGCTGATTTAAACTTGGATCCAGTGCAACTCCTTCAAGTAAAAATGGGATCAAGGGTAAGTTATATTTTTTGGATAGTTTTGGATAAATTGTATCAAAGTCTTTTTTGTATTCAGTGCCATGCGTAGTTGGTGCAACCATACCTGCAATAATGATTTTAATATTTTTATTATTAGCTATCTTTATTATTTCTTCTAAATTTTTTTCAGTTTCAGCAGGTTTTATTCCTCTAAGCATATCATTAGCTCCTAAGCCCAAAATGATTAAGTCTATACCAGGTTCTGACAAGCTCCATTCAGCAATATTTAATCCTCCAGAAGATGTACTCCCTGAAACACTCCCATTGATTACATTTATATTTATTCCATCTTTTTTAAAATCACTTTCCAATACCACTGATAAGTGATGTTCCTTAGGCAGGCCATATCCAGCCATTAAACTATCGCCAAATAACACTACCTTTTCTATTGCGAATGCATTTATGTGCACTAGAAAGATTAGTAAAATTTTTATAAATAAACTTTTATTCATGAGTGATCTTCTTAAATTAAAAAAAATAAATCTCAAATACCAAACTGGTAAAGAAAATATCAGTGTTTTAAAGAATATTGATCTTACTATTAAGAAAAAAGAGACCGTTTCTGTGGTAGGTGAAAGTGGCTCTGGTAAAACAAGTTTAATTATGTTGGTTGGAGGGTTAGAAAAACCAACTTCTGGTAAAATCATTTTTCAAAATCAAGAAATTACAAGACTTAATGAAGATGAGGTATCTGAAATTAGAAAGAAAAATATTGGGATTATATTTCAGTCTTTCTACTTAATTCCAAATTATACTGCAGTTGAAAACGTAGCTCTAACTTTGGAGTTAAATAATTTTAAAAATCCAGAGAATGAAGCAAAAAGTTTATTAGATAGATTTGGTTTAAAGCATCGATTTAATAATTTACCAAGTCAACTGTCTGGTGGTGAACAACAAAGAGTTGCAATTGCAAGAGCGATCGCGATGAAACCAGAATTAATTTTAGCGGACGAGCCGACTGGAAACTTAGATACTGAAAACTCATTAATGATTTCAGATATTTTATTTAAATATGTCAAAGAGCAAGGATCATCATTAATTATGGTAACGCACGATCCAAAACTTGCAAATAAAGCAAAAAGAAAAATCAAAATAAAAGATGGAAAAATTAAATAATCGATCTGAATTTAGTTTGATATTTAAATATGCTTTAAAAGACTTAAGCAGAAACTATCATAAAATCTCAAGCATTATTGTTACCCTATTTATTAGTCTGTTTATCTTAAGTGCTATTTTTACAATTGAAGATAGTCTTAAAAAAGAACTAAACGATAATGCTAAAGCACTTTTGGGTGGTGATTTAGAAATTGATTACAATCGAAACCAAGGAAATCTTGAATTAGTAGATCAAGTAAAAGAGTTTGCAACTGTATCTCAAATGATTGAGTTCAGTACTATGCTTTCAACAACTGGAAGAGAGAAAAATAAATCTTTATTCACTAGAATAAAAACAGTTGATGAAAAATATCCTTTATATGGTGAAGTAGTTTTTGAACCAATAGGTGCTTATGAACGTATGCAAAAAGAAGCAAATACTATTCTAATCAATGAAAGTTTATCAAAAACTCTTAACATCAAACTTAATGAGCAAGTTAAAGTTCAGGATCAAAACTTTACAGTCATTGGAATTATTAAATCAGTTCCAGATGTCAGTGGATTTGTAGCTTTTGGAGATTGGGCTCTTGCTGGCAAACAAACATTAGAAATATTAAAGTTAAATGGGATTGGAAGCTTTTTAAACTATGAATACAAAGTAAAATTTAATGAAGGAGACAATCCTGAAGAGTTAGAAAAACGAATTGAGGATATCTTTAAAGACGATCAAAAAGTAAAGCTTCGTTATCCTGAAAATTCAGCAAGTGGAATTAAGAGAATAATCAACAATTTTTCACAATTTTTATCGCTTGTCTCAATAAGTGCGATGTTGATTGCTGGTATTGGGATTGCAAACACTCTCCTTTCTTTTATTAACCAAAACAACATGTCAATTGCAGTTAGAAAAGCAGTTGGATTTTATTCAGGGAATATAAAGACACTTTATTATCTTCAATTATTAATATTGTTGTTTGTAATCACAGTTGTTTCCTATGGCTCTAGTTTTTTAATAGTCCCTATTGCCGATAAATACTTATCAGATGGACTTGGATTAAACGTATATCCAGTATTTTCTATAATTAATTTTATTAAAATATTTTTAGTAGGTTTATTGGTTCTTATAATATTTTCTATTCCAACCATAAGTTCAATTGATCAAGTAAAAGCTTCAAATTTATTTAGAAACGTTTTTCAAAACTTACAATTTTATTATTCAAAAAGGTCTGTTGTTTTAAGTTTTATTTTGCTCTCTATTCTGGTTTTATTGTTTACAATTGGTTCAGAACAACCAACTTACAGTCTTGGATACTTTGCTGCATTTTTTGTATGTTTGATTGTTTTTTTCTTTCTCTCAAGAATAATTATATTTTTTCTTAAAAAATTTAAATCAAGCTCTAATATCTCTTTAAAGGTATCAATTAAAAATATCACTCAAACTAAAAGTATAACTCCTATTACTATTATGTCTTTAGGATTAGGGGTCACTTTGCTTTTAACACTAGCATTAGTTGGAACAAACTTTCAAAGAGAAATTGCTAAATCTATTCCTGATATTGCTCCTGACTATTTCTTTGTAGGCATTCAAAAAGGAGAACGTGAAAAGTTTGAACAAGGTATATTAAAAATGGATCCAAATGCAGACATTGAGGTTGTTCCTATGGTTTCATCTGGCATTTCAAAAATTAATGGGATTAATCCAAATACTTATATCAAACCTGATAATGATAGTTATTGGGTAATCGGAAGTGAAAGAAGATCTTCATGGGCCGAGGAAATTCCAAATGATAATCCATTAGTTGCAGGAAAATGGTGGGATTTAAACAAACCCGAACAACTTCAAATATCTTTAGATGCTAAAGTTGCAAGAGATTTTAATATTCAATTAGGAGATATTTTTACTTTAAATATTTATGGAAGAGAAATTGATGGTGAAGTAGTTAATTTTAGAGAAGTGGATTATCGTGATTTAAGTATTAACTTTGCAATGCTATTTAATCCGCAATTTGCTCAAAACATTCCTCATGAATATTTAGCAACAGCGAAATTCAACACTGATAAATTTGATGAAACTGAAATGCTAGAAATTATGCCTAGTTTATCAATGATTAAAATTGCTGATTATTTAACAAAAGTAACAGCTGTACTTAATAAAGTATTCATTGCGGTTACTTTAATATCAGCGGTAACTATAGTGATTGGTTTAATTGTTATTTCAAGCGCAATCATGGTTCAAGGTAAGGTTAAAGAGTATCAAAACTTAGTATTTAAAATTCTTGGATTTTCAAAAAGAGAAATAATTTTCTCATCACTAATAGAATTTATTATTATATTTAAATCAGTAATCCTGATTGCAATATTCTTTGCAGTAATTGGTTCAAAATTTATCATAGAAAATATCTTTGAACTTGTTTGGATGTTTGATTTTAAAGTTTTAATTTACTTAGGTTTTTCAATTGGATTTGTGACATTGATATTGATTATGTTAACAAACTTAAAATATCTAAATCCAAAAGTTTACCCTTTAATTAGAAATCAATAATCAAAATTTTGTAATTTTACTATCTAAAGCAATTACATTTAATTCTACTTTTAGTTTTGGAAATCTTTTTTTAATTTCTTTTTTAATTTTACTAAATGAGTTTTGGTGTATTTTTTTTTCATTTTCAGGATTAAATTCTTTTTTTCCATTAGCAATTTTTGCAGCACCACAATCTTTATGATTAATCACAATTAATTTTTCAATTTTATGAAGTTGAATTGAAGTTGTAAGATTATCATAAAAGGTATTGTGCCATTTTTTAAATTTATTATGTGTAACTCCAACTGCAGCACCTGCGATGGTGAAAGCACTGTACTTTCCAGTTAATTTTTTTTTCTTTAGAAAATTATGAACCAAATTTTGAAATCTTGGATCCATACAAGATAACACCATAGCTTTATATTTTGATTTCATCAGTTTAATTCCACTTTAAACATTGCTTCGTTTCTTCTATTCATTGGCAGTGTAAACGGGCTATCATATGTTGCTCTAATGGGTGGACTTATAATTGAAATATTATTATTTTTTAACTCTTTTTCTAAAATCTCTTTATGCTTTATAAAATTACGATCAGAAGCTCTTCCAGAATATCTAACAACTGCATAATAACCTCCTTCAATATTTACGATTCGAACATCTTCCCTGCTTGGATTGGGTACATTTCCTGAATTGAATTTTGAAGGCAAATAAAACTGCATAGTCATATTACCATTTTTTTCAACTTGAGTGACTGGAGTGGTCATTGCTATTTTCTCTTCAGCATCATTTCTGCCTGATATGTAATTAAATAATTTTCTAAAATTACTATCTATACCAGCTCTAGAAGTTTCAACCGCTAAACGATCTGAATACTTTCTAATCTCATAAATTTCATTTTTATCAATAACTTCATATTTTGCTTCTTCATTAGCCATAACGTTAGAATAGTTTAAAATTAATAAAGTGCATAATATAAGAATGAAAAAATTTTTTAAATTCATGGTCTACTAGACTTTATATTCAAAATTTTGTGTTGTTTCATTAATTTGGATTAGTTTAGCTCCATTTTTTACATGAAAATTAGTTGCCATTTCAGTTAATGGCGAGAGAGTAACTAATCTATTTAAGTGATTAGATTTTTTAATCTTTTTAAATACCTCTTTTACAATTAACTTTCCACCTCCCTTCTTCTTTGACCATACAGTATAAGCAATTGCAATTTGACCTCCACTTTGATCTCTCATCGCACTCTGTAAAAAAGCATCAGTGCTTAATTTTTCAAGTTCATCAACACTTTTAGGAATTTCATTAGTATAAGCAAAACACATTACAGCGTGTACTTCACCCTTGTACTCGACACCATATATTTTCCTACCAAAACCTGTTCTAAATTTATTATCTAATTCAGGACGAACTGGATCCTCTTCTGTATTGCACTCTTT
>ERZ651776.5300-NODE-5300-length-11272-cov-5.548906_pt1 | contig 11272 bp, 12 predicted proteins | sample MGYA00514761_ERZ651776 | MGnify/ENA metagenome assembly ERZ651776 | reverse complement strand
AAAAGAAAAGGAAAAGAAGAAGGAGAAAAAAAAGAAGAAAAGAAAGAAAAAAAAAAGCAATCCCCCAAAAGAGACAAACTACCACCCAGCCGATGATCGAAACAAGGACAACACCATAATTCTGACACCTCTTGTTTGAAACCGGCGCCCCTCTCCGGAGGGGCGTGCGTGGCGACGCGCTCCTACTTAAAATGAGTAGCGAAGGTTGATGCACGGAACCTGACTACTGAGGCTATTCTTGTATTTGTTTTTTTTGCTGTGTGGATGGCTTTTTTTCTTTTCTTCTTTTCTTTCTGGGACCCTTTTTTTTTCTTTTTTTCTCCTCTTTTTGTGGGGTAGGGGGGAAGGGAAGAGGTTTGGGGGAGAGAGAGAGAGAGAGAGAGAGAGAGAGAGAGAGAGAGAGAGAGACGAGGGGAGGGAACGATTGGGGGCGAAGGGATGGACGGCACGGACGCATGCGTCCCCCCGCGCGAAAACGAAAAACGACAAAGCCTGCTGGACGCATTTTCTCACACTCCTCCCTTCACCTCCTTCACCTCCCCCCCACCCCCGTCACCCCAGATAGAAATAAACAAAGAAACAAAAAGGAACAAAGGAAAAGGAAAAAAAAAAAGAAGCATGACTGGTAAATTTCTGACCTCTTCTGTGACGCGTTCCTCGGCCCTTTCTCTCTACCGCTCTATCCTCCGCACTAGCAAGCACTTCCACCACTGCGACGAGAGCGGCCGTCCCTGGAACGGGGTCCTCCGCGCGGCTGCCCGGAAGGAGTTCGAGGAGGGCAGGGGGGAGACGGACCCGCTGGTCGCGGCGAGGCTCATTGTCACCGGTGAGGAGTGCTTGAGGAAGATTGGGGTGAAGTTTAATCAGGTCGATAAGGAGGTGGAGGAGAGGATTAATAAGGAGAGGAATAGACGGTAGACGGTGAAATTGATTTGATTGACCCTCGCTTCCCCCCATGACTGACGGTAGACTATTTTATTCCATTCGAAGAAGAAGTATTTAGAGTAGAAAATAAGACAATTGTTTGCCCTAACCCTAACCTAACCCATCAAATCAATGCTTGCGGCGTGGCGTGCGTAGTTCAAAAAAACCTAATAAATTTTCATTTTATATCATCCACAAATTCACAACTCTCCAGGCGTCAATCCCCTCTCGAGATCCTTAATCCCTGTCCTCCTGATACCGGCGATGAGCTCGTCGAGCTCCCCCCGAAACCTCCTAATCTGTCTATTTTTGTCGTCGATCTCCTCCTCGTGGAGCTTCTGCATCTGGCGAGCCTCCTGGCGTGCCGTGTCACGGACCCTTTTCACGACGTCGTTCACCTCATTTTCCCTCTCCTCCGCCCTCCTCTCCATCGCCTCGACCTGCTTCGAAATGAGCGCGTACTGGGCCCTGTGCGAATCGCTCACCTCCGAATGGTTCGCGATGTGCAGCCTCCTCCTCAGCTCGGCGTTCTCCTCCGTCCCTGCCCTGAGCTGATTCTGCGCGTTGGCCAGGTCGTTCCGGACCTTCTGGAGGGCGATTTGTAGGGACCCGATCTCGGAGGTTACGCTCAGCGCCTCCGTCTGGGACCGGGCGTGCAGTTCCTGCTGGAAGCGGCCCATGCTGTTGTTGGCCGACACCAGCTGTCGCTGCAGCTCGCTGATGCGCAGCTCGTATTTCTCCACGGTTGCCGTCGGCAGTTGGCCACCCCCCCCCACTGCAGGAAGAGGGGGAGGAGGAGGATGAGGATGAGGTGGGAGCGGGGACGAACCGCCCCCCTCCACCTGCGCTTGCGCCCAGGCCTTCTCCGTCTCTGCCTCCGCCCTGGCCTTCTCCGCCTTGGCTGCCATGACTCTTGTCTCCGCCCCGGCCAGGCTGACCTCGAGGTTCTCCACCTGCTGCTGGAGGTACTTGTTCCGCTGCTCGAGTTGACCCATCATCCTGTCGCTAATCTCGTTGCCCCCTTTCCCGCTTCCGCCTCCGCCTCCGCTGCTCCTACTCCCCCCCTTGACAGTCTCCAGGGTAAGAATCATCTCCTTCTGTTTCCCCACAATTTGCTCGAGTTCTCTCACGCGATCAGCGGCCGTCTTTGCATCCATCTTCGGTCCCTGCCGAGAGGAGGAGGATCCCCCCCCCCGCCAGCAGTAGTACCCCTCTTCGCGGCCCGAAGGCTGGCCTCGTGCTTCTTCTCCATGTCTGAGATCTTCTTGGCGTAGAAGGCACGGACTCTCTCCAAGTCACCGCCGGAAGGTTCACCGCCGACGCCACTCTCGGCGACGACGCTAGATGACGACGACGCTGACGACTTCACCTTCCTCTTCAACCGTTCCACCTCGTTCTCCAGTCCGCTTTTCACCCTGTCAAACTGCTGCTTCAAGCCCCTCATCCTCTTCTCCCCATCCTCGGTTGTGGTCTTGAGCTCCTTTCGGAGCCTCTCGACCTCTTTTGCGGTCTCCTTCCTATTTACTTCAACACTCTCCGACGGTCCAATCGCGCGAATGAGATTGCTAATGCTATCCGGGTTCCGCTTCACCATATTCGATTCCAGATCCCGGACCTGCTCCTCCAGATCCCGAATGCGCTTATTCTTAATTTCGTCCTGCTTCCTCCTCCTCTTCTTGGCGATCTCCTCCCTCTCGGTCTGTTCGACCCCGTCGGCGGACGCGAGAGTGTCGTCCATCTCCCTACCGCTCTGTCCCCGCTCGGAACGGAGCTTGGCGATGGTCTCGTGGGCTATCCGGAGCTCCTCGGCGTCCCGGTCCACCAGCTCCTGGTTGCGGATGTACCACTCGCACCTCTTCTTCAGATTCTCGATCTCCCTCTGAAAGACGTCCCTCTCCTTCGTGATTAGGGCCTTCAGCGTCGAGACGTCCCTGTCCGAATCAGCGAGTTTCCTCTCGGAGAGTCCCTCCTGCTGCAGTAGGGCGTCCTTCTTCTCTTTCCTCAGCTTGTCGATCTCGTGGTGCAGCTCGACGTTCCTGGTGTCTTGGGCGGTCTTCTCAGCCTTCAGACGGTTTATTTCTTGTCTGAGGGACTCGGCGCTCTTGGGGTCGTCGTTCTCGCCCTCCTCGTTCCTGTTCATTAGCATGGAAGCGGTGAGCCCTCCGCTGGCGCTCACGCGCGCGAAGGCGTTCTCGAACTTATTCGCCCTCTTATTAACCCTTTCCCTCTCCCCGATGATCTCCCCCTTCTCCCTCAGAAAGTCCTCCTTCATCTTCTGCTTCTCCTCCAGCAATTTCTCGTTCTCCTTCTGGTACCCTTTGATGAGGGTCTCCTGCTCATCGATGACCCTCTTGACGTCCGCGAGCTCCTCCTTGCTCACACCCTCCCCCGGTTTCACACCGACAAGATTCCGACGATTCAGCCCGGCGTTGCGGACGTTTGGATCGGAGTTCTCTCCCCCCCCCCCGGACACGCGCAGCTCCTCCGCCTCGGCCCGAGCGTTGTAGAGATCGTCTAACGCGACGTCGCGCTCTCTCCGCACTCCGACGATTATCTTATTCAGTTCCTCTATCTTGGCGAGAAGGGGGAGGTTGTCGTATTGGGGAGAAGGGGGGCTTGCGGAAGGTGTATGTTTGGATTTTGTTGGCGAGGGGGCAGTCACAGCGGCGGAAACTGCGCCTCGAACCTTCAGGCCAATAGAAGACGAGAATTGTTATTACGATTACGACGATTAGGAGCAAAAAAAGTGTGAGACTGACTGTAGTGTATTCTTGTACACGTTCGACTATACGGCCGAATTGAACTCAATTCAATTCAATTTTCCCCCAGAGCCCCCCCTCTCACTTCACTCACCTCTCTCTCCCACGACTTCAATCGATCAGCTTCCCTCTTGAGATCCTCCTCTCTCTCCAGCAGATCCCTCTCTTTCCTTTTCAGTATCGCCCGTTCCTTCTCTACCGACTTCGGAGCAGAGGCAACGGAGTTGTTGTTGTTGCTGATGCTGCCTCTATTCTTGGAAGGAGAACCGTACACGGAGTGGTCTGCCTTGGACGAATCCCCCCCCGCCCCATCTTCCAGCTTGCTGTAGCTCCTGCTCGTTCTCTCGATGCTATCCCGCAGTTTCTCGTGGGTTTCCTTCAGGTTCGTCGTGCTGTTTTCGTTCTTGTCATTGGGGGTTGTCGTTTGTGTCGTCGTAGGCGGTGGTGGCGGGGGAGGAGGGCTGCCGGACGCTCGAAGAGGATCAATTTTTTGGGGCGTGTTTTTCTCCGATTTTGTCGAGTTCGTCGTGGAGTTGGTCAGGTTAGAGATCATGCTCGTATTCACTGCAGGCTTGTTCTGAGCGAGGGGCGGCGACAAGTCTTTGGACTCGTACCGGGGCGGCGGACTCTTTTGGCTTGTCACGTCGGTCTCCGTACTTGAACGTGCAGATTTGGGAGGAGGGGGGGTGGAAAGACGGCTATCATCGGCACTCTTGCTGTTATTCTTAGCATCTCTCCAGCTGTCCTCGCTACTCTTGTCGTCGTCGTCATCGTCCTCATCTTCCTCGCTCACGCCGTCCAAAAAGGCCTGCAACGAATCGTCTTTTGATTCGTTGCCACCGGCATTGCTGATTTTCGTGATATCACCCTCCATGGAGCCGAAACGAACCATCCCACCCGTTTCGCCGAGGGGATCCACAGATCCCACGGTTTTTTTCGTAGCCTCCAAATCAATTTGGTTGGCAGAGTCATTCACATCAAACTGTAGCAACGTAGCGCCAGTGAGGAGACAAGACAGGTCAGTATTTATTTGCCTGAACTGTACACAAACAACAAAACGACAAAAACAAAGACTAACGTCAGAGCGCAATCTCCTCTTACCTCCAAAACATCCGTCACCCCCTTGGCAAAGTTGGCAAAGTTGCTCTCCTTCTCATCAAAAGAATGTTTCATTTTCACAGTGCCACCAGGCGTGGTGTCGAGACCCTCCGTTAGCAACTCGTCATCAGTCTTCAACCGATTCTCCCTGACCTTACGCTTCTTCTCTTCCAAAGCCTTCTTTCTCGCCTTCTTCTCAGCCTTTGTCTCCCGATTAACGGATGAGCGTGCATTGAAGCCGAGATCATCGTCAGAACTGTCACCGCCGAAGTTACCCCCGGATCCCATTCGCATGTACGGGTCATCATCGTCATCGTTTCCTCCGCCGAACATGGTGCGGTTCCTTGCTTACTTGCTACTCAGGAGAGGAAGGGAGGAGAGGGGGGAGAATTTTTCGAACTTTCAATGCAAACACGAATATGGGCTGTTACGTACGAGGGCAGTGAAAGCGAAGCCTTCTCAATCCTCTCCACTACAACCGAGCGATGAGTTAAATATTTTTGAGAAGGTCCGCACAAGTATTTCTACCCTTTGAATTTTTGCAAAAAAAAACCTTCGAGCTCTGTGTTTCAGCCAATTCTCAATTAAAGTTTTTCCTGAACTCTGTGCGGTTCATTCTAGTGTTTTTAGTACAGTGCAGGCATAAACAACCAAATTTCCTGATCGCCACTTCTCTGCAGCATGTTTCGATACACAATCCGACGCCCCTTGAACACAACTCGACTCGCTACCGAAGGATTCGAAGTCACAAAACTTCCCCTCCTCAGCAGCTTGGAAATAAGCACCGTTAAGGATCGCTTCCCGAAGGTTTTTGGTGGAGATTTTGATACGAAACAGTACCCAGATGAATGGCATTGGAGACCTGGATTTAGGTGAGTTTGGTTGACGATGTCTCATTTTTAATTGTACGCGTCCCCAATATCAAGATGGCTGGCTTGCTGGCTGGCTGCCTTCCGCAACTTCGTTGCACTAAGGGCTAACAAACTCAATTGTCCGCAGCAAGGAAGATGTCACCAGAGAAATATGCAATGGATGGAAATGCGACAAAACGCTTGCGTCCGTTGTCTTATCTCCTCATATTGGTAGGGCTGTTTGTAAATTAATGGGGTGGAAAGGCGCGAGGGTGGGACAGGATGATATAATTTGGAAACCGAAAGGGCTAGCCACCACAGTTGGATTTCATAGAGACAGCGAGTACATCAATAGCAACTTTCACGGCGATGGCTGTACGCTTTGGGTAGGATTAGACGGGGGTAGTGAGCGCAACGGAGGAGTGTGCTATGCCGTCGGTAGTCAGAACTGGGAAATAGAGGGAGGTGAGGGTATACTTTCCTTGGAATTGGAAATACGAAGGACGGATTTTCACTAATTATTCGTTCAATCATGCAGAAATGACTTTCATGCAGGGTGGCTCAGATGATCCGGTACGCTTTTTGAAAGATGCCAAGGGGGACGAAGATATTGAGTTGAAGACTCCGGAATGCGGGGTGGGACACGCCATCCTACATCACAAAGACATTTGGCATGGGAGTGGAGCAAACAAGTCCACAGAAAATGATCGTATGGCCATCGCCATTCATTTCATCAGTGAAGAGTGTACATGGAAAGAAACTCAGAATGGCCTGCCCTGGGGGGACGGAGGATATATTTATGGACGGTACAAGAAGGTTAGCGATGAGAAATTATTTATTATCAGCTCAGCGAAAATTGTTGCTCACTTGTATTGTTGCTGATGGTTGCTTTGGTTGGTTGGATGGTTGCTCACTTGTTGGTTGCTCACTTGTTGGTTGCTCACTTGTTGGTTGCTCACTTGTTGGTTGCTCACTTGTTGGTTGCTCACTTGGTGGTTGCTCACTTGTTGCTTGCTCAAATTGTTGCTAAATTAATTGTTTTTCACCCACCCACCACGATACCATTTCATAACAGATGGGTAGTAATCTACTTGCAGAAGAGCACTTTCCTGTTACATGGAGCGAGAGGGATGAGGGTAGAACAAAGTGGATAGAGGAATTGATCGGAGACACAAATGCTGGAAAAGAGTGGGCCGATAGTTTGGAGTGAGTAGAAGAAAATAAAAGAGAAAGTTTGGTTACGCTGAAATGACGATTTCTCACATATTGTAAAGCCTTTCTTATTACAACTAATTACACTATTACAGCATCGCCACGCCACACACCACCACTCTTACTTTACATCTTGCTGCAGCTCTCATAGGTGGGGCACATGTATTTGATATTGACGAAGGCGTCGGGTCCACCCGACATCTCCATCAGCTCTAGCGTCTCCCTGATAAGTTCTCCAAGGTCCAATCTTCTTCGCTGGTTGAAGTCAAACTTGTCGCCAAGGTTCTTCTCTTTGCTTCTAAAGAGGTTAAAAACGGGAAGGATTTGCCGGTAATAAGGGACAAGGGCTTGTCCTACAGCACTATTCTGCAATTCGTAGAAAACAAGTCCCCGATTGTGAGTGATGGAATGGTTATAAGCTTTCTTTAGCCTCCACACGCTGACTTACCTGAAGAATCATCTGCTGCAAAATCTTCATTACACTGCAAATAATGTCAGGCTCCCTGGTAGCAAGCGCTGCGTTGATGGGTAGGATAAGCTGCGGCACGACGGGTAACAGCTTCTCTGGTGCAGCCTGAATCATATCGATGACGCCTTGGATGGAGAGGAATCGATAGGGGTCATCGACCTCTCGAAGACCGTCGACGAAGATGGGAAGGTACACGTGATAATCAAGCTTCCTCACATCCACCTTCCACAAGACCTTGTTACCCCCGCTGCAGTGATCGATGTTAACAGGCAGATCACCACGCTCATAATACTTGCGGAACAGTGTGGCCTCAATGGCTCGCTTGCGGAAAGCTCCCGCTCTGGGAACTTTCGGAGCACGCTCCAAAGCTGCGCGAGCAGCGCGAATTGGGGGCGCCGTGAGAGGACGAGCGCTGCCGGTGGCAAGTTTTTTTGGGTCAATCCAAAATTTCCCTGTCAGTTTCATGTAGCTATCAACCCTAGTGAGCTCTCCAATTTTCTGCTCGCGTTTCTCTGTCTTCTCCCTCTGTTCCCGGCGCTCGGGAGCGGTGAGAGGTCTTGGTGGAGCCTTCCAGATTTTGCTACTTCCTGTCACCGAAAAGTTGCTTTTAAGATGCTGGGGGAGTTCTTCAGGGGGAGGGGCGTATTTCTTCTTTGTCACTCCACGGGTGGGGGAGAGAGTAGTCGCAGAGGGCGCAGGGGAAGGTTTTGAGCCGTTCAAGGTCTCTGCCATACTCAATTTAAGGTGTTTGGGCATCACTTTTGGTTTAGGCTTAGGTAGGAGGCGGGAAGGCAAGGGACGGTTGACATAGCTTATTGGATCCTTGGACGCTTTCGTTACAATATCTGGGGTACGATCCCTGTACCGGCACGATTTGTTTCCACTCCACGTATCACGCATGTGGTACGAGGCTGGAAACATGCCAAAGGGCGATTCCGCCAGTGGGGGCTTCAAGTGGGCCGGGCGGGGTTCCACATTGCGGTACTTCTTCTTCACAATATCTTCCACCACAAGAGATGCTGCAATCTGAGTGCTGTCGGCCAGCATGGTCCTGGCAGCTGCTGTCATAGGACGAGTACCGACATCGCTGAATAAGACACAGAGGGAAACATGACAAGAAGAAGAAGAGGGAGACAGAGCAAAAGACAGGAGTTAAGGACAACAAGAGGGTTAATAATAAAGAAAGATGGGTCTTTGTTAGAAAATATACAAGTGACGAGGACAAAAGAAGTACAATGAGCTTACCCAACGGGTCCTGCAGCCATACTATAAGAGATGATGGTTGTAGAACGATTGAGTTAGGACAGCGACGACCCACACACGACACCCAGATTTCGGCAGTTCTTTGATAGGGTCAAGACTTGGATTTTGAAAACTAGTTTGGTTCCACTGCAGACACTATGATATTCATGTATCTCTCGTGGCTAGTTCTTTTACTTGCCCATTCTGTTTTCAGTGCTGACCCACAGTCTCCTGACAAATTTTCTGTTGTCTTTCAGACAAGTGTCGCGAGCGGAGATGGCTCATTCACTCTAGATGTAGACCGCAGCCTGTCGCCACTTGGAGCAGATAGATTCTATGCCCTTGTTAAAGATGAATTCTTTACCAAGACCAACAACGTTGATGGTGCTGCATTCTTCCGTGTTGTTGATACTTTCATTGTTCAGTTTGGAATCAGTGGGGACCCAGCTGAAACAAGCAAATTCAGAGATTCAATCGAAGATGATCCCGCAATTGAGGGCAATTCCAACGTTGCTGCAACTGTCGCCTTCGCTACAGCTGGCGCTAACACAAGGACGTCACAAATTTTCATCAATCTGAAAGACAACACGCAACTGGACGGTGACGGATTCACCCCTTTTGGCAAGGTTTCGAAAGGGATGGATGTTGTCAACGCTATTGTAAACCCCACGCCAGATGATACCGATGGGATAAATCAGAATGGGTATGGACTGGGGGGCGACAGTTGGCTTGCGCAGCAAGGTTTTGACTACAATGTGATAGTGAATGCCACCTTGGTTTGATGATGATGGTAAATCGGACTGGGGGGCGACAGATGGCTTGCGCAGCAAGGTTTTGACTACAATGTGATAGTGAATGCCACCTTGGTTTGATGATGATGTTAAATTAATTTGCCTGTTGGTTTGAAAGGAAGGAAGTTTATCCTTTATCTTAAGACTCTCGTCTTTCTTCGAACGTGGGCATAAAGAAGTGTTAAGGAGATATCTGGTCTGGACTGGGTACTGGGTTGAAAAAATTCTGCATGTGTGTGTGCTGTGTCTACTTTCGGCTTTTCGGTCCGACTGACTTCGGAAGAAAGTGTTGGAAGATACAGTATAAATCAATTTCCTTTGAAATAAATAAATATGTTCAATGCTACTCGTATCGCTACTTCTGCTGCGGTTGCAACCGGTGCGTTCGTCTTAACGTCGAATCTCATTGGTTTGGATGCAGTCAACACTTTATCAATCCCCTTAAGTCAATCATTGCGAGGAAAGACTTTATTTGCTCGTCAGAATGAAATCTACCCAACGCATAAACTCGGCGATCGGCCTATTGCACTATACTTCAACATGAGTGTCTGCCCTGACTGCAAAGGTGAGCCATAATTAACAGAAAATGTTCACAGTGGTTGAGGAATTGCTTCCTCATCTAACTAACCCAACGAAAAGGCTTCACACCGAAGCTTGAGGAGGCAGTATCAGACTTACCTACTGGTGCCGCTGACATTATTTTGGTGAGCAGCGAGAAATGCATCTCTGATCAGTATGAATTTGTGTCCAATTTGAAAAATAATTGGAGCACGATTCCTTTGGATGATCCGCTGACGGTTCAACTGAAAAGAGCATTCGGTGCATTTGCAGGAAGCGAGGCGGACGCAGTTGGAGTTCAGCGACGTGCAGGTTTGCCGAGTCTGTACGTATCGAAGGACGGAGGGAAGACATGGACCGCCAAGCCCCTTGATGAGACTGCAAGTGTTGATGACATCAAGAGAGCAATTTCCTGAAAAAAATATATTATAACTAAAATGCCATACATACGTTTTAATAAACGCGGGTGCTAGCTTTTTGTACTTTATATCATCAACAATGCTATCATCAGAGCCCATAATTGAGCCGAAAGATGTCATTGTGCACGTAGTAGTTTCCAGGGGCTGTCGCTACAAGCTGAAACATTTGACAGAAGTGGATAGCACCTTCGTTCCCCCCAATTTTCACAGCCCCTGTCACAAAAATCAGCAACGCATTGGGGTTGTTACTAGGTTGCACGTCCATACCCTTCATCGTGTGCGCTACCTGCCCAGTGCTTTTGAGCTTGTTAAGAATGTTTGCAGAACCCTGGCACTGCATCCCCTCGTAAGTCATCATGGATGCGTCCTGGTAAAGTCCGGCCAGCGCATCAACATTACTGTCTGCAATTTTTAGAATATTCGAGTGTAAGTGTACGAAACAAGTGAATGGTATAGATAGTAACCAAGGTTATGGACATGGAAGATTGGTGCACAAAGAGAAGAGGAGTGTGAGGTTTGTCATCACACCAACAATTCGCCCACTGTCGATGAACAAACCTCCGGCAGACGGCCATACCCCCCCAGTCTCTCACAACGAAGCGATATAACACGACATGGCGCATCCAAACACCCTAGACACCCACTGAGACCACGGGAAAAAGAAGCAAAAAGCATACCTCTCGACTGGTAGTAGTGCTGTACAAAGGCCTTGGCAATTTCTTCGGCTGACATATTTTAGCGGTTACTCTGGCGGAATTTTGTAGTGAAGGTGTTCTCTACAGGTTGCGGGAGAAGGGTGAAACGACATTGCGAAAATGGTTCGGAAATGGAGATATTGTTGTTTTTTACCTTTATTCCTCATTTATGAACGCTCATTTTCACTCGAAAGCGCGGAGATAGAGCACCAAATCTCTCATTATCACTCAGACGCGAACCCCCCCCCCCCCCC
>ERZ651776.5294-NODE-5294-length-11281-cov-9.951178_pt1 | contig 11281 bp, 12 predicted proteins | sample MGYA00514761_ERZ651776 | MGnify/ENA metagenome assembly ERZ651776 | reverse complement strand
TTTTTAAATAAAAAAACTTTTCCTTATGGAAAAAAAATTAATTTTAATTCAATTAGAAAAGGTGAAATTATTGGAGAGCACGAAGTTACATTCTCAAGTGGGAAAGAAATCATAAAATTAAATCATGAAGCATTTGATAGGGCACTGTATTCAGATGGTGCCTTAACGGCTGCAAAGTGGCTTATCAATAAGAAACCTGGACTTTACTCAATGAGAGATTTATTAAACTTTAAATAATGGATGAAAAGGAAAAGGCTAAAAAAATACTTAAAATTTTAAATAAAATTTATCCAACAACTCCTATCCCATTAAATCACACTAATAACTTTACTCTACTAATGTCGGTTCTGCTATCAGCACAATGCACAGATTTAAATGTTAATAATGTTACAAAAAATATTTACCCAAAATACAATAAACCAGAACATTTTGTAAAATTAGGTAGAAAAAAGATTGAAAGATTAATTAAAAGTATTGGTCTCTTTCGTATTAAAGCAAAAAATGTTTATCTAATGTCAAAACAGCTTATAGAAAAACATAGGGGTAAAGTGCCTAAAAGCTTTGAAGAACTTGAAAAACTGCCTGGTGTAGGCCATAAAACAGCAAGTGTAGTTATGTCTCAAGGATTTGGAGTTCCTGCTTTTGCTGTTGATACTCATATCCATAGACTAGCCCAACGATGGGGATTAACTAATGGCAAGAATGTAATTCAAACAGAAAAAGATTTAAAAAGAATATTTCCAAAAAAAAAATGGAGTAAGTTACATTTACAAATAATTTATTATGGAAGAGAGTTTTGTAAAGCTAGAGAGTGTTATGGTTTAACTTGTAAAATTTGTATGACTTGTTATCCTAATCGAAAGAGACCTGTTAAAATAAAAAAAGCTTAATATGAAAATTCTAGGAATTGGTAATGCTATTGTAGATGTTATATGTAAAGTTGAAGATCAATATTTAATTGATAATCAATTAACAAAAAGCACAATGAAATTAGTTGATGAACTTGAATTTAAAAAACTATTATCTACTCTTAAAATAGAACAAACTATTTCAGGTGGATCAGTTGCAAATTCTATTGTTGGATTATCACAGTTAGGAAATAACGTTGGTTTTATTGGTAAAATTAATGCTGACGATTTAGGGCAAAAATATCAAGACGGTCTAACTAAAGAAAATGTAGAATATTTTTATAAGAAAAAACAAGAAATTTTGCCGACTGGAACTTGTTTAATTTTAATCACTCCTGATGCTGAAAGAACCATGGTTACTTTTTTGGGTATTGCAGGAAAAATAAATCAAAATGATATCAACGAAGAAGCAATAAAAGAAAGTGAAATGATTTTTCTAGAAGGGTATTTATGGGATAAGGGAGAGCCAAAATCAGCCTTTGACAAAGCAATGTCTTTTTCTAGTATTAAAGCTATGTCTCTGTCCGATCAATTTTGTGTGGAAAGACATAAGAATGATTTCCTAGATTTAGTAAAAAACAAACTTGATATTATTTTTGCTAATGAGCAAGAAATTAAATCTTTAATTGATGCAAAAAATTTTGAAGATGTTGTTGAGTTTGGAAAACAAATTGGAAAAATTTTAATTATCACACGTGGTGAAAAAGGAAGTATAGCTATTAAAAACAAAGAGATTATAGAATGCAAAAGCAAAACAAATTTAAAAATTGTTGATTTAACAGGAGCTGGAGATCTTTTTGCTGCTGGTTTTCTCCATGGATTTATTAACAATGCCCCTACTAAAGAGGCTTTAGAAAAAGGAACTGAAATGTCCTCAAAAATAATCCAAATGGTTGGTGCTAGACTTGATTGGGTTGTTAACTAATAAAATAACCATTTTTATCACTTAATATAAAATTATCATCTTTAAAGAGATTACTAATTTTTTTTCGTAGCCTATAAATATGTGTTTCTACAGTATGTGTTTCTATATTTGTTGCATATCCCCATATATTTTTTTGTAAATCAGTTACATCATGTTTGATCTTATTATGATTCAAATACAAAATAATTTCTGCTTCTTTCTCAGTTAGTTTTAAACTAAGGTTGTCTCTTGTAATAAATTTAGAGTTTAAATTTAATTCATAATCTTTAATAATAATTTTAGATTGATGATTAAATTTTAGTTGAATCAGTTTAATATTAATTATCTCAAATATTTTTTTTAAAGTTAATGGTAAATGATCAAAATTTAAAAAATTCTTATTTAATCCTTTAATATCTTTTAATAATTTAGAATTGTTTTTGGAAATTATTAAAAAATTTTCTTTATCTAAATCATTATATTCTAAAAAATCTCGTTCATTTTCAACTTTTATAATTTTAAATGAAAAATTTTCTTTTATCTCTTCTAAGATTTCATATAATAAATTAAATTTTACAATGTAAATTTTTTGCATAATTATATCTAATACTTTTTATGATAATTCATGTCCCCAATAAAAACACTCTTATAATTGATGATTTTAAATTAAGGTGTTGTGTTGGTAAAAAAGGTATAAATTACAACAAAAAAGAAGGTGATTACACAACTCCTAAAGGGTTATTTAAATTAAGAAAATTATATTTTAGAAAAGATCGTGTTGGTATTCCGAAGTGCAAAATCTATAAAAAAAATATAAAAATAAATATGGCTTGGTGTGATGATCCAAATCATAAAAAATATAATGAAGAAATTAAAACTTACAATAAAGATCTTAAAGAACACCTATATAGAATTGATCATAAATATGATTATGTCATTTCAATTAGTCATAATGAAAAAAAAATTTCAGGAAAAGGAAGTGCTATATTTCTTCATCTAACAAATAATTATAAACCTACTGCAGGATGTGTTGCCCTTAAAAAAAAAGATTTCGAAATATTATTAAAATTAATAGATAAAAATACTAAAATTAAAATAGGTTAATTTCTTTCTCCAAAAATTTTAGATCCTATTCTTAAAAAAGTTGACCCATATGTTAATGCTTTTAGATAATCACCTGACATGCCCATGCTGAGCTCTTTCATTTTAAATGTATTGGTTATGATCTTCATTTCATTAAAATAATACGAGCTATCTTTATCACTCGGAGGTATACACATAAAACCTATTATATTAAGCTTTAAATTATTCACACAAAAATCATAGAAACTATTTAATTCATCAATAATTATTCCATTTTTTTGGTTTTCATTACCAATATTAATCTGAATAAATATTTTCATCTTTTTATTTTGTTTAATTTCTTCATTAGCAATCGCTTCTGCCAACTTTATATTGTCCAATGAATGAATATAATCAAACAATTTTACAGCATATTTTACTTTATTTTTTTGAAGCTTGCCGATCATGTGAAGACTGATTTGATTTTGATTATTTTTTATTGTTTCCCATTTATTAACTGCTTCTTGAACTTTATTTTCTCCAAAATCAATATGACCACTATTAATGATAGGTAATATTTTATCTATTGAAAAAGTTTTGCTTACAGCAATTATTTTGGGTATCTTAATTGTGTTTTTTGTTTCACTTATTTTTAAATATATTTCTTGCTGTATTTTATTTAAGTTAATTAAACTATGATTCATATAAATGCTTTACAGAGATTTTATTTTATAGATGATTTTAATAGGGATCATTTAATTAAAATAGACTCTAATATTATTATTATCTACAGAAATTATAAAGAAAAAAATAATGAAAAAAAAATCTTTGAAATAAAAAAATTTTGTAAGAAAATAGGTAAAAAATTTTTTTTAGCTAATAATGTAAATCTAACAATTAAATTACGACTTGATGGAGCTTATATACCTTCATTTAATAAAGATATATCGGTCAAAAAATTAAGAAATAAAGGGATACCAATTCTTGGTTCTGCACATAATTTAAAAGAAATTAATGAAAAGATAAAACAGGGTATACAAATAATTTTTTTATCTCCCCTCTTTAAAGTTGAAAAATCAAATAAATTCTTAAATATCATTAAATTCAATATTCATTCTAAATTATTTCCTGGCGATGTTGTAGCACTAGGTGGAATTAGAAAAAATAATATTAATAGAATCAAAATTTTAAATTGCTTTGGATTTGCATCAATTTCTTATATTAAAACAAGTATAAAAAAATGAATCAAAACTTTGAAAAATTCAAAAAAAAAGTAGAGCAGTTATTTAATCATTACAATGCTGGTAACTATCCTTTTGTAATACAACAAGTTAACTTACTTTTAAAAAAACAACCAAAAAATCTATTTATCTTAAATTTACTTGGTTCATCACATCATAAAATGGGTAATTTAGATGTAGCTGTAAAAGTTTTTTTACATGTTATTCAATTAGATGAAAATAATCTAGCTGGCATAAATAATTTAGCTAATGTTTATAAAGATCTTTCAAGATTTGAAGAAGCTAAAAATTTATATGAAAAAATTTTAAATAAAAATTCAAATTATATTAATGCAATTGTTAATTATGGAAGTTTAAAATTTCAATTAAATCAATTTGATGAGTCTATTGCTTTATATAAAAGAGGTTTAAAATTAAATAATAACTCATTAATCATTCATTATAATTTGGGTTTAGTCTATCAAAGTATAGGGAATTTTAGTGAAGCTAAATCTGCTTTTGAAGAGGTTTTAAGAATTGATCCTAATATGCATATTGTTGATAGAATGATAAGCAGATTTATAAAATACGATCAAAATAATCCTCATTTAAAAAATATGTTAGAAAAAATTAAAGATCCTAATCTTAATGATGAGTCCAAAATAAATTTAAATTTCGCTCTTGGAAAAGCTTTTGAAGATTTAAAAGACTATAAAAAATCTTTTTTTTATCTTGAAAGTGGCAATAAATTAAAAAATAAAATACATAAATACAACACTGGTATTGACGATCAATTATTCACAAATATTTTAAATACTTTTAAAGATTTTAATTTTAAAAAAATTGAAGAAGAAAATAACAAAGAGAAACAAATCATTTTTATTGTTGGCTTACCTAGATCAGGCACAAGCTTAATTGAACAAATACTTTCTTCACATACTAGGGTTTATGGTGCTGGAGAATTAGATTTTTTAGAAAAACTAATGAGAAAAAGCTTTTATATTGATGGTAAATTTAAATTACCTAATTTAGTTAGCCCCGGCAATATGGATTTATTTCAAAAAATATCTAAAGATTATTTAGCGCTAGTGAATGAATTTAAAACTCAAGAACAAATTGTAACTGACAAGGCTCCATTAAATTTTAGATGGATTGGTTTTATAAAAATATTTTTTCCTAATGCTAAAATTGTTCATTGTAAAAGGGAAGCTAAGGATAATTGTTTGTCATTATATAAAAATATTTTCGATGAAAATCAAAATTGGACCTACAACACAACCGACATTTTAAATTATTATAAGAACTACAAAAACTTAATGGATTTTTGGAAAATGAAGCTTCCCAATTTCATTTACAATTGCAGCTACGAAAATATTATCACTAATCCTGATATTGAAATAAAAAACTTAATTGAGTTTTGTGGCATTAAGTGGGAAAGTCAATGTTTAGAGTTTTATAAGTCAAAAAGAGCAATAAAGACAGTTAGTGTAGCTCAGGCAAGAAAGCCTCTTTATAAAACTTCTATATCCTCTAATGCAAATTATGCACCTTTTCTTATAGATTTTTTTGATAAACTAGATTCTTTATCATCATAAAAAAAACGGCCCCTAAAAATAGGGGCCGTTTCATAATTCTTAGCAATTCAAATTAGAATGATAATGCTAAACTAATTTCAGTTGTTTCATCATCAACAGTTGAAACATGTCCATCGTTTGATGATTCACTGTGATTAAATCTTACTGAAGCAGCACCCATTGTGTAAGCAGCACTTAAACCCGTAACGTCTTCAGCTACAGCCGCTGTTGCACTAATAGCATTTTGCTCATTTTCTTGCTCACCATAAGATATAGCAAAGTTATCATTTACGTTAAACGCAAGTGACCAAGCAGTAATCGCGTGGCTTGCAGCACCTGCAGTTCCATCTTCTGATTCACCCACTCTGTAACCAGCTGATACTGGTCCCATAGTGTATTTAATGTTAGCTACTGATTCAACTGTATCAGTTGAAGTTGTGCTTGTGTCAGTTCCTGAATTAACAGATTGACCTGCACCGATAGTTAGACCATCGATTGGGCTCATAGAAAGATAGATATCTCTTGTTGAACCGTGTGCACCTGCACCAGATGAAGCACTTTCACCAGTTTGCGTAGCGCCTTCACCATTTGTGTAACCAGCTGATATGCTAACGCCAGCAAACGTATTTGTGTAACCAATTACGTTAGTTGACCCTACACCTGAGATACCTGAACCTGAAACACCAGTCCATACTTCTTCGTATGCAGTTGGCATTAAGTCATCGTTTGCAGCTATACCTACTAATTGACCAGCAGTAGAATCGAATGAAAGTGTACCCATATCACCCATATCTAATGTTTGGTAAGAAGTAGTAATTGCACCAGCGTCAGATAATGCTCTATTCATTGTAACAGTACCGAATCCAACATCTCCAGATCCTGTAAAAGTCATATCACTTTTAGCACCAAATGAGTTACCAGTTATTTCATTACCAACTGTTCCGCCTGTGTCAGTATAAGTTACTTCTACTGAACCACTTACAGATAGTTCAGCAGCATTTGCAGAAATCGCTACTAACGATCCAGCTAATGCAGATAAACCTATTTTTTTTAAGTTATTCATATTTATCCTTTGTTAGTTATTTATTGATTAATCAATAAGCTTATTTACAATGTGTGCTGTAAAATTCCTTTTAAAATGACTTTTTTCCCTAATTTTTTTTATTTTGTGATATTTATACAACATATCAATTTTTCATTGATTTTACTGATATTATTGACTGATATTTCTATATTTTAGAGATTCTTATGTATATTTTTAGTAAAATTATGCTATTTCATTAACTTATAGCATGAAAATCCTCAACAAAAGTCATTTCAATAAATTTTTCACCTTTTTAATTTTATTTTTCTTCATTACTTCATGTGGTCCTTTAGCTTTTAAAAAAACTGATGCAAGAAAGAATCCAATAAATGTCAAAGATAAAGTAAAAAGAAACATTGAAGAGGGGCGTGGTGCTACTTTTAAATTAGGAGGTCAAAAATCTGGCAGTTTTGATTTTGCTTCATCAAATGAAATGTGGCGGGCAACTATGGAAGTACTGGATTTTGTTCCATTAGTTAATGCTGATTATGGTGGGGGAATTATAATTACAGATTGGTATTCTGAAGATACGACCCAAAATCAGTCAGTCAAAATTTCAGTACAATTTTTATCAAATGAAATAAGACCAGATGGACTATCTGTTAAAGTTTATAAAAAGATTTGTGATACAAGTCAAAATTGTAAAATTTTAAAAACTGATACTGGTACAAGTCAAGAAATTAAAATTGCTATACTTAAAAAAGCAGCAGCTATTAAAAAAAATGTAGCTAAGAAAAAAGATGGTTAATTTTATATTACAATCCTCATAAAAAATCCCTGATAAGATTGACAAATGAGATATAATTTTAAAACTACAGAAAAAAAATGGCAAGATTATTGGGATCTTAATAAATCCTTTAAGGCCAAAATAGACCCTAATAAAAAAAAATTTTATTGCTTAGAAATGTTTCCTTATCCTTCTGGAAAAATTCATATGGGTCATGTTAGAAATTATACGATAGGTGATGTTCTGGCGCGATATAAATCCCTTCAGGGTTTCAATGTTCTTCATCCAATGGGTTGGGACTCATTTGGTATGCCTGCTGAAAATGCGGCTCGACAAAATAATTTAGACCCCAAAGATTGGACTGAAAAAAATATTTCTACCATGAAAAAACAACTTAAAAAGTTAGGTCTTTCAATTGATTGGGATAGAGAAATATCTACCTGTTCCCCAGATTATTATAAACATCAACAACGATTTTTCTTAGAGCTCTATGATAAAGGTTTAGTTTACAGAAAAGAAAATTATGTTAATTGGGATCCCATTGACGAAACTGTTCTTGCAAATGAACAAGTGATAGATGGTAAGGGCTGGAGATCTGGAGCAAATGTTGAAAGAAAAAAACTTAGTCAATGGTTTTTCAATATATCAAAATTTTCAGACGATCTACTTAAAGGTCTCGATCAACTCGATGAATGGCCTAATAAAGTAAAAGTTATGCAAAAGAATTGGATTGGCAAATCTTTTGGCTGTGAAATAGACTTTAAAGTTGAGGGCAGCCCAGAAGTTAAAAGTATCAGTTGTTTTACAACGAGACCAGATACTTTATTTGGTTTTTCATTCCTAGCTGTATCTGTTGATCATCCAATTTCAAAATTATATGAAAATAATAAAGAATTTATTGATTTTAAAGATGAATGCTCAAAAACAGGAACTACTGAAGAATCTATTGCTCAAGCTGAAAAAATAGGATTTAAGACAAATTTAATGGCCGTAAACCCTCTTGATGATAATAAAAAAGTTCCCGTTTATTTTGCAAATTTTGTTTTAATGGATTATGGATTTGGTGCAGTATTTGGATGTCCTGCACATGACCAAAGAGATTTAGATTTTGCATTAAAATATAATTTAGATGTTATTTCTGTGGTTAAACCATCTGACGAAGATGATAATTTTAAAGTTTCAAAGGAAGCTTATACAGGGCCTGGAGTTATATTTAACTCTAAATTTTTAGATGGCTTTAAAGTTCCTGATCAATCAATTCTAGAAACTATTAAAATTTTAGAGGAAAGAAAAATAGGAAAGAAAAAAATTAATTTTAGATTAAAAGACTGGGGTGTTTCTAGACAACGATATTGGGGCTGCCCTATTCCAATTGCCTATAAAAAAAATAATGAGATAGTAAAGGTTCCTATAGAAAAACTACCCATAAAACTTCCTGAAAAAATAAATTTAAATACAAATGGCAATCCTTTAGATCACCAGCAGGATTGGAAAAAAATTATTATTGATGGAGAAGAATGTGTACTGGAAACTGATACACTTGACACTTTTGTAGATTCATCTTGGTATTTTTTAAGATTTTGCTCACCAGAAAATAAAGATTTGGGTTTTGATATAAATGAAATTAATTATTGGATGCCTGTTGATCAATATATAGGTGGTGTTGAACACGCCATATTACATCTTTTATATTCAAGATTTTTTACAAGAGCATTAGATTATAAAATTAACAAAATTAAGATTAAAGAACCATTCAAAGGATTGTTTACTCAGGGAATGGTTTGTCACGAAACTTACAAAGATCAAAATAATAAATGGCTTAGCCCTGATGAAGTTTATTCTGAAAATGGAAAAGAATTCTTTAAAAAGATAAATCCATCTGAAAAAATAAAAGTAGGTCCATCAGAATCAATGTCTAAATCGAAAAAAAATACTATAGACCCAGAAGAAATAATTAAAAATTATGGAGCTGATGCAGTTAGATTATTTATTATGTCAGATAGCCCCCCTGAAAAAGATATACAGTGGTCGGAATTAGGAATGAGCGCTTCATATAAATTTATTCAAAAATTATGGACTCTAAACGAAAAAATTTTTGAAGAAATAAATAAAGATCACTCTGAAGATACAAATAATGAATTATTAGTATTTACAAATAAATTTATAAAAAAAATGACAGATAATTTAAATAATTTTAGCTATAATATAATTATTGCTAATCTTCACGAAATGTATTCATTTTTAGTAAAGAATATAGATAAAGGTTACAAAGAGAGTACAATCAAAGAAAATTATGGAAAAATTTTAACCATTATAATGCCTGTGATACCTCATTTTTCATCAGAATGTTTAAAAATGATTAATATGAAAGAACCTGTATGGCCTGATTATGATGAAAAAATAATAATTGAAGACAAAATTAATTTTGTAATCCAAATTAATGGAAAAAAAAGAGGTCTTTTACAACTAAACAAAGATAAATCAAAAGATGAAGTTCTGGAATTTGTTAAAAAAGACTTGAGTTTAAGTAAATATTTAGAGAACAAAAAAATTAATAAAGTAATTTTTGTACCAAAAAAACTAATTAATATAATCATATGATGATTAAAATAAAAAAGTTAATACCAATTTTTTTAATAATGATTCTTTTAAATAATTGTGGATACACTCCAAGATATGCTGTGAACAAAAATATAAATTTTACAATTGATTTAATTCAATTTACGGGTGATCGAGAGTTTAACAACTTCTTAAAATCAAAATTAACAAGATATAAAAAAAATAAAGATAATAATAAAAAAAACTACAAATTAAATTTAAATACTGAATATAAAAAAAATATTAAGTCAAAAGATTCTACTGGATCAGCAGAAAAATATGAATTAGTAATTACTGTTAATGCAATTGTTCAATCAGAACTAATTGAATCAAAAAAACTAATTTTTGAAGAAAAATTTATTATGAAAAAATTTGAAGATGCATTTGAAGAAAAAAATTATGAAAAAAAGATTAAAGAAAACTTTTCAGATTTAATTTTAGATAGAATAATATTTTATTTATTTAAACTATAATGATTATAAAATCGTACGATCTTAAAAAATCAAATTTAAAATTAAATAAAATTTTCCTTTTTTATGGTAAAAACGATGGTTTAAAAAATCAAACCAAAATATTCTTTTTGTAAATCAATTAGGTTATCAAATCGTTCATATTCTTCGCTGTTTGCAGCTCGATAAAATATACCACATGTTGCTTGTTCCCCTGCCGAATATTTTTGATCAAAATCTTGACCAAACCAAATCCCTAAATTGATATTTTGTGCTTTAATGTCTGCAGTTATTGCAGCCGTATCTTCATAAGCAAGGAAATTAAAAGGTGCCGCTGTATCCATCCGGTCAATCATATCTGAAGATTGTCCATTCAAGTAATATCCTATCGTCAGTTCTTTAAGCGCTTCTTTTTCAGATTGGGACTCTTGAACTGTTGTTATCAAGTAAATAATTAGTGGAAAAACGAGTAGTGGAATCATAATCATACGCATGAGCGTACGTTTGTCACGAAACATGTCTAAAAATTCCTTTTTTGCTATTAAAATGATCTTTTTCATAAGGGTTTTTAGGCGTTTACTTTTTTATTTTCGTTGACGATTCTGATGAATTCTCTTGTAAGTGAATCCGCTTTCATATTGGCTCGGAAATTTGCCATTGTGTCATTATAGAGAATTTTTCCTTTATCGATAATGGCCAAGTCATCACATAGTAAATCAACCTCAGACATAATGTGAGAGGAGAAGATCACTGTT
>ERZ651776.5291-NODE-5291-length-11289-cov-3.571976_pt1 | contig 11289 bp, 12 predicted proteins | sample MGYA00514761_ERZ651776 | MGnify/ENA metagenome assembly ERZ651776 | reverse complement strand
TTACACCAATCCACAAACCAAGAATTCCGAAAATAAAGGTTAAAATCATCAAAAAGAGAAACAAATTAGCATCCATTCCCATTTTCATAAATTGATCTTCTGCAGCGATTTGGAATTCAGCCAAATCATAATTTACGTGTTTTAACGCAAAAAAACCAAGTGGTAAACTCCCAATTTGTATGGTAATAAAAACAATGATTAACGTAACAATATACATCCACCAATCATTTAAACCTTTAAAACCTGTTTGTATAAAGTTCATTTTTTGCTAATTTTCTAAATTTTTTAAATTCCAACTTTGAGTTGGTTTATAATGCAATTCTCCATTTTTAACTTCTAAAGGAGAATCAAAATTATTGCTAAACAAACTTCCAGTTCCTAAGCCTTGTGGTAATTTATTTTGTAATTGAAACGTGAATTGTGCAATCGCATTTAAACCTACATTACTTTCTAATGCAGATGTTATCCACCAATTAATATGTAGCTTTTTTGCATCAAAGAAAATGCATAAAAGCTGCCAATAAATAGCAGCGTAAAAAAGAATATTCATTAGGTCTAGTTAAAGTGTGAAATTAATATAAAATAAGCAGTATAAAAAATTTCATCCTTTAGTCAACCTTTTTCTGGCATCTTTAGTCCTGCTCTAGATAGATTTGGGAGCGTCAACTAGAAGTAAAAATATTTAATCAAATACAACACATATTTAAACCAAGTCAATCCCTATCTCTGCTGTAAAATTCTGCTTGGAATTTAAACATAAGCTGCATCTCTTTTGTGTTCGTGGGATTATTGGAATCTTAATTTATATTATTATCAGGCAGGAAGGTGATATTTGTTTTTATGTTTTCTCATTTATTCTCTTCCACTACTTCAATTTTAAAAAAAGATTTTACTCTTATTTTTTAAGTAATTTTTTGTTGAACTGCATATAAATTGCCAACTCATAAGGGAATACATATCTTTGCGTGGTGAAATTATATTTTTGATATCCGGAACAAATGAATAAAAATTATTTAATTCCACTTTTTTTACTTTTTACTATAATATTAAAAGGTCAAGTGGGTATCGGGACTACCTCACCTGCAGCCTCAGCAGTACTGGATATATAGTCGAGTTCAAATGACAAAGGGATTTTAATTCCCCGAATGACACAAGCACAACGAAATGCAATTAGTAGTCCAGCAACAGGACTGATGATTTTCCAAACGGACGGAAATAGTGGTTTTTATTTTTATGACGGTAGTTCTTGGGATGGTTTTGGAGACGGAATACCGAATAGTGAAGACACCTTCCCTGATGACCCGAATGAGTGGCTCGATACAGATGGAGATGGTATCGGTGATAATGCAGACTTAGATGATGACAATGATGGGATCAGCGACCTACATGAGGGCTTGTGTTTTACCGACCCCAAAGATCCTTTTGATGTCCCAGGGGATTATGATGCCGATGGACTTCCAAATTGTATTGACCTAGATGATGATGCTGATGGATATTCCGATGAAGATGAACTTCTATGTGGATCAAATCCTTTAGATGAAACAGCTACGCCTGTTGACACTGATGGAGATTTTCTTGCCAATTGTATCGATCCAGATGATGATAATGATTCCTATTTAGATGCGGATGATGTATTCCCACTAAATGAACTCGAGTGGGTGGATACCGATGGAGACGAAATTGGTAATAATGAAGACACCGATGATGATAATGATTGCTATAGTGACACCTTAGAAGTGAGTCAAGGCAGCGATCCTCTAGATCCCTCCAGTATTCCTGAAGATGCTGACTTAGATTGCATCCCCGACGAGTTAGATCCTGACGATAATAACGATGGATATCCTGACGGCCAAGTATTAATCTCAGAATTTGTGTCTCCAAATGGTGATGGCATAAATGATACCTGGCTGGTAAAAGAAATTAATCGTTATCCCAACAATGAAGTGCGGATCTTCACTAGAAGTGGTTTTGAAGTCTTTTATTCGCAAGGGTACAAAAATGATTGGTCCGGGACACGAAATGGTTCTCCATTGCCAGAAGGAAGTTATTATTACCGAATTGACTTAGAAGGAAAAGGCTCCATAGAATTTGAAGGGTGGCTCTATTTATCTAGATAATTTAGGAAAGATAAAACCAAGCTAAAGATAAAGGGAGTATAAGAAGTATTGATTTTTAAAAATTAAATTCTTGAAGCTTGAGCTTGTGTACCCCTCCAAAAAATCGATTCACTACTCTAGGTGCAGGATGATAGGGATTTCCTAATTTGGTTTTGCCAATACAATAAAGAGGTAATTGGGCAGTAGTAATCCGATTTAAAATAATTTTGGCTTGTTCTTCAAGATACTTTCGATCATTTATATGATTACCCCAACAGCACAATACCATGGTAATGGAAGGGCTGGGATCATTTAGAAGTTGACTCAAGACTTTTATATTTTGCAATAACAAGGGCTTATTTTTTCGTTTGGGCAAATTTTTAGGTTGTGGTGTTCTCGCAGGACACAAGTTCATGAGCCACCAACCGTCACATCCGTTGTCTTGGGCTATTCTTTCAATAACTCTCGAAGTAGGGTCTAAAGTAGTTTCGTTTGCAGTACTCGGATTGAGTCCAATCGCCAATAGTTCTACATTTCCTTTTTTTCCCAACAAAAACCTTTTCTTAGGATCTTGTAGCGGCAGGCAGTAAATTTTACTTGAAATCATACGAGTTTCTGCTAATATTTAACTTATTTTAATTTAATTAAAATTTTGAACAGTAAATTTACTTTTCTATAAGCATTACTATACTTCTATGGAATTGTTAGCCTATGTTTTGGCCCTATTGGGATTGTTTATTTTAATAAAAGGTTTTCGACCCACCTTGCTGTGGATCTCTAAAACAACAGACAAAGAATTAGTCAAAGGAGTGGGTTTTATTGCATTACTAATGACTGTACTCTTTTATATTTTTGTAATGATACAATTTTTAAGAACCTATTAACCGAATAAAATCAACTGAAATGACGAACCATTTACTTTACCTTTTTATTATTTTACTTTCACTCTCTTGTGAGAATCCCCAGCCAAAAGAAAAATCCTATCAACTTATTTGGAGTGATGAGTTTGAACAAGAGGATAAGGCTGTGGATGCGACGAAATGGTTTTTGGAAACCAATGCCCCCAATAATGGAAGTTGGTATAATGAAGAGCTTCAGCACTACACAGATCGGATCGATAATGCTTATGTCAGTGAGGGAAGCTTAAAAATTTTTGCAAAAAAAGAAGACTATACCCACTCAGGGACTACCCAGGCCTATACTTCGGCGCGCCTGAACTCAAAGGTTTCTTTTACCTATGGAAAGGTTGAAGTTCGAGCCAAATTACCCCAAGCTCAAGGGACTTGGCCTGCCATATGGACCTTGGGAAGCAATTTGGAAACCGTGGGTTGGCCGGCCTGCGGGGAAATTGACATCATGGAACAACTTTTTGAGGACTTTGAAATGATTCAATGTGCCGTTCATACCCCCGATACACATGGACCCGATACGGTCGTGAAACAGGTTCCTGTAAGTGATGTTACCGAAAATTTCCACGTGTATGGCATGGAATGGACCCCAGAACACTTAAAATTCTTTGTTGACGACAAGCATTACTTTACTTATGAACCCCAGGTGAAAACACCTGAAAACTGGCCCTATTTTAACGATCAATACGTGTTACTGAACATTGCGATGGGTGGTGCGCTCGGGGGGGCTATTGATCCTAACTTTACTCAGGATCAAATGGAAGTGGACTATGTCCGGGTCTATCAGAAAAAATAAAAGTCTCTAAGGCGTTTGAAATGAGGAGGCGGGCAAGCCTTCCGCATTAAACAAGGTGGCTTCAAAATAATTTTTCCAGCCATATCGTACGCGTTTTGGATTTTTGACTTTTCGAGAAGAAACACGAACCTTATCATCCAGTATTTTTGCTGTAGCAGGATAAAAAACAGAATCGCTACCCGCTATTTTAAATCCCTGAAGTGACTTTTTTGCCCTAAGCCCCGACCCAACATAATCAAAATCGAGATCGATATAGGAAGGAAATAACTTTTGACTTTTGTAAAGGGGTCCACTAGCTAAAACTTCTGACTTCCCATAATCGTTTGCCAGGGCCAACCGCGCGAGACGTTTTCCTACATCTTGCTTGTTTGCGGGATGTATATCGTCTTCCTCCCCGATATCTAAAGTCACCGCCATACCTGTTTTTTCCAAGGCTAAGGTTTTTCGCTGTGCCTCACGCAGGGCATGTGACTCGGCTTCAGGAGTGTATCTATAGGGAGCTATTTGCACAAAATAAAAAGGTAGTTTTTGCCCCCACTTTTCTCGCCAATCTGTGATCATACCCGTAAACAAACTTTGATATTCTTTATAATTACCTACGTTACTCTCCCCTTGATACCACAAAAAGCCTTTTACTTGGTAAGGGAGCACGGGCTGTATCATGGCGTTGAACAGCACACTGTACGTGTTGGGATTTTGAACCAAAATCCCTTTTTTAAGTTGTTTTTTCAGAGTCTCTTTTTGTGTTGACAATTCGGCAAAAGTAAAATTGTGTTTTTGGAAGGAAGTATTGAGGAAGTAGGCGATATGTTTAAATCGCCAAGACTCGGAATCCAGTTCGATACGCTCTTGATCACCTGCTAAATAGGCCGCCCCCCTAAATCCACTTTCCCCACCCGTATCGATAACTCGAATCGCAAGGACATTCCCTTCTTTCTTTAAAAGACCGGCAGGAATTTCATAAGAACGTCCAGTACAACATGAAAACCCTTGGCCAATCTGTTTACCATTGAGGTAGGTATAATCAAAATCATCTATTCCACCTTCTACAACAAAATGAGAAAAAGCGGATGGGTTTTTAAGATCAAACGTTTTACGCAACCAAAACGCACCATCTTCTGCAAAGCTCCCTTTAGTAAAAACAGATTCCAAAGCCGTCTTTGGCTTTTCTGAAATTTGGGTGTTAAAAACAGACCAGTCGCTGTCGTCATATTCGGGAGCAGCAAATTCAAGATCTCCAAGGTCCAGTGATTCCCAAGCTTCAATACTTTCGGGTACTGCATAACTTTTTGCTTTTAGAACAGTTTCATTTGATCGGCGAATTTGGCTGTTTGACTCGACAGCGTTCTGCCGAATGGCTTCCAGTCCTCCTTGACCTAAAATTTCATTAGCTTCTTCTGCACTGGCCTCCATACCTGCTAACTTTTCTATACTTGTCCAGGCTTCCACTCGAGTTCCACCCCACGAACTATTTAAAATCCCTACGGGTACTTCTAATTTTTGATGAAGCTCGCGAGCAAAAAAGTATCCTACCGCACTGAAATCCGGAGCATTCTCTGGCGTAGCGACTTTCCATGACGCAGTATTGATATTGGTCCCATTCAAATTTCTAGGTACAGAAAACATCCTGATTTTTGGGAAATTCACCTCTGCAATTTCTTCTTCTTGATTTAAAATTCGTGCCCGCATTGGCCATTCCATATTGGACTGACCCGAGGTCAACCAAACTTCACCAATTAAGACATCATCAAAAACTACTTGATCTGATTCGTACAAAATTGTAATCGTGTAAGGTCCCCCATAGGTAGGGGTTTGAAGATTTAATTTCCAGTTACCTGTTGCATCTACAGTAGTGGTTGACTTTTTATCCCATGAAGCTTCTACCGTGACAGTCTCCCCTGGCTGCCCTTTCCCCCAGATAGGGGCGAGACTTTGTTGCTGCAAGACCATATGGTCAGAAAAAACAGGGGCCAGCTCAAGTGCTTGTTTTTGATTTGTGCAGGATAAAAAGAAAAAGATTATAGAGAAAAAAAATAGAGAATACCGCTTGCTTCGATTCATAATTGGTACTTGATAAATTGTTTAACAAGACCAAGTATAGTTAATTTTTATAAAACGAGTGAATACAGTTGTCTCAGGGCTTGAAAAACTCTTCTTCCGTGATTTCATAGTAGTTGCTTTCCTGCCTAGGATCAAAGAAAAAATTAAATATGTGTTTGTCTCCATAGTTTATTGGAGTCCTTTCAAGATCTTCAAAATAAAACTCTTTGGATTTAAACTGAACATACAAGCGGGTAATCGGAAGCTTATCAAAAGTAAATTTTTCTAAATTCCGGATATACACATGCCGCAGGTACTTCTTTTCCTGATCACGGATCACTACAATAATGTCGTGGTCCACTTCATTAATAAGTGTTAAAGAGGCATCCGAAACGGTGTTGAAAACGTCATTTGGAAATCGATGTTTAAAGGTTGTATCCCCTGTTTTTCCTCTTTGTGAAAAGGCAAAAGACACAGAAAGCAACAGTAAAATAGTGAGGGAATATTTCATGATAAGAAAAGTTTTAGCTTGTGAAGTTACACCACAAAAAACGTACCAAATAAAAGCATTTAGCTACTTATTCAAAGTCAATTCTAGAAAGTTGGCTAAATCTGTTTTGAATTTCTTCATAGAAGGTTCGTGGATGTACATCATATGGCCTGACTCATAGTAGGTCATGATGATATTGTCTTGAATTTCGGGAGCCAAATTCATATGAGTAAGGGTGTGTTCTACTCCGTAAAAAACAGTAGCCAAATCGTAATAGCCATTCATAATCAAAACTTTTAGGTTCGGATCTTTACTTAGGGCACTTGCCATATCAATAGAAGTATTGATCGCAATTTGTGTACCCCATCCTATATTCCCGCGATGACTCCAGTCCCATTTAAAACTGTCGTCGGCAACACCTGCACTGGTTTTGTAGTTAAGCTCTTTAGAAACACCTAGATCACGATGCAAATAATCTAAAAATCCGATGGTGTAAGCAGGTGAAATAGCGTCGCTCTGGGGATCTGTAATCGCATATTGATTTTTGGGATTTTCGTTTATACCCGTATAACGCGAGTCTAACCTTCCAACTGTTTTTCCTTCCCCGCGCATAAGTTCATTAAAATACTCCCCAGCCTTCACTTTGAGGTTAGCTCGCGACCAGTAGGCTGTAGAGATACCCGCATACTGAACCATTTTTTCAGCGAGTTTTAATATTTTTACTGGTTTGCCCATATCGAGCACAAAAATCTCATCTTTTTTAGTCAAAGCAGATGCTTGGATAACTAGTGATGAGGCTTCAGGAATGGTCATAAAATATCTTTCAATCTTTAGATCTGTAATTGTTATTGGGCCGCCTTTAGCTATTTGAGACTTAAAAGTTGGCACTACAGACCCACTTGAATCAAGCACGTTTCCAAATCGTGTGGACAGAAAAATTGTATCACAATCTATTGATTTTGCATTGGCTACTATAGCTTCACAGATTCGCTTAGACACTCCCATTAGATTTGTTGGGTTCACCGCTTTATCGGAAGAAACTAAAATAAATTTATCGATATTTTTCTCTATTGCCTTTTGCACTAAATTATTACATCCCAGCACATTATTTTTAAATCCTGAATAGGGATTATCCTCGAAGATTGGAACATGCTTGAAGGCTGCTGCATTAAAAATAATGTCGATTTTATGTTTATCAAAAAATTGATCTAATAAATTTTTATCTGTAATGTCCGTTAAATAAAACTGAACATTGGGATAATTTTTAAACTTATTAATTGCATTAAATAAATTGATTTCAGAATTATCTATCCCAATGATATTTATATTCTTAAACTCCTTAAGTTGATTTATAATTTCAGAACCTATAGAGCCAGCACCTCCTGTAACTAAAATGGTCTTGTCTTTAATAAAAGTATCAAATTTTTTAAAATCAATAGATATTTCATCTCTTGACAGTAGCTCGTCTACTGAGAATTCAATCACTTTTGATCGATCTTTTTGATTGATTATTTCATCTTTATTAGGAAGCCTGTAAACAATAAAGCCTATCTCTGTAAGAGTCCTTAAAATATAACTTCTTCTCTTAGTTGTAAAATTATCTGTAGATATTACTACATGACTATAATTACTATCAAAAAGTTTTTTTAGCTTTTTAATATTTAAGTCCATAATTGGAACCCCATCTATGAATTTACCAACTTTGGAGTTATCATCATCGATAAATCCACTTATCTGAAATCCTAAATTGTTTTGATACGCCCTTTTAAAATAAATTCCATTTTCCCCAGCCCCATAAATAAGTGCCTTTGTCTTTTGGCTGTCAATTTTTGAAGCAAAAAAAAGTTTTAATAATAGTCTAGGGATAATAATAACTATAACTGAAGAAAAAAGAAAATTTACAATTAAACTCTCCCCGAACTCAGGTTTAGTATTTATGACTGAAATAATAAAAGATACAAGTGTTATAAAAAAGATTTTTAATAAATCTGAAATATTAAAATAACGATAAGTTGATTTATAAATTTTAAATAAGAGGTTTCCGAATATTAAAAAGAAAAGGTAAACACCCAAAGTTTTATATCCATTAATATTGAAATAATTAAAAAGAAAAAACCATAGTGACATGGTTATTAAGATATCCAATCCTATTTTAAAATAAATTGGAGGGTCTTTTAGGATGATCGTTTTAAAAATATTTTGAATCATTAATGAGAAATATTAGATATTTTTAAAACTTTAGAAAGTGTTAGAAATATGATTTTCAAATCTAAAAAGAAAGATTTGTTTTGCAAATAGTAATAATCCAATTCAACTTTTTTATCAATACTTATTTCATCTCTTCCATTAATTTGTGCCCAACCTGTAATCCCAGGTTTTAATTTATGAACACCAAGTTTTTCCCGTTTAACATTTAATTCGGTTTGACTAGGCATAGCAGGTCTTGGACCAACAAAATTCATTTCTCCTTTAATTATGTTAAAAAGATTTGGTAATTCATCAAGGCTTAATTTTCTTAAGATCTTACCAGTTTTTAAAATAAAATATTGTGGGTTATTAAGTTTATCTGTTGATACATTAGGGGCATCTCTTTTCATTGTTCTAAACTTTATTATCTTAAAAATGTCATTGTTAACCCCAATTCTTTCCTGAACAAAAAGCACTGACCAGGGGTCTTCAATTATTATTACAGTACAAATCAAAAGTAATAATGGAGTCAATAAAATTAATGAAATTAATACAATGATTTTATTCATAATTAACGATTGAAATATTAATAAGTTTTAGATTACTATTTATTATTGTTTTTGTTAACACATTCGTTAGAAAAATAAACGTAAATAAAATAAAACTAATTGATTGGTAAAAATAAGGTTATTAAAAAATCAATTTTCTTTACAATAGGAAAATTATATGATAAGATAATTCAAAAAGTTTATTAAAGAAAGTGAAAACTATAGAAAATTGTGTTATGATTAATAAAATCACACTCTATAAACCACTTAATACCACGCCATTTGTAATAAATTTCTTTCAACGCTGTGTGGCAACTACGATTTTTTCTAAAACCATGAGATGAATCAAGAAAAACGTTTTCAAAAAAAGGTTCTAATACGATTAATAAAGCACGTTGTACTATTTTATCCTTAGAAGACGCAATTCCTAAGGGTCTCATTTTGCCATTAGATTTAGAAATAAATATTCTTTTAAATAAACGAGTTTTTAATGAACCGATACCTTGAATGTGGTAATCTTATTGTTAGAACCGATAGTTTTGATAAATGTAAAGAATTAACCTCAGTGGTAGACGTTGAGTCCACAAGTAACACAGCTGTTGATCCTGATATTTTTTTAACTGTAAGGCTCATGTGGTTTTAATTTCATTTGTTTAATTTTGTTATAGTACTGTTAGTAAGAACTAAAATCTAATTCAAATACTAATGTAACAGTAACTTTTTCAGTTGTTCCTTGGTCTTGTGAATGCTGTATACTTACACCTAAAAGATCATTAGCTGCAAAAGCATTTGTTTCACTTCCAGCACCAGACTCTAGTCCACTTGTAAAATCAGCTAAAACGTGAGTTGTTCTAGCTGGGCCAGTAACAACTTTTGTACCCAAGAGAGACTCATTGGTACCCGACCAACGAGTACCATCTGAAATTTTATACAATCTAAAACTCATTTCGTTACTACTAATATTGCAGTGTTGGGAAGATCTCCAATGAACTTTTAATAATTTTCCAGCAACAGGAGCTATCCAAGGAACGACAACATTAGCAAAAGCTGTATTTTCAGATGCAGTTACAAAAGGTATAAAATGTTCAGTAGTACCTAGGTTGTCAGAAAAATTACACGTTTCTACGTATATTGAAGTTGATAAATGAGCTGTATCAGCATCTAGATATGCTGAAGCAATAGCTGTTCCATTCCAAACACCACTATCAATAGTACCTACCTCCGTAATATCTAAAGCATTTATGCTCGCTAAGGTTTCATCACCAGTATTTGTTCCACTTTGACCATTTAAATAAGCAGCGTTAATAGCCGTTCCTCTCCACTCTCCAGTTGAAATTGTTCCAACGGTTACTACATTTGTGCTTCCTTGATAACCATCTTTTAAACCATCGGGAGTTACAGCTCGAGTTGTGTCTGTACCTGTTGTTGTTTCGGCAGTAGTAGCTAATTCAACAGCACCTATAACCGTAGCGCTAGCGGATGCAATCCCTATAGTTGCTGAATAATCTCCACTTGTTGTTCCCGTCTCACTGCTAATTACCATTGGTCCGGCTCCTGTTAAATCAACGCCTGTTATATCACCCGTATTTGTTGTATATCCAAAAGATTCTATTCTATCGTTTATAGCCGCGGCGGACATCAAGCTAGTATCATTATCAGCAAAAGTTTCACCAGCAACTAATATTGATCCAGCTGCTATCTCTGAAACAGTTAAACCACTAACATTTAAAGTCACCGTACCTGTTGTACCACCACCAGACAAACCAGTTCCAGCGGTAACACCTTCTATATCACCGCTACTCTCTGTTGCTTTTACAATTTTATTATTTGAATCTAAACCTAAGTTACTAGCACTAGCTATAGTCCCTGATTTTACATCCTCTAAAAAAACATCATTACGAAACCTAGATATAAAATCGTATATATTTTGACCTATCCATTTCATATTAATACAATTCTTTTCTCAACCGTTCCATTGTTGTAAATGTAAAATAGAAGTTGATTTTTAATTTCTTTTGTTGGTCTACCTAATAAATCAGTAATCATTATTAGCTCTTTTTTTGTTTGTACTCTTGTTAATAGTGGTCCAACCCAAGTGCCATCACAGTAATCGTAAGTTGCTTGGCATATTGTATCCCACTCATTTTCACAACAGTAATCATCTACCGAAATAACCCAAGCGTAGCAAGGATCGTTTAACCAATAAGGGATTCCAGGACCAGTA
>ERZ651776.5288-NODE-5288-length-11294-cov-4.436837_pt1 | contig 11294 bp, 5 predicted proteins | sample MGYA00514761_ERZ651776 | MGnify/ENA metagenome assembly ERZ651776 | reverse complement strand
TCCTTCATCGCTCCATGCTTGGCAATAACTGCGTCCCTCGCGTCTCCCCCGGTGCACCAATCAACTGCAGCTTGCTTTATGGTACTGTCAGTATGCGGTTCGCTCCCGACCGACACGGAGCCCCTGAGGTTCGATAGCTGCCCCCCCATGTGCTCCAACAAGTCGAAAGCAGAATGCAAGAATGAAAATTTCATTATCAGTCGGTGGTGTCCTGCAAGGGTGTTAGTTAAAGTTTCGAACAGTATACAAAAAGGGGTTCGGCAAAGACACGCTCGTTTCCTCGTGTTGTAACGAGCGGGAGGACGCAAGATTCGGCGGGGGACAAGTTGAGCGTACAAGCGAGGGTGTTTCCTTGTGAGGGGTTGTTACGGGTTGTTATTAAGGCGCCGGAAAAGCTGAAGACGGGTGTGCAACCAAAATTTAACGTGCGGAATAGTCTTTTCAAACTCGTTAAGGTGCGGGGCGAAGGTTTCGTTTTTACTTACCGTGTTTATATAACGTGAGCTGGGTTGTGTCCAACGTCCAATAACGTTGGAGGGTTGTTCACTGATTTTCTGAATCTAGGGTCCCTATCTGCAGATTCTGATTTCTGAAAGTAAATAAGTAGATAATTGAAGAAAGTGAATAATTGCACAGCCGAAACCCTTCTGCCTCCCCCCCCCCCCCCACCCCCTCCCCGGGAAAAAAAAAACTAGCTAGATGCATTGCAGGTGGACGTTTGAAGTAATCTGTCAACTGCGATTGATTGGAATACCCTTAGATGCTCCCCTCATACATGCAAAGAAATAACTGTGACGAAACTTGATCGAAAACCCATCGCCCGCCCGCCAGAGAGAGAGAGAGAGATCTTGATGATGCCATGTCATGTCGAGACAAATCGATCAAGTAAATAAAATAAAATGAAATCACAAAAGCAGAAGATTCGAATACGCTCCTTCACACGCATCCCCTAACCCGCTATGCTATTTTTTCCCTCGACAAACATCATTATTTTTCGCAATTTAAAAACATATTATTACACAAAGGCAAGGCAAAGGGTTAAAAATTGTACATCGTCATCTTCTTACAAGTAATCATCGTCGTCGCCGCCGACGTCGTCGTCGCTGTCGACGTGTTTGTGGTGCTTGTGGTGCTTGTGGTGCCTGTGGCTGTGGTGCTTGTTGTGTTCGTCCTTGTGCTTCTTTTTCTTGTCTTTCTTGGGGGGCATGGGAGGGGGGGGTAACCGCTCCTCCTCGTCTGACTCCTCGCCCCCCCGGGGGGGGGGAAGAGCCGCGGGAATCTCCCAGGAAACCTCCCCCGTGGCCTGGTTCCAATAGTACGTCCCGTTCTCGCTGTCGTGGGCTGACCATCCGTCCGGTAGGTCTGCCTCGCTGGGACCCCTTGGCGGAGGTCCCGCTGGCGGGGGTGGCTTCGCGCCGCCACCTCCTCCCGCCTCGCTCCCCTCGTCGTCGAACTCGTCGTCGTCGCTGTCGTCCTCCGCGAAGCTCACGTCAGCGACCGGCGGCGGGGCGATGCTACTGGCCCTCCTCTTCATCTCCCCCTTGGCGTCGTCCGTCATGAGCTCTGGCTTCCGGGCGATGTCGCACACGAAGAACTTGTGGAGAGCCTTAAAGAATAGGGTGCTCATCCTCTTGCTGTAGCCGAGGTTTATGTCCATGGAAAAGGTGATTCCCTTGATGCGCTGCTCGCGCTCGTGGATGGCGGACATGGCGGCGCCCTGGACGACCTGGAGGATGATGGTGCTGGAGACGGCACCCACGGCGGCCCAGAGGCAACCCCAGCCGAGGTAGCTGTCGACGAAGAAGCACATCATGTCCTTCTCCTCCACGAACCCGTAGGGGACCAGGTCGTCCAGGAAACCGCAGACGGGGGGGATCAGGAAGGCGCTCAGCATGCCAATCTGCATCAGGCAGATTATGATGCTGATAACGAAGACGTCCATGGTGGCCCAGCCTGACATTACCTCCACGACGAAGTACCATTTCTTGAGCTCCTTGATGGTGAAAGGCTTCAGCCACAGCACCAGGAGGGATATCTGTTGGAATATCGCGAAGAGGAACGCGAAGAGGATGCAGCAGAGCGCGCAGAAGAAGATGGTGAAGGCCTCCATGGCATTATGCTTGGCCTCCTTCTCCATCAGGATCAGTCCGACATTCCAGATGCTGTAGTTGGTGAGGTCCTCCCCTTCTACTCCTATGTCAATCAGGATGCCGACAAGGCCGTTGCGGTCGAATGTCCAGCTGTACTCGGTCGCACCGTAGAAGCAGAACACCCCGCTCGCTATTATCAAAATGGACATCAGAATCTGGCCTGGTCGTCTGACTGCGATTCGGCCTTCGCCCCCCTCATTTTCCCAAACGTGGTGGCTGAGAGAGTAGCGAGTGTCGGCAAGAGTCATTCGGAAGCCCTTAATATCATCTGTACCGGCGCCGAACCAATTGGAACCCCTCCGCTCAATATTAGGCTTTTTCGCCACATCACCGCCATCACCGCCATCACCGCCATCACCACCATCACCACCACCATTCATGTCTTTCTTCATGAGATCCTTGCCGCTATGCGCCTTCGCCGCTGCCATAGGGTTGAATTCTTCCTCGATGACGCTCGTCTCGCGGCTGTCCCTTCCCATCTCCTCTTGGTGATGTTTCTCGTACTCGACGTCAAGGGTCTCTTGCACGGCATTGCGGTGGGCAATGATCATGATCTCGTTCGTGGCGGGCATCAGCGTGCCGCCAATCATGGACGCCAGGAGGCCGATCATTGGGGTCACCTGCATGTCGAGCGTGTAAAAGCCAAGTCCTATTAGCTCGCTCAACTCCGGCGGGCTCGTGATGTGCATGAGGAAGGCGCTCATGATCAGTATGAACACATAAATATCAATCAAGCTCCACTTCCCCGCCAAATCCATGAAGGAGATCCAGAAACCACGTTTGTCGATGGTAAAGTTGCTCGGCGGTCGGAACCAGCAAGCGAGGAGGGTAAAGAGCTTGATGTAAGGCCAAAGGAAACTGAAGCAAAATAAGATCAAAAAGAGGCTGTACACCTTGGCCTTCCACATCTCTTCGAGCGATCCCTTGAGAAGCATTGTAGCAAAACCTCGCAAATCGATCACTTCGCCTGCGAAGACGAGCTTGATATCAACAGATGCGAGGACGCTGCTGTGGGAGAGCATGAAACACATGATGCAAAAAATAAGGGCAGAAGGGACGAAAACCTTCATCCAGTGCGGCACCGACTTTGATCTATGCAGGCAAGGGTCATTCTTGAAGAGAATGTACCTATTTCTGTCGTCTTCCTTCTTCTTTGCCTTTGCCATTGCTTGCTGAACCTTGATCTCAGTGTGACTGCGATCTAAGTAACATCGAGTTATTTTTCCGAGGACTTTCAAAGCAAACAAACCAATCAGAGTGCCAAATCCTATTAATATCGCTCCCATGCTCCTCATTTCCCCTCCGTTTGAGTAAGGGGCGGGGATTTTCACGTCCTCCTCGCACATTTCAATGGCCGACTTGTCGTCTCTCTTGATCGTGCCGGGAATATACTGCTTATTTGGGGAATAGGAACGGCCGGCGATGATTTTTCCCCGGGGCCCCTCGGAGGTAATGTCAGGATTCGTGTTGCAGTTGCAGACAGCCCTTCCAGATTTTGCCTTCCTGTTTATGGCCTCGTTAGTGCTTGCGCCCATCATGTTGCGAGCGAAACTTCTCATCAGATGATTAAAAGCGAGCGTCGTCTGATCCTGTGCTGCCAATGTCTTGGACGCTGCGTCGGCATCGATGAACCGGGGACCGGTGCAGCCTACTTTCGTTCCACAATCAATATCGATCAAGAACCGGTCAAAATCAATATTTAGAAAGTCAATGGCAGTTTCGTTCAGCGTCCCGTACCAGCAAATGGGAGTAAGAGCTTCTCGAAATCTGATATTTTTTATTCTGTCCCTGTTGGCCTTCAATACTAGACGAAGGGCTGCTGTCACATGATCCATGTTAATCGTCACGACAAAGTTGTTTCTCATCGTGATGTCATTCGTGAGAAGCCCTACATGAAGATTCATTGTCATGTTGATGGGCTTGTAGTCAGGCTTCTCAGCCATTTCTATCTCATTGTCAAGGACCAGGGGCCCAATTGCTTCGAGCAGGCGGATGAAGGACACACTGTCTAAACCGTGGATGAAACCGTCCTTCATGCCGATCTCGACGCCAAGATAAAAGTTGGCGAGACCAATGTTAATGTGCTGCTCTATCCAGGTCCCGTTCCCCTCAGTAAACTTTAAGCTTCCTTCCATCCCTGAAGACGACTTGGTTGCATCCGCGATAAGCTCGTTGACTTTTGATGTATTCTTGGTGAACTCATCGTGGAGGAGATCGAGCGCCATCACAACCAAGTCCTCCGTCTGAAAGTTGACGAATACAGGTTTTTCGCGTATGGGGGTCAGGGGACAGTTGCGCCTATCGATTGTCTCTCGAATACCTTCGTTAAGCTTCTCTTTAATGAGCCTCTGAGAAATCTGGGGCATGAGCCACAAAGTTAGATCATGGTAGGCGTCCCAGACAAATGTAACAACGTTGTTGATGATGGTGCTGGTTCCCTTGTCAATGAGCCCCGACAGCTCTGGTTTTATCATATTCTCTGCCGTCAGATTCAAGTAGGTGAACTTAAAGTCGTGAAAACCGCTCAGAAGGCAATCAATTGCGTTCTTCCCAAAGAGAGAGCCCCAAGGAATTTGCTGCCCTAGGTACGTGTCGAGTGCAGACATAAAGTCAAATCCCATGTCAATCTTGCGGAGTTCTAGCGCGTTAATCAGGAAAGTCTCCTTCACGAGATCATTGTCTGAAACTGCCATCCGGTCGCCCATCACACTTGGCCACATGTACAGAGTGAAATTAAGCTCCACAGAGAGCTGGTCCATCCTGAACTCGTTGTTAACGGTAAGGTCCCCAATAAAGTCCAACACGTTAAAGTGTGTAAAGGTATTGAGGCCGCCAACGCTAATGTCGTTCAAATAGAGAGCATTTCGGGTGAGTGTATCGGAGCCATTCATGATTAGCAGCTTCGCATTTTCTACAAACTTGAACTTCCCCGTGTTGTCAGTTAACTTGTTGAGATGCGTATTGATACCGATAGACGAGTAATCCGAGTAGTTTCCCTTCAAACCGAGGAATTCCTCGGTTCCCATTTTGACAAGGGGGACGACCCAGTTATCTGGCGCACTGAAATTCCACAAATCCACCTTGTGCCTCGGCACCTCACTATCGAGTAACTCCTGATTGTTCAAGTCTTGCTTGTCGAAGGTCATATTTAATGTAGCGTTATACCCCTCATATTCGCGCAACTTTTTGACCGTCGGCTTTTCTGCAGACATGGAATCGTAGCGTGTGTCATTATTCATATTCACGATCCAGTCAATGAAATAGTCAGTGTTAAGTGTGTCCACAGCTTCATCAAACAGTTCCATGAGCTTTTCCTCAAGCAGAACATCATTGGATGCGTCTGAATCGCAAAGAACCTTGGAGGAGACGATATCGGCGATTATGTCCTTCAAAGCGTCGACGAATAGGTTAGCAATGAGAATCGTGACGTCCCCCGTAACATCGATGTCGTCAAAGACAATCTCTGGTACACATCGAACCATAGAGGAGACGCAGGGGGGGCCCCCTTGTCGCCCAAGATGAGGGTTGCCGACGCAGGGTTTTTTTCCGGCGTCGTCAGGGACTGTATCGAACTTAATAGTAGCTCCAAGCGACGAGCGAGACGCCTGAGCCCATGCAGTTCCGTCAGAACGAATATCGTTTAGGGCACAGAGAGGATTCATGGTAAAAGGGTTGTAATCCAATTTCCGTTCAAGATGATAGCGCCAGTTAAACTCGATCGTTATGTCGATACCCTCAGCATCTAACAAAATGTTGAGGAACGTGGGGGGATCCGACGAGTCCATCTCGTGCCCAAAGGTTATATCATCGAAGCCAATGCCAGAGAGCTGTGTAAGACGGGGTTTCAGTTGTCGGGGCGGCACGGGGAGTTAGGAGAGACAAGAGAGACACGGAAAAATAAACACACAAATGCATCTTACCACCATATCCTCCAAAAAAATGTTTAGCTTCGAATCGCAGTCATCACTGATGTCAACAGGAGGGTCAATTTCAAAATCCCCCAAAGCAATCTGAACTTTCCCCATGAGACGGTTGAGATCCTGAAAGTCCCCGGACGCTAAACGCCGACCGGAGGATGAAATAGCACGTGGATCAGGCAGATAGTCAGGCTGAGGGAGATTCTTGCGCTCATTCTGAGCCCATAGCTTGTCCTCAAAAACCTTCCGCTGTGCATTCCGCAACAGGATAGACGCCACCTCCTCCTTGTCAGAAGAAGATAGACTGTCAACCATGTTCAAGAGCATTCTACTAGAAAAGAGCGCATCGCTGAAGAGGGGGAGCAGGAGAAGACAGAGATGGGGGAGGAGGATAGGAAGAGAAGAAGACATGAAAATTTCAGTCAAACTGGCTGTCTAAGTAGATAAAGGTAGAAAAATATGGGAAACGAATTAAGTTTCGGGCCGTCTCTCCAAGTACTATCTTATCGCATGTGCACCAAAAACAATTCAAAGTTGGAGATGTGAGGGTTCTCGTTGAGGCAATCTTTGAGAAAAATACACCCGGCCGGGAAAAAAATCAGTCAGAAATCCAAGCAGAATCACAAAAAATGGCCTCGATATTTTGAATAGCCATTTTGATTTGTTTTCGCGGCACATCACTCCCGCATAAGCCTACCCGACCGTATTTAACATGGCAGCTCTCGCCCAAGCTACATCTACGTCATTAACAGACGAACTGCACACTGAAAACTCACTGCACACTGAAAACTCACTGCACACTGAAAACTCACTGCACAATGAAAAATCACTGCACAATGAAAAATCACTGCACAATGAAAACTCGCTGATTAACGCTGGTGTCCCTGCTGCAGATGTAGCATCCGTACTAGCACTTGCGAACCATCTAAATGTCAAGCAGGACCAAGACGAGCCTCTGTGCGATCCGCTCACACTACTTCGTTTTAACAATAGCCGTGAGAGTGTTTTGGTGGATTCTACGAATATGTATAACACAACAGTAGAATGGAGAGAGAAAGTCGGGTTAGATAATATCATGAAAGTGTTTGGAAAGAATGCAACTATCGAGCAAGAAGACAATTCCTGGCAGTGGGTGAGAGGGCCGACTACTGGAGCAGGGAGAATAATCGAAAAACATTGTTTCTTTGGTCTTCTTAAAAGCCGGACGGAATTAGACGAGCCGATAGCGGTATGGCGTTTTGGGGCTGTTGATATGGCTGGAATCAAAAGAGCTAAAATGTATGATGGTTTGTGTGAAGCCTATACAGCGCACCTAGAAGACATGCTTCAGTCAGGGCGAGCACTTTCGAGGAAGAATAAACGACTCATTCGAGTTCGCGTTGTGATTGATGCGAATGGAATAAGTCTGGCGAAATTGACGTATATATCCATGATCAAAAGTGTCTTAGCAATAGGAAAGCGATACTTTCCAGAGCTTACAAAAAGCGTGACTATCGTCAATGCTCCGTGGGTTTTTGCTAAGTTTTACGCTTTAATTTCTCCCGCACTTACTCCCGTACAGAGGAAGAAGGTCTGTATTCTGGGCACAGATTTTGAGCAGAGGTTGAAGGATCACAGCAACGTCACGAAACAAATGCTCCCGATTTGTTGTGGAGGTACAAGTAGCGATGACCAAATAGCACCGTGCGAGCCTGTTCCAGAAGGATTCATCTTCGACGAATCTTCCGCGAAGGGGTTACTTTGAGAAGGGCAGGACCAAATTTTGTAAAAAATAACGGTATGCATTTATGGTCGCCTTCTTAACTCCTTCAATGTATGTGTTTTATGTGTATATGCTTGCCCATGTTGTCTCATTCCACAGCATCGTCTTCGGCTAACTCTATCTCGCTGTATTCTGATTCACCACCAGCATCTGCACCAGACTCAAAGTCAGTCACTACGCTACTCACGGCACTCACATCACTCAAATCAGAGGGAACGACACTACTGGCTTTGATGCTGCTAGAAGTTGTTGACGAGTTCGTCGAAGAGTTAGCTGAAGAGGCATTGGTACTGCCAGGGTTGCTGCTTCCTTTTGATGATGCTTTTGAGCTACCTTTACCAGTTGCATTTGTGGAAGTCCGGTTGGTACTTGTTCTCCCCCCAGTAAAGATGGTCGATTTGATAGCTTCCATAGCCCTTGTTGTTGCCTTCTTTTGACCAGGTTGCTGGGCATAAACAACTCCAAACTGCATAAAAACAATAAAATTATTGATGAACGAGCTAGAGGTAAACTTGCAAGGCGGTATGCCGTAGTACGTGTAATCTTGCCCACGAATTTGTAACAACGGAATCAAGCGCCAGACAACGGCAGCAGATGACAAGACAGCCGCCGTGTAACAAAACTTCTTAATACGTTTCACCTCGGGCGACACCTTGCTGCTATTGGACTTTAGCTGCTTACTAATTTTGAGGCCGTAGATGTACGCAAGAATGCCCCATAAAGCAGAGACAATAACATTTACTGTCCACTTGATGATAATCACCTTACCGTTGGTGTAGACGTCATAATAGGCAGGCTTACCCCACATTGCTTGAACTTGACCACAGACAACTTCAGCCAGCACGGTTGCACCAATGGACATTCTATTGGCCCAATAACACCATCTGGGGGTGCCTCTGCTTTTCCCACCCTCAACGATGGTTACCCAAGCCGTCACCAGAATTACTAGAAAAGAAATCAGTGCCGAGATGTTCAATGCCATCAGGAGTTGTTTCCACGACAAGGGAATTGTGGTAGACCACCCATCAATGTCAATGGCCATCAAGCAGTGCGTGATAGCTGTCATGACATTCAGCCAACAGAGTTGTTCAGATAGATTGCAGTAAATCAAGCTATCGATGATCCAATTGGGCCTATTCTTTTTTCCTTTATCTTTAGCATGCTTGTTATGGTTGAGGATGTATAAGTAGAACATTGTTATGGCCCCAGGGATTGCACTAAGAACAAAGTAAGTCATGCACTTCCTGGCATATCGCCCATCTGTAGTGCTCGCCCAGGTAACGCTACAGTCATTCATGGTCAAGTTCCCGTAAGAGCCGTCGCGCATGTGGTCCATTTTCCATCCTGCCGGAAGGTAGGGGAAAGGACAAATTGGCTCGTAGCCATACTGATCTCGAGGAGGCTCATAAGCATCGCAAATATAATCCACCATCATACTTTGGTTAGAACCAAAACGTTGAGTATGGTTTAGGTCCAAACCCTATAAATACGTGTTGAAGAAATTGCAAGAATGCGACATTGTCAGATATTGCAAGAAAGCGAAAATTCGTCCCACATTAACTGAGCATTGTTGAAGAGGGTCTTGTCTCGACACTCTTTGTTGTCACAACAGAAGCCTCCTCTTTCTTTTTCTTACCATATAATTGCCCCCCCACTTAGTTTCGGTACGTGTCACAACCATTGAAGTAGTAAATGCGCGAAGACCGTTTTACTGAACAAATCTCGACTAAACCCAGTTATCAGCGTCAGGTACGAGCTCGAGAGCTCGAGAGCCAGTCCGAATCCAGGCAGGATTTTTCGGTCAAAGGGATAATCCCATTTGTCTCAAGATATTAGTACTGCGTGAAAAAAATCCAACTCTGGATTACACTACCAACGCATACTGGGAATCTGAGCTATTTCAGGGGCAAATAACGTCTGGAAACCCTTCCTTTGACAACCAGTTGAGGAAGTTTCTCTAAGCAGGGAGGCTCTGGAGTTAGGAACTTTTGTAATTTTATATCGTAAATTAACACGAGCGCAGTGCAGATCGTTTGTGTTCTGAGTCCCAACGATGCTAGGGAACCCGCCTCCGTCGCCCTCGCTTTCTCTACAAAATCTCCACGAACCGCACCATGCCCCTCCTACTAAGCCAAGAGCAGCAGTGAAGATCAAGCGTCTACCAAAGACAAAGCCCCCGCCACCTCCCCCCGAAGATAACGTGGGCGCACAACCATCGCAGTCAACCAGACCTCCGAAAACTTTGGGTGGCCCGAAATTACCAAAAAGCAGGCCAAAGCCACCACCACCACCACCACCTGTAGAAGAAATTAGAGTGAATTTGGGCGACGACCAATCTAGGGGAAGTAGTAGAGCAAGCACTAGACGCAAATCACGTCGGCGCAGCACGGCCGGCAGCCGGCGGTCGATGAACAACTTGATGGGAGAAGATGATTGGTCGCAGTCAACCTCTAGCAGTAGGAGAACCCCGAGACCACCCTCACATTCACCGCCCCCCCCAGGGAAGTCGATAGTCAGCGGTGGTAGTGTGAAGTCAGGAGGTGACGATGCACGGTCGATTAGAAGTAACAGGAGTTTGGGGAGCAGAGGTAGTACAAGTACGCGGAGTAGGGGAGGGACGAGAAGGCCGCCGCCCCCCTCTTCCCCCTCTCCCATGCAGGAAAAGAAGATGAAAAAGAGGCTGTCTGGCGCTGACATCGTGCGGGAAGACCTGAAGAGGCAGATTATGGAAAGCCAAGACAGGATATGGAGACTTAAGAATGAGCGAAAAAGACAAACTGACAGGTGCGCCAGGAACACCTCGAAACTGGATCAATTAAACAAGCCCACTAGTGTGTGTGTATTATTGAAAGAAGAGACGGATGATTTCAAGACGAAAGTTCACGAGTTAAAGACGCAGTTGGCAGAGGCGGGGGAAAAATTCACAGAAATGGACGATGTCGAGCTAAAGGGACAGCTCGATATGATCGAGGACCTGAAAAAGAAATTGAGGAAAATCCGCAGCGACAAGGATTTCATTTTGGGAACTCTCACGGAACTGATTGGAGGAGAAGGCGCTCTCTCATCGTTGATAGAGAGCGCAAAGAAAAAGGAAAAGATGAGCATAAGCCACAAGGGATCAGTTGATAACGGCGCCAGCAGGGCTATAGAGGTCAAGAACAAAGAATACGCCGAAAAGTATCGTCGCAGCAGTGAAATGGACCCTGGGAGCTGGACACACATCAAAAAGGTCTATGACGGAAGATTACTTGTTGTAGGACCGGGAAAGAAAATTTGCGAGGAACTTCTCACTGGTATACGAAATACAGGTGGCAAGCTTGAGCTCCAAAACATGAAATACGGAAATGGAGAGAGCGAGGAGTTGGCCAGGATTCACCAGTGGCAAGAGTACAACAGCAAGATGGGGGCCGATGGGAACTATTTCGATGACAGATACGATTCTAGCATCTTTAATTTAATGGATAT
>ERZ651776.5287-NODE-5287-length-11295-cov-2.262881_pt1 | contig 11295 bp, 9 predicted proteins | sample MGYA00514761_ERZ651776 | MGnify/ENA metagenome assembly ERZ651776 | reverse complement strand
CCATGTTTTTTCCACTTCAGTTGGGCAAACATACAGCCACAAATAATACCCATTCTCAGTTACTAAACTGGTTGTATCGTGCATATATCTTTCTCCTGCCGGTGTATGGGTTTCTAAAGATTGAAAAACAACATTATCCTTGATTTGAGAATAATCATTATAAGAAGTCGATACATATGATATCACAAAAACGAGAAATCCAAATCCTGCTAATCCAGATAGTAGTTTAACCTTTACAGAAGACTGCGCTATTACTATCCATATCACTGAATAGGTAAATATCAAACTTAGGACAATTAAGCCCGTTCCTGAAAGAATATAAAGAAAATAACAAAACCAAAAACTTACAGAAACTGATACAATTTGAAACACTTTGCCTTTATTAAAGAAATAGTAATTTAATAAAACTATTGCCAAGCAAATTAACAAGCTTAAACGAATATGAGATATAAAAAAAGAGATGTTACGGACATCTGTAATATCTTCCTTTATTGCAAAAAACTCCAAGTATGCTCCAAAACTTAATAAGGTGCTTACTAATAATCCCGCTATAAATACACCTATAATTAACTCATAAATTCGTTTTGACAATAACGGCATAGATCCAATGACAATTGGAAAACTTAACAGTGGAAGTTTTCTTACTATATCATGAAAGGCATAGTCATAATTTGTAGTGTTAAAAAGCCAAATTACATGCACAAGAAAGCCTACTACCAAAATTAACGGGGCGTAACTTAGTTCCTTCATTCTTTGCCATTTAGCTACATAATTACCTTCCAGAAGCCAAGCGGCAGCAAGAATAATTGAAGATATGCTCATCAAAAATTTTCCCGTAGAAAGCCCAATTACCAATAAAAGTAACGCAAATATGTAAATCTTGGTATAGGGGATGTACTTACTAAACACTTTTATTTAGACCCTCCTGTTAAAATATCTTTATAGCGAACTTGATTCTGTAAAACATCTTTTGCTTCTTTGATGTATGGGTCATTTTTAAGCGATGCTTCCGCTCGTCCATTTTGGTAATAATATCGTGAAACAATTTCATTTTCAAGAAGCTCTATAATTTCATCTTTATACCGAACCATGTCTTCGTTAAGGCTTGGTCTCAATTTTGCGAAAAGTGCATTAAATTCAACCTCAGAACTTTCATAGTACTTTTCTTCCTTAGCAACCTCCCTCAGTTCCTGAAGCATTTCCTCAGAATCCGTTGTGTACTCAATGTCTTTATCTCCTAAATAAGCAATAAAGTCCTTGTAATCGGTTTTTGAAAGTGAAAACGTACTTGCTGGAGGAATTTCTGAGTGGATTCTTTTATAATCTGTTTCATAATTGAATATATAATTCTTGAAAACAAGAACAGCTGTCAGCTTACTATAAACCCCAGGATCTATTTTAATTTCAGGCTCAACTCCTCGACCATCTTTTACTTGTCTGCCATTTTTTGTTGTGAAGGTTTTAATCAAACTATCTGCTACTTCAGATACAGATCCTTTGTCGTTTCTATTCGCATAATCCAATTTTTGAATGCATCTGCCGCTTGGAGTGTAGTATTTGGCGATTGTCAGTTTTACTTTACTTCCAAAATTTAAATCCTTAGTTTGCTGCACCAACCCTTTGCCATAAGTTGTCATTCCAATTATTACCGCACGATCCAAATCTTGTAAGCTTCCGGAAACAATTTCACTTGCAGAAGCAGAATAACCATCAACCAAAACCACTATAGGCATTTCTTCATCAAATGGAGTGTTTACTGTTTTATAGTCTCTGTTCAAATCTGTTAACCTTCCTTTAGTAGCAACTACCGTCTTTCCTTTGGCAATAAAGAAATTTACAATATTGACAGACTCATGCAAGAGCCCACCCCCATTTCCTCTCAGGTCGAACACCAATTTTTTCATTCCACTACTATCCTTTAAATATTTCAACGCTTTACCAACATCACTGCTTGCTGCACTAGTAAATGAGTTTAGCTTAACGTAACCAATTTCGTTGTCAATCATACCGTAATAAGGAACCGAAGGAATTTTAATGACCTCTCTAGTAATTGTTGTTTCACTAGTAACGTCATCCCTTTTATATCTAACCTTTAGAATAGTTCCTGCTCCACCTTTTAAAATAGAACTCATTTCTTTTATCGTTTTTCCAACTACTGGTTTGCCGTCAATCTCCAATAAAATATCGCCTGCTATTATTCCTGCTTTATCAGTTGGAGAATCTTCATAGGGTTCTGAAATTACAATATAAGAATCTTGCGTTTTTATCATTGCCCCGATTCCTCCATATTGTCCAGTAGTCATAAACCGATAATCTTCTATATCGCTTTCTGGTATATAAACAGTATAAGGGTCTAAGGACCGCAGCATTGCATCAATCCCTTTTTTCATTAAATTTCCTGGTTCTGGCTCATCAACATAAAACGTATTAATGTTATCGTAAACAGATGCCATTATTCGAATATTCTTAGTTATTTCGAAATAATTATCATCATTATTATTGGAAATTAATGTAGACGTAACAGTAGTTGCGCTGATGAAAATTCCTGCTATTAGAAAAATATAAATTGACTTTTTGGTTTTGAACATAGGTTCTATTTATCTGTAATCTCTTTCGTTAAACGATTTAAAAGTAAGATTATTTTATTATCCACTATTTCTGACTGAGGAATATCTGTTCCCAGGTATATTAAAAATAGAGAAACACGGATATTTTGACTTTCCATAGCCTTTTGACAATCGTGTTTATGTTTACGGTATGCTTCTCTTAATTTCCTTTTTATTTGATTTCTGTCAACCGCTCTTTTAAATTTTCTTTTTGGAACAGAAAACACCACTTTCAACCCTGCTTCCCCGGGTTCTTTTAGCCATACGATTTTAAAAGGATAATCATTCAAATGTTTCCCTTTATCATAAATCTGTGATATAGCAACCCCACTGGTTAATCTATCCGATTTAGATAAAGTGTTTTTCATGGAAGTATTTGATTAAAACAAAACAAGGTCGACTAAAGTCGACCTTGTAAATATACGCACGACACGTAATAAAATTATTTTTTCCCTTTTAAATATTGTTCAATTGCCATTGTCATTGAAGGGGCATTTGAGCTTGGTGCTTGCACATCAATTCTAAACCCTGCCTCTTCTACTGCTTTAGCTGTAGTTGGTCCAAACACCGCTATTTTAGTTCCGTTTTGGATAAACCCTGGAAAATTCTTAATCAAAGATTGAATTCCTGATGGACTATAAAAAACCAGCATATCGTATTTAACGGCAGATAAATCAGATAAGTCGCTACAAACAGTTTTGTAAAGGGTAGCATTCTTAAACTCAATTCCAAATTTTTCTAATTGTTCTGGAATTACTTTTCGTTGTATATCAGAACATGGAACTATAAAAGTTTCTTTTTTATGCTTCTTTAGCACATCTCCTAAGTCTGCGGTAGTCTGTTTTCCAAAAAAAATTTTTCTTTTACGATAAACAACATAATTCTGCAGGTAATAGGCAACTGCCTCAGAAATGCAAAAGTACTTCATATCATCCGGCACTGTGAATCGCATCTCCTTAGCCATTCTAAAGTAATGGTCCACAGCCATACGAGATGTTAAAATTACTCCCGTAAAATCAGACAATACAATCCGTTCTTTTCTAAATTCTTGCGCGTCAACTCCTTCTACATGAATAAAGGAACGATAGTCAATTTGTACACGATATTTACCTGCCAAATCAGAAAATGGATTCTTCCCGCTTTTTGGCTCCGGTTGAGACACTAGAATAGTTTTAACTCCCACAATTAATTCGTTTTTGGTTAAACATTCAAAATTTACCAACCAATAGTAGATATGTTACGACTAGAGGCAAAATTTCGAGGGTGCAAAGGTATAAAATAATATAATACCACGAAACTTTAACACCTAAGCTTTGCCGAACACTATGAAACAGCCTAACAGCGTAGGACATTGCTAATAAAAACACACAATATACCTCTCCGATATTTTGGTTTTTCTGACCAAATAGCTGTATATCTATATTAGTCCTATGCGGAAAAAACAAAATTGCAATTATTCCAGGAAGTAATAAGACCCCTATTATTTGATAATATCTAAAATTATAATTTTTAGCTTTTTCTAGAACATCCACAGCCTCTGAAATGCCTTTTACTAGACCTATAATTGCAAATTTTATCACCAATAAAAGAAATACCCCCCCTACTACTATCCCATACAACAAATAAGGCTCTTCTGGTATAATTACTTTAGCTAATAACTTATATATAAGAATAGAAATTACAATAATCGAGTTAAGCACCAACGCAATTGAAAGCCGAGAGGATAGGCCGTGGGCGCCTTTATAATCTTGATTGGAAAGCGCAAAAGAAAAATATTGACGGAAAGAATCTCCAATAAAACCAACCTGCATATGCCTGATTATGGCATATGAAACCAGAACTAGAAGCAGTGGAACAGCCATCCATTCTACCGAAGAAATTTTATCTATTGGAATAATCGTTTCGCTCATTTCGATTGCAAAAATAAATTAATCCCTTTAAACGTCGACCAAACTACTAGAAAGAAAAACAACAAAAAGGTAACTGCTTTTTTTATGCGAAAACTTTTATTCGCAATCTGATTTAAAATCAGCAAATACTTCGATTTCTACATCTGGCCATAAAACACTAACCCCATCCTTTCCAGTATGAACTGCAGTGCACACTCCATTTAATGAATCAAGAGATGGCTTAGCACTCCAATCATTAACGTTGATAGCGGCAGACAGTTTTAAACGGTTTTCAGATGTTGCTTTCCAGTCCAAGGCAATTTCTTTTTCAACACCATTCATTGTCAATAAAATAGCTCCAGAACCGTCGTCATTTAAAGAAACAACCTTTCCAGAAATAGACTCAGTATTAGCCATAGTACCAAAGAAGCTATTTGAAATTTTCATATCTCTTTCTGGATTGTTTGAGTTCACCGAAGCAGTATAAATATCAAACTGAGCAGTTGCTGCAGCTCCAACCATTGTTTCGTTTTCAGTCACTCCACTTACAATAACGGTATCAAATGTTCCTCCAACACCTACCCTGTCACTCAACTTAAAAGCAGTCCAGTTTACCACAACGTTTTCGTTGTCTAAGGCTAGCAAACAAGGCTTCGTCTCTATAGCTGTATCTAAAGGGGCTTCCTTTTTTTCTTCTGTTTTTTCAGTTTCTCCACAACTAACAAACAGTGCTGTTGATGAGATAATTCCAGCGGCGATAAAAAGTTTTTTCATTTAATGATTTGGTTTAATTATTCAAAATTTACAAGAACACGGTTTTTCTCTACCGTATCTCCCTTTTTTATGTTTATTGAGCTTATAACACCATCAGATGGAGATTTAAGCATATTTTCCATTTTCATTGCCTCTAATACTACAAGAGGGTCGTCTTTTACGACAGTATCCCCAATGCCAACCATGATATCTACAACCACACCAGGCATAGGAGCTTTTAACTCGTTTACTTTTTTAATTGATGCGGCATCCATTCCTAAAGATTGAAGAAGGACATCATATTCATCGGTAAGCTTTACTTCAAATCGATCACCATCAATTTTTAATGTGATTATTTTACTTTCGGTATCAATAGCAAGTAAACGGGCAATGTGTTTTTTACCACCGCTTGAAATCAAAAATTCACTGTCCTTTTTATTTATAATTTCAATTTCAAACTTACCCTTGCTTAATTTTCCTTGCAAAGGATTTTTTACTTCGGGAATAAATTCCACGGAGGTATTGTTATTAATCTTCGCGCTTACTTTCATTAAAAGAATGTTTGATGTACCAAAAGTATAGAAAATCTCTCGCTAAACAAACAATTATACCAGACATACATATTTCATTCACAGATTGCTGATTAATGTTCATATTTGCAATTCTTACAATAATTCAAAGAAAATGAATATAAAAAACGGAATAGTTCTGATATTTAGTGGTTTGCTTACATTTAGTTGTACCCCTAAAAAACAAATACAAGAAACTTCAAGTATTGAAAATATAATTGAGGAGGAAGAAGAAGAGCCGGCAATGAGAAAGCATTACAATCCTTCGGAAAAGCGCGTTAATGATCTGCTTCATACAAAACTAAAGGTCAGTTTTGATTGGGAAAACCAACAATTAAACGGAGAAGCATTCCTAACTCTTAAACCTTACTTTTATGCTACGGATTCATTAACCCTTGATGCAAAAGCAATGGACATACATTCTGTTAGGCAAAATGATGAAAAATCAATGGAGCTAAAATACACCTATGATGGGCAGTTTTTAAGAATTAAATTACCCAAAGAATACAGCCGCACAGAAGAGTATAACATCTATATTAAATATAAGGCTAAGCCAGAGGAAGTCAAGCAAGAAGGAAGTAGTGCTATTTCCGACGCGAAGGGACTTTATTTTATAAACCACGATGGAGCAGACAAAAACAAACATATGGAAATTTGGACGCAAGGGGAAACCGAAGCAAGTTCAGCTTGGTTTCCGACAATCGATTCTCCAAACGAAAAGACTACAGAAGAGATATACATTACGGTAAAAGATAAATACACAACTCTTTCAAATGGGCTATTAGTAGGGTCTACGCCAAATGAAAATGGAACAAGAACAGACTATTGGAAGATGGATCAGCCTCACTCACCGTATCTATTTATGATGGCCGTAGGTGAATTTGCGATAGTTAAAGACACCTGGAGAAAGAAAGATAGCTCTGAAATGGAAGTAAGCTACTATGTAGAGAAGAAGTTTGAGCCACATGCAAGAGCAATATTTGGAAAAACCCCTAAAATGATTGAACACTTTTCTGAATTATTAGGTGTTGAATACCCATGGTCAAAATACAGCCAAGTAGTGGTAAGAGATTACGTTTCTGGAGCAATGGAAAACACCTCTGCTACAATCCATGGTGAGTTTTTATACCAAACAAAAAGAGAGATTATTGATGGAGGAAATGAGTCCATAATTGCACATGAGTTATTTCACCATTGGTTTGGAGATTTAGTGACTTGTGAAAGTTGGTCTAACCTTCCTTTAAATGAGTCTTTTGCAAATTACAGCCAGTTTTTATGGGATGACTTTGAGCATGGAAGGATGGAAGCTGACATGAATGCGTATGGGGAAATGGAAGGTTACTTTATGTCTGCCCAACAGGGGGGGCATGTGGATATGATACGATTTGACTATCAAAGTAAAGAAGACATGTTTGATGGGCATTCATATAATAAGGGAGGCAGAATATTAAATATGTTAAGGTCTTATGTAGGGGATGATGCTTTTTTTGCATCACTTAAATTGTACTTGACGGAAAATGCACATAAAAGTGCTGAAATACATGATTTAAGGTTGGCGTTTGAAGAAACTACAGGAGAAGATTTAAATTGGTTTTTTAATCAGTGGTTTTTATCAAGCGGACACCCCGTTTTAAAATACGAGCAAGAATACAATGATTCTACAAAAAAATTGACAGTTTCAATCACGCAAAAACAAGACACCGAAAAATGGCCTGTTTATAAATTGCCTATTTACATTGATATATATGTTGGGGGTAAACCGCGCAGAGAATTGGTGTGGGTTGAAAACGTAGAAAACACCTTTGAGTTTAATGCTTCTTCTCAACCTAATTTGGTAAACATTGATGCAAAAAAAGTTTTATTAGCGAAAAAGACAGATAAGAAACCACTAGAACAATCGGTTTATCAATTGAACCATGCTGGCCTTTGGTTGGATAAAAAAGAAGCAATAGATAAATGTGGTAAGAGTAGTGACCCAAATGCTGTTGAGGCGATTATTAATGCATTAAATCAGCCATTTTGGAATATTAAAACAATGGCCATGGGCAAAATAAAAAAAGCGGTTCAAGCAAAGCCAGAAGTCGTGAAAAATAAACTTAAAACACTTGCAACCGACGACAAAAATCCCAAAGTGAGAGCAAAAGCGATTAAAACGTTGATGAAATATTTCTCTGACGACAAGGCCTTAATTAGCGCTTATGAGGTGGGGTTAAAAGACTCATCGTATCGCGTAATGGGAACTGCTTTAGCGGGTGTCACATCCATCGAGCCGGAAAAAGGGTTAATGATGGCAAGGGCAATGGAAGGCGCAGAAAGCGCTTCTGTTAACAATGCAATTGCTGCAATATATGCGAAAAATGGAGATTTGAAAGAGCATGCTTTTTTCTTAAAAACGGTGTCTGAACTGAATGGAATGAATAAATTAGGATTCTTACAAAAATACAATGAGTATGTACAAAGAATGCCAAATGAGGAAATTGATAAAGCAATTGTTGTTTATAAAAACATTGTTGAAACTGAATCCATTTGGTTTGTTAAGTTATCAGGGTATAACCTGCTAGCAAGTGTTCAAAATTTTTATTCAAAAAGAGCATTGGAAATATCTGCTGAAATAGAAAGTGCGCGAGCGGATGGTAAATCAGAACAAGTTGCTGAACGAGAGAAACAAATGAATATCTGCAAAATTCAAGACACTAAGGTGGCTAACTTATTAAGTGAATTGAAAGCTGTAGAAACAGACCCGAACGTGAAGAAGTATTTAGGGATGTAAACCTGGTAAGTTCAAGAATGACGCAAATTACTACTCTTTCTTTTTGTAAATATACTTCACTACGTAATAAGTTTTGGGGGTTGAAAATGATGCAGTTTGCCCACAAAGGTTTAGCAAACACGAACGGGTTAACCTTTTATCGGCTTTTGGGAAGTGGAAGAGGAAAAGGTTTTAATCCTTTTCCAGATTGGTCTGTTTACTGCCTTCTTCAAGTATGGGAATCTGAAAAAGCTGCCCATGCTTTTTTTAACGCTTCTGATTTGATGAAGCAATACACCTACCGCACGGATGAGTTATTTACACTTTACATGAAAAATATTTCGGCAGGAGGCACCTGGGTTGGTAAAACCCCTTTTGAGAAGGGAGCAGACTTAGATCCTAGCCTACCGATTGCTGTCATTACTAGAGCCACGATTAAGTGGAATTGGCTTATCCGATTTTGGAATTATGTCCCTACTTCGCAAGAAGCTTTGGATGGTAATGAGGGGTTAATTTATACGAAAGGAGTAGGTGAGATTCCAATAGTTCAAATGGCCACATTTAGCTTATGGAAAAATTTTGAAGCAGTAAAACAGTTTGCTTACAATAGCAAACAACATCAAGAAGCAATTAGAAAGACACGGAAGAACGACTGGTATAGAGAAGAACTTTTTGCACGCTTTCAACCCTATAAGTCAGTTGGAACTTGGGGAGGTAAAGATTTGTTGGTCTTTTAATAACCAGAAATCTGAATTAACAGAAGCTATTGAGGAGTTGCAATGACTGTCATTATTCCAAGAGAAGAGCTTTTCTGCATCCACTTTTTAGGGGCGAAGAGTATCATTCCAAATACAAATTTCCAAAATTCATCTTCCATGTTTTTGTCCCACTTGACACCTTTTTTTTCCATTCTGCTCATCCATTGCAGGAGATAAGGGTCCATGGTTCCATACGTATCCAGCTCAGAAACTTTCCATCCACTTTTTTGAAGTAACAATGTTACATTCTTTGGAGAGAATAAAGAAAGATGTCGAGGAGTATGCCAACCAGCCCAATTTTTGCCGTATTTTTTCCTGCTCGAGGAATCAAAATTTGGAATTTCAATTATCAGTTTAGTAGATGGTTTCGCAATGGATTTTAAATAGCTGAGATTTTCAAATGGAGAGTAATCATGCTCTAAATAATGCCACATGGTAATTATGTCAGGCTGAATAGCCGGAAGGTCTTTTATTTCTGCTACGCGCAAGTCAACCCCATCATAATAGTCATATTCGTCTTTCCAGCCCTCATCACTGAAGTCAATACCCAAAGTTTGGCACTTTAACTCTTGTTGACAGGCTTTCAAGAAACTGGGTTTACCGCAACCGATGTCCAAGATCAATGAATCTGCCGATATATTATGGGTGTCCTTTGCTCGCTTAACCCGCTTTAAATCTAATTTCTGTTGGCTATTCTCTACCAGTTTCTCAAACTTCCCCCAGGCTTTCGCTCCTCTGTATGGCAAGTAATGAGAAGTGTAGTAGTTTTTTAGTTTATCAAAAGGTACTCTAGGGTTTAAGAAAACTAACTGGCATTCTATGCATTGGTCAAAATTGAACAGCTCATTATCAGAATGCATCTGAGCCTTTGTTTGTATAAAAGAGCTAATGGAAGTAGAGTTGCAAATAGGACAATTAGTAAGACAATGCATGATGCTAAGATAGCTATTCCTTAGAATCCCTGACGAAATTCGGAGTTCATTTGAATAAGCTTTTAACTGAAGAGTAGAAAAACAAAAATCAAGACACATATTAGAAATCTTTTTATGAAATAAACTTCCCGGAACAGTTTCATGAGATATTGCACCATAGGATGCAGCCCTAACTGCTCTTTGGAAGTCCGAAGAGTAACTAAAGATAGTGCTTCCAAAAACAATATCAGCGTTTTCTTTTTTAAGAATTGCTATGTAGTCTTTAAGCCAAGACTGATGTGGTGAGGTCTTTGTGTCTAGAAGCGCAATCAATTCATAATTAGCCATTTCAATTCCACAAGAGATTAGATTTCTTGTGTCGGCTGGATCTATTATACCGTCTGTCCATAATCGGGCTGCTGCATAATAGGGGGAGGTTTGTGCGTCGTAATTAGCTTTGGTTTCATTATAAAGAAGCGCTTCTTTTTCAGGTGTTAATTCTTCGAGGCGATTGTCAATAATCTGCTCTATATTTGTTATTAGGAAGTTTGTGAAATCACTATCGCCCAGTTTGTTAGCTTTTTCAGAAGCTAAATCAGAAATAATGTCTTTTAGCTTCAAGGTTATTGGCTCACGTAAAGGCTCAAGTGCGGCCTTGCCACCAATCATGCTCAACATACTGCCGAGTTGAGAGCTTGCGATAGCATCAGTAAGGCTAACAAACACTTTGTCAAAATCTACCAGGTCAACAATATTTTTTTCTGCTTTACTAGTGTTTTCTTGAAAAATTAACTCGATGTGTTCACGAGTAAAAAAATTCTCAATAATCAGATTTTTGATAGCAGCTTTGAAATCTTCAAATCTATTTGGAACTACGCCTGAGCCATATATCAAGGGAACTTTTTCAAATAACATATGGATGGCTAGCCAATTGGTAACACCACCAGATAAAGAGAACGCTCCAATCATAAAAATAAGGTCACTGTGAGCCGGTGAAAAATATCCCGCGACGCTTATTAATAATGCAATGATATTCGCGAATAGGGGTTTGTTCATTATG
>ERZ651776.5285-NODE-5285-length-11302-cov-3.920624_pt1 | contig 11302 bp, 15 predicted proteins | sample MGYA00514761_ERZ651776 | MGnify/ENA metagenome assembly ERZ651776 | reverse complement strand
TTGGCTCCGCGGCGATGACGGTACTTTCTGCAAGCTGAACAAGGAACAGATCAAGTACTCCATAGAGGCTAGCTTAACACGGCTTGAGACGGAATTCATTGATCTCCTTCAAATCCACTGGCCTGATATTGCAGGGTTAAAGATTTTAGTTTGGTTCATTTATAGGGTGTTTGTTTTACGATTTTCGACCTAAATCCGAACAAAACATTTGAATGAAAAATGAAAAAATCAACTTCCCTAAAGAAACCCCATTCATGTTCATTTATTTAATCTAACACTATCGATAATTACATTCCACATGCTCTTGACCTGTGCGGCGGTCTCGACGAGGTGTAGCGCCCTCCTGACTTTGCCGTTGCCGTTGTCGTTGTCGTCGTGATCTGATTTGCACCCGTGAAAGTCCAGTCCCCCGCAGGCCATGCTTACCAGCCCGAACAGCACGACCGCCGCCACCGCCCCGATCGTCAAATAGCACTTCACCTTCTTCCACCACATGGTGTTCCTGAGCTTGCGGGACTGCGACTCGAACCGGAAGGCCTGCTGGTTGAGCCGGTCCGTCTTGTCGACCAGGAGCTCAATCTTCTCCCCCCGCTCCAGGACCGCCTCGATGTTCTTCACCATCACGCCCTTGACATCGTCGATCTGCCCCTGGACCCGGCTTATATTGTCGAGGGAGGTAGCCTCGGACGGGTCATTGTACCGGGACATCAGCGAACGGAGGACCGGGGAGAACTCCTCATTCATGGAGAAGGCGATGGCGGTGTTCCCCTGGGACCCAAATTTCTCCACGAACGACTCCCGTACGGACGAGAGGAACGAGAACGTTAGGCGGTGGGATACCTGCCCCTGCCCCTGCCCCTGCCCCGAGGTCCCCCCTCCCCCGACCTCTAGGTCGTCGGGGGGGGAGGAGGTCGACATGGAGAGGTAGGTTATTCCGTCTTGGACCTCGTAGTGGAAGACGTGCGCGTCGTAGAGGTAGGACATTTTGCCGTCCTGGGGGGGGATCTTGGCGAGGAGGACGCGGGTCACCGTCGGGAAATTTCCTGTTACTTCAGCCGGAGGGGGTGGGTGGTTAGAGAGGGAAGAAGATCAACCCGAAAATATTATTTTAATAGCAACCAAAATAGGGCTACTCACCTGAGGTATTCGTGTATTCAGCGAGCACCACCTTTCCTCTGGCGATAAGGGCGTATACAATTGCCATTTTAGGGGGTACAGGGGGGAGCAGAGGGGGGAGAACGGAAGAACTTTGAGTACAGATTCAAGAATCAGGATATGACGAGGAGAGGATCACGGGGCTTAATTTTAGGCAGGAGAGGAGGGTGTTCCGCAATGGAATGCGTTCTTGACGTAATTTTTTTTTCTCCCTAAAAATTGGGGACCACAATGAATTGAAGAATTTGTTTTTGTTTTATTTTTCTTCTAGGTTGGAACACCTTTAAACTGCTCAAAACGTGAGACCAAACCATTTCCCCCCCTATTTACCACCTGCGGTGTGCGGGTGTACTTTACTTCTACAATGGAGCACCGGGAACAACTGGTAAACCTTCTCACGAAAATAGTTGCTCACATTCCGAAACCCTTGCAGCGAAGGAGCAACATTCCACTCTCCTCACGATCTGAATCATGGTCGTTGCCGTCGTCGTCTTCTGCGAAGACTGAGATCTCTGAATTTCCTGAGGGAACGACCCCGCCTTCCACGCCTTCCACACCTCTTTTACTCATTGATATCTCTGGTTTTACTCCCCTCTCCAAAGTCTTGCCTGTGATTGAGCTATCTTCAACGATCAACTCTTACTTCGAAGGTGTTCTAGAAGTTCTGTCTCTTTGGGGAGGAGAGGTGATAAAGTTTGCCGGAGATGCAATCTTTGCAAAGTTCCCGGCGTCCGTTCACGGCCTCAAATTGGCGGTGAATGCTGCGAACGAAATCATCCAAAGACGGGGAGAGAAGACCGAGGGGGAGAATTTGGGTGTTCACTGTGGACTCTCATTTGACGTCCTCGAGGCTTGCATTTGTACATACCAGTATAATGCCCACTCCTCCTGCTGTTGCTATGACGCTGGCACAAACAACTTCTTCAAACAAACTCACAGGTCCGAATATTATATTTATGGGCCGGCGGTTAAAAGCGTGACATCAGCGGTGTCATTGGCGCATCTCGGAGAGTGCTATTGCTGTAGCGGAGCAGCATCGGCGTTAAATAGAGACTCCGCCGGTGTTATTTGCAAATTCGGAGAGGAACTCAGCAGCGAATCCATTGTTCATGATACTCTTGAAGCGCTAAGAAGAGACCATGAAAAATGCATCATGGTGGACGACTTTGCCAACCTAGACGACGAAAGCCTTGTGCGTTTGTACAGGTTTTGGAACACTTTTGTCGTTCGTTCGACGATGCAAAACACCATCGACTGTGGCCATTTGCTCGGTTCAGAGGAAACATTTGAAGCTTACTCAGGAAAGTTGGAAAGTCAGTTGAGATATACAATGTTCTGTAGGGTCGCAGGTGGCAACGCCGAGAGTGTATTAGGAAGGATTTTTGGGAAAGCAGCCAGTTGCGACAAATTCAACGGGGAGTTGAGGTGAGGGGGCGTTCAAAACCTTTTGACAAAATGTTGCATTCCACTCACTCAACTCAAAGGCAATTCATCTGTGATAATAACGGGCATTTACTAGTATTTACTTTCAATGGAGCGTGCGAGGAAGCTTTAGACTTTGCGTTTGTTCTCCGCGAGGGAATCGCTGAAATTGAAATTGAAAGTATAAGTCTCGATGTTGGTATTTCATTTGGAAAAGTTTTCGAGGGTCTAATCGGGTCAAGAGATCGTCACGAGAGTGGCATATTCGGTAGTAGTGTGATCTTAGCTGCGCGGTTGGTAGATTGTTGTATGATGGAGAACGCCAACATAGTTGTTGATGCAAGTGTTGTTAAGGAGTCCTTATCGTCGTCCTTATCGTCGTCACATTCACAGAAATACCACTTTGAAAAGAAGGTTGAATGCATTACTTTGAAGGGTTTTGAAGATGGGGTAGAAATCTATAATGCGATACAATTATCATAGCGACAAATTACTGCTACAATACTATTATCTATTGCCCAAACCGAAGGCAAACAAAATGCTTCTTTTTCGTCACTCGAATTTCACGTATGGGAGTAATCAATCAATCACCTTCCGCCTCCAGCCTAAACTCTTCCACCTCTCCAAACCGGTCGTGCTCGTATTTTGCAATATCTACAGTCTGATCCCCGCGCCAACGGATCAGTTGACTCATGAAGCCGACATTTGGGCTGGCAATGCGTCTTCTGTCCTTGACAAATTTGAATGCATCGATGAGAGACATATTCTTGAATTCCATGACATAAGCGATGGCAATTGTGCAGCTTCTGCTCATACCACTGTGACAGTGAACTAGACAACTCGTCCCATCCTCTTCGCTCGTCTCTCGAATAAATTTAAACGCAGGTTCAAAGCAGCGAATGATGTCAGATTTCGCCTCATCGGTGACATTAAGGGTCATGACCTCAATCTGACGGGCCGGAAAGCGTCCGGCACTGCTACTGTCTATCGTGAATGTGGTGGTACTGTAACCGCATCCGCCACTTTCATCATCGCCGTCACCATCGGACATTTTATTTTCTCCCTCATTCCTATTGCAATCAACAACACGCCTCACTCCCATGTTCCACAACACTTCAAAATTACGAGCCACGCCCTTGCTGCTCACGAGTAGGTTGGGGAGGATTTTGGACACGTCAAAAGACGAGTACGGGTCTTCGTGAGGATCGGGAAGGGAAAGTGCGAGGGGAGGAGGCTTTCTGTAAGGGCTAGCTGATTTTGACTTTGTGAGGGTGGGCTTAGGGAGAGGCTCTTCAGACGATTCCGAGCCGTCACATCCGGGAATATCGAGGGCAAGGCTCATTTCAACTCCTCAGAGGGGGGATTTAGCCGCACTGGAAGCGTGGCTCTGGCCAAGAATGGGAACCAAAATTGGGGAACGCTGGCGATCTCAAAACCAGGTCAGGGGTTTGCTTAAACCAAGTTCTGGGGGAGAAAAAAAGACTCTCACGTGATTGGTGGTGATGAACGGGGAGGGGAAGCGGGTAATGGTCGGACGAAAGTAAGGGGATTTTAAAGATTGTCAATATTCTCTGGGATTTCCAAAAATCAAAAAGCTTTGGGCATTCGGCTTTCACGCAGAAACGACGCCAACGTTGACTTCAAGCTGCGAGGACTGATATTTTCTAGGCTCGCGTCGACTTTTTTGCAATGATCCTACTTAATGTCCTCTCAAAGCACCTGCTGGTGCTGATCTTTTTCTTCGGGAGATTAACGTCTTCTTTTGTCCTACGATCACCGCTTCCTCGGCTAGCCCCGTCGAAAACTTTCGCGACTTCGGACAGCAGCAGCACCCCCAGTGAAGAAGAGATCTCCTCTGAGTCCATCGCGAACTTCAAAAATAACTTTGGTAAAAAAAGTCCAGCTACCCACGGTCTCGGATCGTCGCGATCCCCTCCTTCCCACCGTAAAGCCGCGGGAATAAGTGGGAGCGGATCTGCAACGATACACGTTTGCACGAATTGCGGAGCAGAGAGTGTAAAGTGGACGGGAAAATGCTTCACCTGCAACGAGTGGAACACGGTGCAGCCTGTAGAAGTGGAACGGGGGGGGGGGGGGGAGGGGGGGAGGGTTGAGCCGAAATGGGCCAGGAAAGGGTATCAGTATGGCGGCGGGGCTGGCAACGGAGACGATGATATTTTCGATTACGAAGGCGCTTCACCACTGGATCGAAAGAGGCAGAGGAAACCTGCCGGAGGAGGAGGTCGTTTAGGTGGAGGCACTGGGGGAGCCGGGAACAACTGGATTGCTTCCCCTTCTCAGCAATTTGGAGGCGAGAGAGGCGCTCGCCGCTTTCACAGCAGCTACGTGCCGGAATCTCTTCCCACCGTTGCGAGGGAGGATTCAATGTCACGGGGAAGAACGAAAATACCCAACAATGACGAGCTGAATGCAGTGTTAGGTGGCGGTTTCATGAGCGGAAGCTTGACGCTTATTGGAGGGGACCCGGGGGTGGGCAAGAGTACATTAATGCTCCAGGCAGCGGGTGAGCTGGCGATAGAAAGTAGCGATGGAAATGGTGTTGCGAGATTTGCTGAGGTTGGGATTGGAATGGGACAGGGTAAGGTGAGCAACCAAAAAATCCAATCCCCTTTTCTTTATCATGTATGGTTTAATGTTTGTCCTCGCGTTACTGATACGACGTCCTTATAATACGACGTCCTTACCGACTGGCACCCCCCTCCCCCCTTCCCTTTCTCTCACCCTTCCTTTCTGCACTGCCCACGTTGTTGCGTTGCTATTATTCAGAGATTAACAAAGCGATCAAAAATTGAATACAGTGATGCCAACCCCCCTCCCGGTCCGGTTTTGTACGTAAGCGGGGAGGAGAACTCGTGGCAGATTGCCAGCCGAGCCAGTAGGCTGGGAATCAACGACCCGTCTCTATATTTGCTGTGCGACACGGATGCGGATAGCATAGCTGATATAATTGCTGACGGAATTGGCGATGACAGGAGAATGCCAAGCTTGGTTGTTATTGACAGCGTCCAAACGATGCGGGCAGAAAATGGAGGGAATTCTTCTCCTGGAGGGATAACACAGGTCAAGGAGGTCACCTCACTTTTCCTGCGGCTCGCGAAATACACACAGGTGCCAATCGTTTTAATTGGGCATGTCACAAAAGCGGGTGACATTGCCGGACCTCAGGTAATAAGTCATGCTGTCGACACGGTACTTTATTTAGAGGTGAGGCATTCGCCAATGGCGCTTTTGACGCTCCATCGTTTTCATTTTTCATTTTTCATTTCGTTTATTCTAACGTAACGCTCCACATCACTGACTGCAGGGGGAAGTTTTTGGGAACGACCATTCTGTCCGGATCTTGAGATCCCAAAAAAATCGATTTGGGTCTGCTGATGAGTGTGGCGTCTTTGAGATGAACGATCTCGGCTCTCTCGTGCCAGTTGTTGATGCAAGCGAGCTATTCTTGAGGCAGAGGGAGACAATGCGGGATGTGGAAGGCTGCGCAGTTGTCATCGCCATGGAGGGGAGCCGGCCTATGGCAATCGAAATTCAGGCGCTCGTGAGTTTCGGAGGGGCTGGCGGGGGCTTTGTAAGGAGGACAGTCGATGGTCTGAAAAACAATAGGGTAGATCTACTTTTAGCGGTGCTGCAAAAACGGTATGGATTGAGTTTTAGCAAGAGAGAAGTATTCATCAACGTCGCAGGGGGTATTAATTTCAAGAAGACCGCAAATGGGCAGGGGGGTGAAGATGTGAGCGTTGCTGTTGCGCTTGTGAGCAGTCTTGCAGGGATCCCAGCACGTTGTGACACCTGTTTCTGCGGGGAGGTGGGCCTGGCCGGAGAGATTAGGATGGTGCAATCAATAGAAAAGCGCATCACTGAGGCGGCTAGAATGGGGTTTTCTCGCATTGTGATTCCAGCAACTTTTGTAAACAAAGGAGGATCCAAAGGACGTGGTGGTGGTGGTGGTGGTAGTGGTGGTGGTGGTTTGTTGGGGAGAAAAGGAGGCAAGGCATTCAATAGCCGAGACATTGAGGTAGTAGAGTGCGGTAACATACTCGATGCCATAAACGCGGGGTTGGTTAGATCGCTCCCCAAGAGACAGGATCGAAGGAGCAAAATCCAGTTGCAAAGCGATCAAGTGAAGATTGAACGGCTCGAAGAACTTGGCCTTGATGACGAGGATGACGACTGCGACGAGTAGGTAATAAAATGCGAAGAAAATACGCATTACACTGTACTGGCAAAAACAAATACGTTTACACATTTATTCCGATGCGTTTGCTTCTCTCCAAAGTCATGAGTCTTTTGCCTCGTTTCATGGCGGCCTCCTCCACTCCCTGGTGCTTTATCAGCGCCTTGAACGTAGCCCGGATCACCGCGTATGGATTGCGGCGACCGTGAGCCTTACTGGAGACATCAAGGATTCCCATCTGAGATAAAAGCTCCGAGATGAGTTTGTTGCCTTTGTTACCGGTTCCCGGTTTAAGGGATCGGAGCGTGACCTTACAGTTATTGTGCTCGCCGTAGCAATCATGAGCCAGCCCGTAGCCCTCGAATCTGTCGACATGGACTAAATTTCTTCGAGAGGCCTGAGATGCAAGGAGCATCGCCTCGTTGGGCGATCCGGCCTTTCCAACCCCGAATCCACCGGCTCCCTTTATGTTGCCACAGATGACGAGAGCCCGATAGCTCACAGTCACGCCTTGGTGTGTCACCTTCTGAACCCGATTCACTTTCACAATAGTTTCGGCGAATTTCCCATCGGCGTCCTGGCTGAGTTTATACTTAAGGTGCAAATCCGGCTCCTCGTTCTCATGGATGTGATCGAATTGCTCCCTGTGTGACTCCAAAATCTTCTTGGACAGTGCGTCCATCGTGTCCCACTCCTTGTCCTGCTCCTTGCGGGCAGCCATCTCATCCCGGTACTCCTTCGCCTTTTCCCTTTGATAATCGTCCAAGTAGTAGTCACTCTCTTCTTCCTCTTCTCCTTTGCGTTTGCCCAGAGTGTCCTCGAAATTAGGGCCCTGGTTCATGTCGTCCACAAGGAGCTCATCAGTCCACTACGTTTTTTTAAGTTCGTAGAGGGGGTTGAATTAGATTTACGATGTACGATGTACGATGTACGATGTACGATGTACAATGTACAATGTACGATGTACGATGCAGGGTAACAAAACACGAGTACATGGTTCTTGACAACACACTTACATTTTTAAGTTCGTCGAGCCTCTTGTCCAAATCGGCGAGCATCTTCTTATCCTCTTCAGTAAGCTGCTCTTCCCCGTCACCCGGTGAAATCCTCTCCTCAAACGTTAGGGCGTCAAACGCCTTAATAGCATCCCTTCCTCCAAATTCATCTACATACTCGTCCACAGGCGGGCCTTTTAAGCTTGTTGCATCGACATAACCATCTTGGGTCTCGTCGTAGACTAGCCCAAGATCCTGCATCTGAGCTTTCTCCACTGCCTGTTTCCTCACTGTTTCAAGGTCCATCTCATCCAGGAATTTATCGAAAGCCTTTTCAAGCTATGTTGGGCCATAGGAAGCGAAGAGTTAGAGGTTCATTGGCATGACGACGTAATGGAGAAATGAATATCTTTCTATTTTTTTGCGCCCCCCCTTTCTTACCTCTTCTTCACTCAAATCGCTATTCTCCTCGCGCGTCAAAAAATCATTTATCATGACTTCTGCCCATTCGTCATCCCCGATGGCGCCCTCACGGCCGAAACCGCTCATTAAGCTCTTGTCCCCCGCTTCTTTTCTGTAATCGACTATCACATCTTCCTTGCCAATTGAAGCTCTCACAGTTCTGTTGTTGATCGTAGCGCCATTGAGCGCGTTAAATTCCAGCCAGGCGGCCTGCTGATCAACGCACTCGATCAAGTATGTATCCTTAGATTCCGTAAGAGTCCCCTTTTCATCTTCAACAACATTGAGGTTACAGCTGACAATATTGGAGGTGTCAGCGGAGCATTTTTTAATAAGCTTTGCCACGAGGTCGCTGTTTGTTTCAATATCGGTCGACTCCTCGAGGGGGTGTCCTATAAACCTGACGGTAAGAAAGTTAGAAGGAGCTGCATGCACAGCAACAATGTTGTCCCCTTTCGGTGTCACTTGGCCGTCACCAGAGCTTGTGGTATCATCAGTCGAGAAGGCGCGGGCGAAGTTAGCGGCATAGAAGGGGGAATCACTGTGCGTGGTCGCTCGAAATGGGTGATGTTGAGGAGATACGACATATTCAGAGAGCAGGGAGAGAGCTCTCTTTGCAGTCGTCTGAGGAGAAAGTTTGGTGCTTGCCAGACAGCTTAGGGCAGGCTTTACAGCCGACCGTCGAATCATTATCAGCTCGCGATGAGATGATGATTGAGCAAGAGTAGTATGATGGAAAATAGGTCAGGGGGGGTGAACAAGGGGGAGAAAGGGTTGGTCTCAAACTCGCAAAAAGTTGGTCAGGCAGCAAAGGCAAAAGGGAATAGGGCAAATCCATAGAGTGAGCTCCAATATTTTTTTTCATCAAATAACATCCGTATTATTCATTCCGAGTGCTGGGGCATTTTCATTTTGTATTTCAGCTTCACAAGATTGAACAGTAGCTTCCTCTCCGGTGAATCGTATCGACCGAATGCTACGCTATCAGAAGTTTCTTGCTGTTCTCTCCCCGTTCGTTGCGGCGTATGTTTACGCTGTAACGAATGCTCTGGGAATAAGATCAGTAGGGACGTGGATAAGGTTGCTCTGCAATGGGCTTGTCCCTCTTGTTTTGGGGAATTGGTCAAAGGATGTGATAATAGTCGAGGCCCCCCTAATTGCGCTAATTTTGTTCGCTGTCTACGCAATATCGCTGATTCTTTACAAGGTTGTTACGCTGAAAGATTGCGACGAAGCAGCGGATGAAATTGATAGACAGATTAAAGCTGCTAAACGAGAAAATTCTCGGCGAGGCGTGAAAGTTTAACCTACAAAGGCTTCTCAAGCTTTTAATGACGGTATTCTCCCTTGTCACAATGTGTACAATGGTGCTTGTTTATCAACTCGTACACCATGAAAGAGAGTACACACCATCTTTTAAGCGTGGAATCCTTGCCCTCGCCCTCAAACTCTCCAAATACACCATCTTTTAAGCGTGGAATCCTTGCCCTCGCCCTCAAACTCTCCAAATTAAACCAAACCGGCAGAAATCTGGTTCTCGATACCGCACTCATTGGAGCCACGGAGAATTTTAAAGAAGCCACCATCTCCCCAGGTGGGGTTCCAGGAGTTCTTAATCTTCCAGTATTTGGTTCCATCCTCCTCTCCATATCCGACAATCTCAATGGCATGTCCGCCAAGAGCCTTGCCAGTCTTGTGCTGATAAACGCCAGACTTGTAGGAGGTGAAGTCCTCGTAAACAGTGAAAGCGGCAGTGACGGGTCCGTTGGTGGAGATTTCCTCCATGATCTTCTCTTCACCCTTAACGGAGAAAGAGCTGAGTGCCTTCACCTTGTCATCAGCGTACTTGGTATCGTACTTGTCGTCAATGCACTCTTTTGTGCACTTAGGAGTTGCGTACTCGCCGTCGGTCGGGCACGATGGGTAGTCATCAGTGGGATCCACATGATGAGCGCAAGCAGCAAATGGGTAAGGGTTGCAGGTTGATCCGTCTCCAGTAATGCTCTCATCCCCACCAGTGGTGACACCAGTGTTGACCATCCAGGACCAGGCACTTCCAGGCTGGCCGCCGTTGCAGCCCATGGATAGACCACAGCGGATTCCACTGCAGCAAGCAAGAGTGTCTTCAGCGGCGTACCATTTCTTGTCTCCATGAGCGATGCAGCGGCGGTCGTTAAAGGCCTCGGTGGACCCAAACGCCCAGCAGGAACCACAGTTGGACTGGTCACGGACATGACCAATAATGTCCTCGCATCCGGGGAAGTCAGTCGTGGAATCAAAGCTGTCAGGTGTATCTGCGAGTCCTGTGAGGTGGGTCTGCTCGGGGAGCTCTTCGTATCCCTCCTCTCCAACAAGGACACTGCCACAGAGCATGGCAACGTCGGCGTTAGTGGCATTCGTGAAGCGGGGGCTCACGTGCGCAGTCCAAGTCGTGCCCATCTTGTTGATCGTGTCAGCAATCAGTTGATGAGTGGCAGGGGCTTCGGGATCATAGGCCGAGACACCGGCAATGAAAGCAACAGCAAGGGTGAACTTCATGATTACGCTAACTGAATAGGTATCGAAAGAGTGTAAAGGCAAGGGGGAAATGTCATTTCGTGTTAGCAATTATGGTTTGTGACAATGGGGGCAACATGACAGCTGAAAGGTTAGACAATCAGTTCAGGGAAAAAAAGGCTCCTTGGAGAATGGAATCGCACTGGATATCAACAACTGGCCATTCAACGCTATACACACCACGAAGGATGGGTTTTGAAAAAGTTTCTTACATTGTAGATTTGGTAAAAGGGATTAGCATTCAGCGAATGAGCTCTCAGGTAGTAGGTCCAGCCGTCCAGCCAGGCAGCCAGGGCGGAACCCATTTTGTAAGAATGGATATGGCCTTGATTATTGGTTCATTGTTAAACTACTCATCTTGGTGCATAAGATAAGTCCGAAAGATGAGTTGCAGATTTCGGAGTTAGTTAAAACGAATAATTGACAGAGGGAATACCCAAACAGCAACAACTCCGGGAGAGGATGACAAACACATCCTCCCCTGCTCTCCTGAGAGAGCGAAAAGACGCTTGGG
>ERZ651776.5280-NODE-5280-length-11307-cov-4.962066_pt1 | contig 11307 bp, 8 predicted proteins | sample MGYA00514761_ERZ651776 | MGnify/ENA metagenome assembly ERZ651776 | reverse complement strand
ACCTTTTTGGATGATGATAAATTTAAAGCTGTTATCAAAAAATGTTGGGGGTGGTGTTCAACCACATATAAAGGTGAAAATGAAGGCACAAAGAATACATTCCGTGAAAACAGACTTAGACAATCATTAAAAATCTATACAGGTACACAAGCCGTAAGTAATTTCCGACCAACTGCTGCTAAAATGATATATGAAAAGTTTGGTGGTGATGCTATTTGGGATATGTCATGTGGATGGGGTGGCAGATTACTTGGATTTTTAGCTAGTTCAAGACCAAGGTATATTGGAACAGAACCATCAAGTTTAACCTTTGAAGGATTAAAGAAGATAAAAAAAGATTTTTTTTACTTGACAAAGTCAGTAGAATTACATAAATTAGGTAGTGAACAATTTGAACCAGATGCTAATTCTTTGGATTTGTGTTTTACTTCACCACCTTATTTTGACACGGAAAAATATAGTGACGAAGAAACTCAAAGTTTCAAGAAATATCCGACAAAGGAAGAATGGATAAATGGATTTTTATACAAAACAATCGAAAACTGCTATAACGGACTAAAAGGTAATAAATATATGTTAATCAACATAGCAAATACACCGAAATACAAGTTTATAGAAGAAGAAACCATCAGAATTGCAACTGAATTAGGGTTTAAACAAGAGCAAACAATAGAACTAACTTTATCAAGTATAATGGGTGCTGGATACAAGTATGAACCGATATTTGTTTTTAAAAAATGACATTTATCAGAAAAAGAAATGATTGAGCTAATATTTATGATAGACCTCCACACAAAATCGTTAACAATTAAACAGGAATTAAGTATATGAGTAAGAAGTTTGTATTATCAGAAAATTTTATCAATAAATATAAAAGAAAAAAGGCACCATTTGGTTTTAATGGTCTAGGTGAATTGGTTTATATGAGAACCTATTCAAGAATTAAGGAAGATGGAAAAAATGAACGATGGTGGGAAACCGTTCAACGAGTCGTAGAGGGAACTTACTCTATGCAAAAAAATCACATTGATTCACATCAATTAGGGTGGAATCCGTGGCAAGCTCAAAAGTCAGCACAAGAGATGTATGAGCGTATCTTCAATATGAAGTTCTTGCCACCTGGTCGTGGACTTTGGGCTATGGGAACTGCCATAACCGAAGAACGAGGCTTATACGCCGCCCTTAATAACTGTGCTTTCGTATCAACAAAAACAATCAAAGAAGATTACGCTAAACCTTTCTGTTTCCTTATGGATGCTAGTATGTTAGGTGTGGGTGTAGGATTTGATTGTAAGGGTGCTGGTGAGATTATTGTAAAAGGTGTGGATAAAACTCGTGATGACTCTACCTTTGAGATACCTGATACAAGAGAGGGTTGGGTTGAATCATTAAAGGTTCTTTTAGAAAGTTATTTTCATGGAACTTCTCCTATAAAATTTGATTATAGTAAAATCAGAGCAGCTGGTGAACCAATAAGTGGTTTTGGTGGTGTATCAAGTGGACATGAACCACTCTTAGAAGTTCATGATGATATAAAAAAAGTATTAGAAAAAAATAGTGGAGAACCAATCACGGTAACTACGATTGTAGACATAATGAACCTAATCGGTAAATGTGTTGTTGCTGGTAATGTTAGAAGAACAGCAGAAATCGTATTTGGAGATCCACATGATGAAGAATACTTGGACTTAAAAAATTATAAGGTTAACCCACATAGGGATCAATATGGATGGACAAGTAATAATAGTATATTCGCAGAATTGGGTATGGATTATACAGAAGCTGCCAAACGAATTGTGGATAATGGTGAGCCTGGATTTGCGTGGCTAGATAACATGAGAAAATACTCTCGTATGAAGAATGGTGGGGATAACAAAGACCATAGAGTTATGGGTGGTAATCCTTGTTTAGAACAATCACTAGAATCATACGAACTATGTTGTTTAGTAGAAACATTTCCAGCAAATCACGATTCATTAGAAGATTATCAACGAACACTCAAGTATGCTTATCTGTATGCTAAAACCGTAACATTAGGAAGAACACATTGGGCTGATACAAACCGAGTTATGTTAAGAAACAGAAGAATCGGATGTTCGGTAAGTGGTGTTGCTCAGTTTGTTACTAACAGAGGATTGGACGAGTTTAAGAGATGGTTAGAGGGTGGATATGATACAATACAAGAATGGGATAACCAATATTCAGATTGGTTTGCTGTTCCTAACTCTATCAAAACTACTTCGGTTAAACCAAGTGGAACTGTATCTTTACTTGCTGGTGCTACACCAGGATTACATTATCCTGAATCAAGGTTTTACATCAGAAGAGTTAGATTATCAAAACATTCAGAACTATTAGAACCACTAAAGAAAGCTAACTATAAATTAGAACCAGCATTTGGTTCAGAGGACACAACAATGGTTGTTGAGGTTCCTGTAGATGTCGGTGAGGGGATAAGAACAGCAGCTGAACTTTCGATTTGGGAACAATTCAGTTTAGCTGCTTTCTTACAAAGACATTGGGCTGATAACCAAGTTAGTTGTACAGTTACTTTCAATCCAGAGACAGAAGCAGACCAAATTGCTCCTGCTCTAAACTATTATCAATACCACTTAAAGGGTATTAGTTTATTACCGAGACACGATTATGGTGCTTATCAACAGATGCCGTATGAGTCTATAGATGAGAAAACTTACAATAAAGAAGTCAAAAAGTTAGGTAAGTTATCATTTGGGGTAATAAAGAATGAAGAAGCAGAAGTAGATAAATTCTGTAACAATGATTCGTGTGAGATTGTACCGATGACAGGCGATAATGACGACCAAGACTATGCAAATTAAATGCGGACAGGCAGTTGACACACCTGATAAAAAATGTGTCTTAACAATAATAACATGGAGATCGTTTTATGAGAAATAAACGTAATCTAATAACACTACTTATGATGATGACAGGATTGTTTGCTCAATCTATTTCAGGAGTCGTAGGTGGTGAAAAACCACTTCAAGGAGCAAATGTCGTAGTAGTAGGAACAGAACTTGGTTCAGTTTCAAACGGCGAAGGTAGTTATCTTATCAAAGATGTACCTGCTGGAACATACGATGTTACTGCTTCTTTTATTGGATACTCTTCACAGACTATATCTGTAGTTGTTGGAGAGGGTGATGCTGTTGCTGACTTTAATCTTAAAGTCGATGCGGTATCAATGTCAGCATTAGAGGTTCTTGCTTCTAGGTCTGATGAAACCACACCTGTAGCTTACACTACGATAAATAAAGCTGAAATGGAAGTTCGTCTTGGTTCACAAGATATTCCAATGATTCTTAATACTACTCCTAGTGTATATGCAACCGGTCAAGGTGGTGGTGCGGGTGATGCTCGTATCAACGTAAGAGGTTTCAACCAAAGAAATGTGGCAGTTATGATAAACGGTGTTCCCCAAAACGATATGGAGAATGGATGGGTTTATTGGTCTAATTGGGATGGGGTAGGTGATGCTACTTCTTCCATTCAGATGCAAAGAGGTCTATCAGCTGTAAATCTTGCTACACCATCTATTGGTGGAACTATGAACATTATTACCGATCCTGCTGCTCAGGAGAAAGGTGGTAAGTTCAAACAAGAAGCTGGAGCTGGTGGTTTTCTAAAAACTACTTTAAACTATAATTCAGGTTTAATCGCTGACAAACTAGCACTTAGTGGAACGATAGTTCGTAAAACTGGTGATGGTCTTATCGATGGAACTTGGACAGATGCTTGGGCTTACTATGCTGGTGCTAGTTACGCCATAAGTGACAAACAAAGAGTCGAACTATATGGTATCGGCGCTCCCCAAAGACACGGACAGAACTTATACAAACAAAATATTGCTACCTACTCACAAGAGTTAGCTGGAAGTATTGACGGGTATAATGATTCTGCTTATGTAGCTGGTGAGAAGTTTGAAACTGAAGCTGGTAGGTTCTACAATCAGAATTGGGCTCCTGTTGATCCTTCTTATAAAGGTAAACAATACTTTTATATGTATGGTGATAAAACACAGGATAGGTTTGGTTCTGATTTCTTAAACGAAAGAGAGAACTTTTTTCACAAACCATTAGTTAACTTAAATCATTTCTATGATGTAAATGAACAAGTTAGACTAAGTTCCGTTGCTTATTGGAGTGGTGGTTCAGGTGGTGGAACAGGTACTTATGGTAGTGTTTCAAGAGCTCCTGCTATTGAAGGTGAAAGATGGTATGCAAGTTCACCTTGGATATGGGATTGGAATGCTGAGATTGCTCAGAACTCTGCTAATGTAGATTCTGCTTTCTCTGAAACCGAAAATCGTTCAACTGGTATTCTAAGAAACTCAATCAATCGTCAAAACACTCTTGGTTTAATTTCTAAGTTAAACTATGAAGTTAATGATGACTTGGAAGTTCAAGTCGGTATTGATTGGAGAACTGCTGGTATTGAACACGCTAGAGAAGTTCGTGACTTACTTGGTGGAGACTACTATGTAGATTACGCTGATGACAATGTTGCTGATGGTAAGAAAGTTGGGTTAGGTGATATTATCGCTTACCACAACGAAACCACAGTTGATTGGTTTGGTGCTTTCTTACAAGGTAAGTATGACATCGCTAAGTTCAACTTATATGGTATGGGTGGAATATCCACAATAGGATATACCTATCAAGACCATTTCTCAGTTGATAAAGAAGTTGTTAAGGCTGATGCTATTACTACTTTCCAAGTGAAAGGTGGTGGTAGATATAATCTTGATGATAGACTTTCAGCATTTGCTAACATTGGCTATGTTGAGAAACCACCAATCTTGGATAATGTAATTGCTTATGATGGAACTGTTTCACAGAATCCAGACAATGAGAAGTTCATTTCCAACGAAGTCGGTGGAGAATATAAGAGTGAGTTAGTTGCTATCAAAGGTAGTTACTACAACACTCAATGGAAAGATAGAAACCTAACCAAGTCTGTAAATACAGGTCAAGGTGACTCAGGTGATACAGACATCATTTATCTAACTGGTGTAAATCAAAGCCATAGTGGTGTTGAAATTGAAACCAAAGTTGCTCTTCACGAAATGGTATCATTAGATGTTGCTATCAGTACTGGTAATTGGTATTTTGGTGGAGACGCTAAAGGTGATTATCAGGAGATGGAATATAATGATGATGGACAAGTAATAGGTCAAACTACAACAGAGTATGAATATGCTCTTAAAGACTTAAAAGTTGGTGATATGCCACAGACAGCATATGTCGGTGGATTAACATTAAAGCCAATCAAAGGTCTAAATGTACAAGGTCTTTACAGATGGTACGACAATCACTACGCTGATTGGAGTCCTGATTCTCGTGAGGTTAGTGGTGATGCTGACAGAGCTCAAGTATGGAAAACTCCATCCTACGGCAAGTTAGACTTACATCTATCTTACAACCTACCAGAAATTGCTGGTTTGGATATGACCATTAGTGGTCATTTATTTAATGTTCTTGACGAAGTATATGTTCAAGACGCTGTTGATAATAGTCAATATAATGGGTATGGTGACAAAGTTCACGCTGCTCATAATGCTGAAGTATTTCTTGGAACACCAAGAAACTTTAACTTAGGACTATCTGTCAATTTCTAAAATGATAAAATCAAGGGGGAAAGAAATTTCCCCCTTTTATCAAAAAACCCTTGACTTGTATAGGGTTTTTTTTGTATATTAAGGTATCGAAAATAGGGAAGTTATAATTTGTATCAAAACATTTGGTGTGAGAAAAGAGGTGGTAATCAAGTAGAAGTTCATCTTTGGGATGATGTTGCTGGTTATCAAAATTTTATATTTAAGAATTATGCTTATGTTAAAGATGGTGGTGGTCAATACCGATCCATCTATGGCGATAAGTTAAAGAAAGTAACGTATTGGACAGAAGAAGATTTCAAAACTAGTAGAGTATTTGAATCAGACATACCATTAGATACTCGTATCCTTTTAGATAGATATGAGGATTCAGATGAGCCATCAAAAGACCATCGTGAATTATTTTTTGATATTGAGGTAGAAGTTACAGATGGTTTTCCTGAACCATCCAAGGCAGCAAACAAAGTTACTTCGGTTGCTATGTATACCAAACATGATGGCGAATATCGTGTCTATGTTTTGGGTGATGGTCAAGATAATGTTAAAGATGGTGTTGATATTCGTTTCTATACAACCGAAAGTCAATTATTACAAGAGTTTTTAAAGTATTGGATAGATGTCCAACCAACTTGTGTTACAGGTTGGAATACAAATGGTTTTGATATTCCTTATCTATACAACCGAATAACAAAAGTTTTAGGTGAGGAGTTTGCTAACGCCCTTTCACCGATACAAATCGTAAAATACAACCCAAACAAAAAGATGTATCGTATCGCTGGTGTAAGTTCGTTGGATTATATGGATTTATACAGAAAGTTTACATATACCCAGCAATCAAGTTATAGATTAGACCATATCGGAACTATTGAAGTTGGTATAGGTAAGGTCGAGTATGAAGGAACACTTGATGATTTATACCGAGATGATATTGATAAGTTTATTGAATATAACTTAAACGATGTTGAGATAGTTAAAGCACTTGACCAAAAGTTCAAGTTGCTAGACTTGGCTCGTGCTGTATCCCACTTGGGTAGAATACCTTATGAAGAGGTATATTTTAGTTCAAGATATATCGAAGGTGCTATGTTAGTTTATCTTCGTAGTTTAGGTTTAGTTGCTCCAAGTAAGTTACCTACTGCTAGTTACGATGGTTCAGAAGGTAGGTTTAGTGGTGCTTATGTAAAGTCACCTGTTCCTGGTTGTTATGATTGGGTGTTTGATTTAGATTTAACTTCTATGTATCCAAGTATCATTATGTCTCTGAATATGTCGCCTGAGACAAAGATAGGTAAGATAAATGGTTGGGATGCTGAAGAATTTATTAGAGGGGAAGATAAACATTATTCCGTGGAAAAGGATAAGAAAGTTATCAGAACCTTTACAAGTGGGGAACTCAAAGATTTCTTTGGGAAAAACGAAATATCCATTTCATCAAATGGAGTCTTGTATGACTTAACCAAAAAAGGTGTTATACCGGCAATACTTGAGAAGTGGTTTAATGAAAGAGTAGAGTATAGAAAACTAGCAAAGAAGTACGAAACCGAAGGTGACCTAGAATTACATGGTTACTTCAACAGAAGGCAGCTGGTACAAAAGATTTTACTTAATAGTTTGTACGGAGTATTGGGCTTAACCGTATTTAGATTTTATGATATTGATAACGCTGAGGGAACAACAACAACCGGTCAAGAGTTGATTAAGTTTACTGAAAAGGTTACAAATAGTTATTATAATAAAATCTTAAAAACGGATGAAGATTATTGTATCTACACGGATACAGACTCGGTTTTCTATTCTGCTCTTCCACTTGTTAAAAACAGATTTCCAAACGCTGATGTTAAAGATGAAAAGTTTATGACAGAACAGATATTGGATATCGCTGATGAGGTTCAATCATACATTAACAAATCTTATAACTATTTCAGTAGTAGGTTCTTAAACATACAAGGTGACCATCGTTTTGAGATTAAACAAGAGATGATTGCTAAGGCTGCTTTTTGGGTTACCAAGAAGAGATATGGTCAATGGATTATTAACGATGGTGGAACGCCTTGTGAAAAACTTGATGTTAAAGGTTTAGATATTGTTCGTAGTTCATTTCCACCAGCATTTCGTGACTTTATGACTAAGGTTCTAAAAGCTATCCTTGCTAAAGTTCCTAAAGAAAGAATAGACGAGTTTATCCTTGAGTTTAAGGGTAATCTAAAAAATGAAGAGTTGGATAAGATTGCTCTTCCAACCGGCGTAAAGGGTATCAAGAAATACACCAAGAAAAAATCCAAAGGTGGATTTGGTAGTAATAATAAAGGTATATTCACCGAGATGATGAAAGGTGCTCCTGTTCATACAAAAGCTTCGGTTATTTACAATGACTTACTAAGATACTTTAAGGTAAATAAACACGAGGCAATATCAAATGGTAATAAAGTTCGTTGGGTTTATCTAAAAGAAAATCCACTTAAAATAGATGGACTTGCTTACAAGGGTTATGATGATCCTAAACAAATCATAGATTTTATCAATCAGTATGTAGATAGAGACAAGTTATTTGATAAAGCCCTAAAGAAGAAGATACAGATGTTTTATGACGCTATGTCTTGGGATATGCCGGTTGATAAAAAGAATTCAATTGAAAGGTTTTTTTAACTTGACTTTTACAAAAATAATTAGTAAATTAACACTTAATATGGAGAATAATAATAATGAATAAAATCACTTTAGATACATTTATCCAAAAGTATAATCTTGGTGGTAATATAAACTCAGTAAAGTGGGAGTCTAACGGCGACACACTTTCTACTCGTTTTATATCACCAGATAAAAGTCTTTTGGGTGAGTTATCTTTAACAAAACAATCACTACCTAACTTTGAGGTTGGTGTCTATGATACACCATTACTATCAAAGATGATGGGAACACTCGCTGATAAGGTTGATTTCAGTTTAACTAAGTCACCAGTAGATGATTCACAACCAGTAGCATTCAACTTTACAGATGGTAAAATATCCGTTGATTATGTTCTTGCTGCTCTTGGTGTGATACCTGATGTACCAGAAATGAAAGCTATACCTGAGTTTAATACTCTTGTAAATATTGATACTCAATTTATCAATTCTTTTATTCGTGGTAAAGGTGCTTTATCCGATGTAGAACATTTTTCTATTCAACCAGCAGATGGTGGTGTAGAGTTCGTTATCGGTTTTAGTGACATCAACTCAAATCGTATCAGTATCAAAGTTCAGAGTGGTGCTGTAAAGTTAACCGAACCAATCGTCTTTAATGCTAACCTATTTAAAGAAGTTCTAAGTGCGAACAAAGAATGTTCCAAAGCAGTTCTTCAGGTTGCTGATAAAGGTCTTGCTCACATCGAGTTTAAGATAGATGATTTCTCTGTTAAATATTACTTAGTATCACAACAGGTATAATATGAGTTCACACGGATTATGGGTAGAAAGGTATAGACCACAAGACTTAACAACTTATGTTGGTAATGAACAACTAAAGACAAAGGTCGAGAGGTTTATAGAGGAACAAAATGTTCCACATCTATTACTATATGGTAGAGCTGGTGGGGGTAAGACAACCCTTGCTAAGATTATAATTAAGTCTATTGAATGTGATTACCTTTATATCAATGCTTCTGATGAAAGAAACATTGACTTGGTTAGGGATAAATTAAAGAGCTTTGCTTCTTCGGTTGGTTTCAAACCAAATAAAATTGTAATCTTAGACGAGGCTGATTATCTGAATATCAATTCTGCCCAACCAGCTCTCCGTAATCTGATGGAGACATTCTCTGCTCATTGTAGGTTTATCTTAACCTGTAATTATGTTGAGAAGATTATTGATCCGATACAAAGTAGATGTCAAACTTACAAAATCATTCCACCATCAAAGAAAGATGTTGCTGTTCACGCCAAGTATATCTTGGAACAAGAGAACATCTCATTTGATTTGGATGATTTGGCTTTGGTTGTAACTGCTGGTTATCCTGACTTGAGAAAGGTTATCAATGACCTACAAAGGCAATCAATAGATGGTAAGTTAAAGATAGACAAAGATGGTATGTTACATAATGAGTTTAAACTTCAGTTCTTAGAGATGATACAAAATGGTGTTGATTTAAGAACTATCCGTAAGTTTGTAGCTGATAGTAACTTTACCGATTATACAGAACTATATCGTTTCTTGTATGATGAGGTAGAGAACATATCAGTTGAAAAACTACCGGAAGTTATTGTTGATATATCAAATGGTGCTTATCAAGATGTTCTATGTGTGGATAAAGAGATAAACTTTATTGCAACCATTTCTAATATTCTAAGGAGAATATAATGAGTATGAAACCAATGAAACCAATAGGTAAACCAAAACAACAAGTTCAAGTTGATTTAACTCAAGCAGACACAATGGCTTGTCAAAAGTGTGAAAACAAAATCTTTATACAAGGTTATATCATAAAGAAGATTTCTGCTATACTTTCCCCAACCGGAAAGGAAGTAGTAGCACCGATACAAGTATTTAATTGTGGAAGTTGTGGTGAGTTATTGCCAATGGGTGGGGAGTTGGATGAACTTATTTAGTTGGATAGATGAACTATTCGTCAAGAAAAGACCTTGGGATAGTTTTTCAGATGAAGACAAAAAGAAGTTTAGTCCATTCATGGTAAATCGTTACCTAAGTATGAACGATGATTTTCTACCAATAGTAAATCACTTTCAAAAACTAACGATTGAGGTAATGCCGATAGGAGTGGTATACAAGTTTTACTGCTCCTTATTACCAAATAAAAAAACATTCTTGAGATATCTTAGTGGAAAGAAAACCAAAACAAACGAAAAGGTTGTTCCTTTCATACAAGAGTATTTTGAGGTTAGTAAGTTACAGGCAAGTGAATACTATAACTTAATGACTACTGATGAGTTAAAACTATTACTTAAACAATATGGTAAAACAGATAAAGAAATAAAAAAGATGGGTGTTAAATGACAAAACTTGTTTTAGCTTGTTTAGCTAATTTAATTGCTTCGGTATTTGCTTTTTTTCAATTACAAGGGCATTATGTATGGCCGGAAGTAAGGTTTTTAAAATCAATGTGGTGGGTTTATGCTACAAGTTTAATTATAGCTCCATTATTTTGGTATTCTACTAAATGGTCATTTGAATATTTTGGTGCTTTTTGGAATATGAGATTAGCTGGGTTCGGTATTGGTACTGTTGTATTTGGTACATTGACTTGGTTATTGATTGGTGAAATACCAACACTTAAAACATTAATAAGTATATTACTAGCAGTATCAATTATTTTAATACAATTAACAAATGTGATAAAGGTATAATATGAACATAAAAGAACGAGAGTTAGTTACCGAAGAACATCCTATAGTCGAACAGATGGAGAAAGAATGGCCTGAAATGACTAAAGAGTTTCGTAGGTTACAACGAGAACAATATGAACTATTTCTAAAAAAACAACATGATTATGGTCCTGGTAATATTTCTGTAGGAACACAATTACAGACCGAAGAAGAAGTTCATCTATCACTTACTGGTTTATGGTTTCGTATGAACGATAAGATACAAAGACTAAAAACTTTACTAATGAGTGGTAGGGACAATGCAGTACAAGGTGAGCCGATGGAAGATGCTTATTTAGATGTATCTAATTATGG
>ERZ651776.5279-NODE-5279-length-11308-cov-4.527023_pt1 | contig 11308 bp, 4 predicted proteins | sample MGYA00514761_ERZ651776 | MGnify/ENA metagenome assembly ERZ651776 | reverse complement strand
TTAGAGTCTATATGAAGGTGAAGAACACGATGTGAACGTCTTGTAATTTAAACTGTACTACAGGGCGAGAAATAAGATGTGCGCAAAACCGCGTGAGGGTTTTTCGACCCCATTTTTTGGGCTTGCAAATTAAAAATATTTCAAAGACAAATCAACACTTGAATTGCACGAATAATACTTCTCACGCTCCGTTCTCTTCTCTTCTCTCGCCTTCTCGACGGTCCTGCGTAATCAAATGAGGGCGCTGCTAAACCTTGTGATAAATTTTAACAATACCCAGCAGCAGCATGTCCAGATATTCTCCTCATTCTCCTCCATCTCCCTTGACTAAATCCCCTGGCCAGTAATGACGAGCTACGGCCTAAAGTTCCACTCTACCGCCCCGACTGACGGTAAGACGGTGCTGAATGATCCACTGTCGTTCGATGAGATCAGATCACTCCGTAGGCAGACTACTGCCAAGCCAAGTGACATGCGCCACATGACCAGCATCGGCGGCTCAGCAGCTAAGAAGCTCCTGGTACAATATAAGATCCAACAAGCCGACCTTCGAGAGCAGTGCAAAACTGAGAAAGAGTATCAGCGCCGAAAGGAAGAACTGCTGAAACAAAATTCTCCTGACGAGAGCAAAAAAAGCAAGCGGAGGAAAAATCGTCCGAAAGTGAACGAAGATGGGAGTGTAGAGATTGTCAGTGAGAAGATGAAAAGCGATTTGGCGAGGTCATTCGAGGCTGGTAAAGCTCGTCTGACTGTGAACGAGCACCGTGCGAAATACATCCGAGCAACCACGCCAGAATTTTCTTCGAGAATTGCCCACAAGCCTGTTGATGTTCTGGATCCCAAGCCGGTGCCCTCCTTTTTTCCCTCCCTTTTAGACTCTACTGTTAAAAATAATAAGAGCGAAACCGAACCGCCCCTACAACTGTACTCGCCTAGGTCTTTCGACAGACCGGTCAGAACACCTCTCATTGTCCCTCCCCAGGATGATGAAAAAGTGGAGAGGTTGGCGACACCAGAATGGACCAAAATGATGGACGAAAAGCTGGGCGCTGAAGCGCATTTGATGTGGGACACTGTCAATGCTGCAAAGAGACTTTACAGCAAAACATACGGGAGTGAAGTCCGCGGTCAAACGCGCGAGCTTGCTGACCGCTATCTCCGCTACATGCACAACAATGATGAAATCGGCAACGTTGAGTTTCGCAAGTACATGAAGGAACGAACTGTAGCTGCGGCAAAAGCTGACTCCATGAGCCTACTACACGAACAGAGCTTGGCTGACTGCATAAAGTACGTTCTTGAGAAGGAAGTGGTCGCCGACATCCCTTTCAACAAGAAGCATATTACCGAAGAACAAATGAAGCTCATCATGATGAAGGCGGCTCGCACGGCGGACCAATTGGAGCTGTTTTACGTCCTCCTGGACGAAGTTACTGCGGAATTCTTGTTTTCCCCACTTGTGCCTGACGCAATGAAGGAGGTCGAAGCGGAGATAATCAATCGCGAGACGGCTGTAATGAACGAGCTGGACCCTATTCTTTCGAATTATACCCTCAGACAGCTTCGCGCAGAGCTCAAACGATACGGGAAATCCGAGCAAGATTTTCGGAAAGAGCTTGACTCTGTCAATCCCCCTAACAGGTCACAGGGTATTCGCGGCGTTCTCCGGAAACAGTGTCTCGTGCGGCTCATCAAGCAGCAGCAAGGCATACACGGAATCCTAGGGAAGGGCGACAGGGACATCGGCCCAGCGGTGGAACGCCCCTGGACCAACATCATTCGCTACGGGACAGCGCGTGGCCTAGACGACGACGGGGATGAGAAAGACTACCAGATTCGCCGCCGGCGACGGATGAACGACAAAAAGAAAAACGCTTACGAGAAGAAGATTGGCTCATTGGACAATGAAGAAGATGGCGAAGAGGTGAGAAGAGAGAGTGAACTAACTTGGCAAGTTATTTTGGATGACTCTGACTGCGCCTTACTGCCCCCCCCCCCCCCCCCTCCAATAATTTCTCGCCACGAACTTTCTACTAACGTCGTCTTGACGCCCTGACAAATTTTGCCATCTGTCTGTACCTGTTTTCCACTTTGCGGTGAAGATGGATTTTATGGAGATGCAAGTCGTCGTCGATCCGTACGTGCGCAACCAGATGGTTGGGTCAATTCTTTCTCGCTATTCAACGGCTCGAGAGCTTCGATTGGTGGTGAAACAGCTTGGGGGCATCGTTTCTACCCCTGGGTTGAAAGGTGACGAGAGAAGGAAAAAGCTCGCCAATAATCTCGTTGATTTCGTCGCGGAGAGGGACGACCTTTTTCGCGCGTGGAAGGCCGTCCTTCTCAGTGGCGGTACCAGTAAATCTCAAGGCGGAATATGGGATTCAGAACTCGTCGATGATCTTTTATCGTTCAGCTCTGTTGTCCAACCTGGCTCTAGGGGGCTCTCGTCCCGAGGAGGAAGCGCTTTCCGGCGAGATTCGAGGTCAAGCAACCGAGTTCGGCCAGCCTCAAACGCCCTCTTTGGGATGGGAGTGAACAAATCTGATGAAATACGGGGCTCTATGTCTGCGAGGGCGCTTAAAAAACGACCGATCACTGATGGAAACGTGATTGATTACGAAAATATGGTTGATTGGAAGAAAACGAAAAACGAACACAATGAAGAGGTCTGGCGTAATACCCTTACCGGAGAGACTGTTCCAATTCGCCAGGTATTCCATCCGGAGTACCGCAATAACAATAAAAATTCGGCCCTAAAGGAGGATGGTGTCGGAGCGCATTACCTGGAAGATTTGCTGCGCAAGGGGGTTTCCGTTCCGATCACGAGCTCCTTTACCGGCGGTGGTTACATCGGCGACGACGATTTCAGAGATATGGACAACGAGGAGAAAGTGCGAACGAAGAACATTGACAAGCTGCTAAGGCGACGCTCTCTGGGTGATTCGATGGAGATGCCGGGATCGGAGCTTGCATTGCTCCGGTCTAAAATTATTCGCGAACGGAAGATGAAGGAGATGGACCTCTCAACCGGTGACCGAAATGTGTTTGTCGCCAAAACATCTATGGCGGAGGACGACGATAGCGGCGATGAGAGTGTCGATTCTAATATGAGTGACACAGAAATCATTGCTGATCACATCGTATCGATCATTGAGTCACGAATGGGAAATTTTGTGCTCGAGGAACTGATGTTGCGATTCGGAGGTGGTCCAGCTGGAAAGGTGCCCAAAAAGAAAAATAATAAAGATGAGGTCTCGATCGAAGTCCGCGACGAATTTAGTCGCGTACTTGACGAATTTCAATTCTACTACGATCGTCTGGAGGTCCCTGTCTCGCGCTTAAAGATCAAGTTGCTTCGAGAGTTACTAGCTAAGGCCCCTAGGATACCCGCCATAGACGACGTGGAAGAAGACGACAACGACGACAACGACAACGACGACGACGATCACAATATTGACAATAACGGCGCCGATAATAGCAGCAGCGAAAAGGGTATTCTTGAATCAGGAACTGAAGTGTATTATTTCGACAAGGCACGAAACGAACTGCGCGATGCCTTGGTAAAGAAGGTACACTTTGATGACTTTGAACCGTATTATACTATTGTTTTTCAAGGGAAAGAGTCGAAAGAGCGTCAAACGACGAGGGCATTTCTCACGAAGAAATGGGCTCCTAAAGTTAAAGAGTCTCCGAAACAAGAACCAGTGCCAGATTCCCAAGAGCCACCAGAGCCAGAGCAAGAGCCAGATCCAAAGGCGGCACCGAGGCTGGAATGGAGCAGATACAAAGATGAACGCGGACACGACTACTACCATAACAACCGCACTGGCGCAAGCACGTACATGAACCCGTATGTGAAGCCACAGGAGGAATCGTCTGACGAGGAGGAGGAGGAGGAGGAGATTTTCCCGTTGCCAAAGGATCCTGAGCTTCTCGGTTTCCTAGTTTTCTGTACCATTCTCGTTCAGAAGCACTTCCGGGGGAATAAAGCCAGGAAACTGTTCCGGCAAGCAAAATTCGGCCCGCGGGCTTTGGTCCTGCAAAAAAGAGCTCGAGGAATGATAGGACGGAACTTCGCGCGTCGGCTTTTTGCAAAGCAGATTCGGAAGACGCATGAAGGAGGCACCAAGATCTACGAGGATATCACGACCGGTCAGATTTTTTTCAATAGACCTGTAATATTCAAGTACATCTTTCCGAATTCCAAGTTTTAGCTAGTAAAGTGTAGCGTTAATGACAGTGACAGTAGTAACATGGCGGTGACCGACCGACCGCGTATTTCGCTTATTAAACATCCTCAGTCGCACAATTATTTACCACATCATTATTATTAGTGTTTAAACACGAGCTGGTCCCCCCCTTGCCCAAGAACCATCTCCTCCCGGCGCCTCTCAAGGCCGGCGGTGTGCGCAAAGTTAGTAAAGACTGAGTCGTTATTCCTCGTATGGGGTGTCATATTTTCCAAATATTCTCCCCTGCTTACAAAGAGAGGTACGGCACTCGAGGGTCTCCCGAGTCCTTTCGCAGCGTTGGAGAGGACGCTCTCATTGTAATCCAGGAGACTCTTGCTCGCATTCCCACTATATTGGAGCATCGTGTTGGAGAACACTTCCACCCGTTCGATTACCTCATCTTGCTTCTTTTTGAGCAACTGCTCCAAGTACGTATTGAGCTGTACGATCTCCCTTTGATGGTGTACGAGCTTTGAGTTGGCGTTCCTGGCCATGTCGTGGATTTTATCGAAGTCCTCCACGTTTTTCAGCTTTTCCTCAAATGTCTTAAAGTCTTTCCCAAATAGCAGGCGCCTATCAAGATACTTATAGAGCACTCCAAGTGACTTCTTCTTGGCCATTAAGAAAGGTAATATAGAAACGTCCTTAAACTCGTCACCACAAAGGTCGGGAGAAGCCTTCGTTTTTGGAGGTTGAGATTGCTTCTTTCGCCGCAATAAACTTACAAGTTTTGAATTCTTCTGAGCCTTGATGCTTCCCTTGCCGCTGACTCCCGGTGCTGTCTGCGGACGCAACGACGGCGTAGATTCGGGCTGCAGAATTTCTCGCTTCTTCTTCGCAGGCCCCGTTTTCCTCGAGAGCTGGTATTGCTTCCTGTTGAGTATCTGCCGGCCGAGTTCGCTGTTGTTATTTTTGTGGTTGTGGTTTTGGTTGTTGAGTAGACCGCCGATGTCGATTCGCTCCACATTGTTGACCTCGCTCATCAATGCTTGCTCGGTATTTTCTTGCTGTGGGGCGGTTGGGAACTGCCCTACTTCGTCTATCGCAGCTTCCGCGATAAGTTTGTCAAGAAGTTCATCCTCCGACTCGTCGATGCACAGACTCCCAACCCCGGCGTAAAAATCGTCTACGCTCTTCAGCAGCTCGTTCACCGCCAGCCGCTCCCGATACTTCTCTCTCTGCAAGCTCTTCATGCGCTTCAGCAGCTCATCGCGTGTTAGTTCTTCGGTTTTCACATTGCCGACAGTACTGCTCTCCATCTGTTCGGCCTGCTCCTTCGCAAAGATCTTCTCTTGCTCACTGCGAGCGATCAATTTCGCGAGCTCGTCTTTTAACTGAACTACCTGAGCACGCTGGCGCTCAATTAGTTGATCGTTCTTATTCCTCTCCTTCAGCAAATGATCGCGCTTTTGGTCAACCTCAAAGAAGGCACTCGCTGCTTCGGTAGCCTCCTTCGCAATACGTTTCTGAAGGTGCGATTTTATCTCTTGAAGTACTTTCACTTGGTCAACTTCGCTCCAAGGTTCCAAGTCGAATTCAAGGTCAATACCGCCGCTTTCTAGATACAGTACTTCTCGCCACCCTCCCATCATGTTCAGTGAGCTACGAAGCTTATCAATACTGACCGAAAGGTCCTCTCTCTTGGCGATTGCGATCTTCGCGGTAGATTTCTCTAAATCTTTTCGCTGAGCTAGGAGCACTTTGATCAAATTGATGATCTGAGGTGCAGAGAGACCCTTCGATATTTCAGCAAGCTCTTTTTCCTTCTTCGATTTTTCCTTCTCTCGCTCTCTTTCTGCTTTTTCTCTATCCTCTTTCTCTTGCTTCAGCTTGGTGATCTCCGCCTCGGCCGCGTTCAATTTCTTGTTGGCGGCTGCTTTTTGTCCAAAGGCGTTCATTTTCCCAAAAAGATTTGCTGATTTAAGTTCCTTTTCACCTGCAGCTTTCTGCTCGGCCTTTGCTCTCCGTATCGCGGCAGCTTGTTTCTCTTTCTGTTCTTTCAGAGCATCCTCTTGTTCCTCCTTGGCCCTAAGTAACGCCGCTGCTTGCTCTTCCTTGATTTTTGCCAAAGCCGCCTCTTGCTCTTCCTTGGCCTTTCTCATCGCAACTTCTTGCTCCTCCTTAGCCTTCGCCATGGCCGCTTCTTGCTCCATTTGCTTCTTCCTTAAAGCCATCTCCATCTCCTCTTGTGTCTTTCTCATCGCATTTTGCAGCTCTTTCTCTTTCGCCATCATGAGCTGCATTGCGTCTTGTTTCTCCTTTTCGGCTTCCGCGAGAATGGACGGCTTTTCCTTCGCCTCTTCTTCGAGTTCAGCCTGCTTCTTCTTGAATACGGCGAGCTCTTTCTCCATCTTCTGCTTCATTTTCTCTTCCATATCCCTCATCAATTGCTGAGACTCCTCTAACTCGCGCTTACGGTTTTCCTCGAACGATGCTTGTTTGGCTTCCATCTCTTTGACCAACTCTTCCTTTTCCTTCTCTGCCTTCCTTTCGAGCTCGTCTCGCTCCGCCTTGGCTTTCCTTTCTAGCTCATCTCGATCCGCTTTTGCCTTCAATTCCAGCTCATCTCGCTCCGCCTTGGCTTTCCTTTCTAGCTCATCTCGCTCCGCTTTTGCCTTCAATTCCAGCACCTCCCCTTTCGCCTTGTTGTCCTCAGAGTCCGGATCCGGCTCTTCTACTTTCTTTAGCTTCCCCGCACCTCCAAATATCCCTGCTCCGCCCCCAGTTCCCGGAAAAGATTTTGCCATCTTCAAGGTGGTCATGAGCCTTTTTGTCGTTTTCTGGAACTTCTCTCGTGACTTCAGAGCTTTCAGCATTCCTGATATCTTATCCCCTCCTTCTGCTGAAGATGTCTTCTGCAACGTTGACTCTAATTTTGCGCATATTTCCTCCAACTCCCCAATCCGACGCTTTTGGTCCGAAATTTCCTTCGACATTGCAGTATTCCGGTCGTTAGTTTGGTCGTAGAGTGTGGTCATCTCCTTGAGTTCCGATTGAGCTTCCTTGAATTGATCCGAAAGTGGCTCATCATCCTCCGCGCCTAAATGCACCTTGTCGGAAGTCCTACCATCGATTTCAGTGTCATCAACCGCCGTACCGTCGTCCATTGCGGCCTCGACCTCGACTTCATTCTTCTTATCCGCATCGATCACATCCGCACCTGCACCAACATCAGTAGCCCTCGCGTCCGTGTCGTCGCGCAAGTCTGGTTCCTTCTCGGGCGATTGCAAGGAAGGCTGCGTTGAATTCCGCCTGAGTCGCTCCTCGCCCAACTTCTTTCGCAATTCCGTGTTGTCGGTCTCGAGTTGCTTCAGAAGCTCTTTAGTGCGGTCGATCTCTGCCTGCACGTCTCCGAGCTCTTCTAGAAGCTTTTTCTCATTGGCTGTCTTGGCTTCACCAAGTTCTTGCGCGATTTTTTTGGATTCCTCGCTCTCAACTTGCTGCTTCGTCAATTTCTCCTGTAATTTGTTGAATTTGCCTTCGTAATTCTTTGCGTCTTTGGCCGTTGCCGCGAGCTCGTTCCTCACCCGCTCCAATTCGCTTTTCAGTTTGTCGATTTGGTTCGTGTTCGCTTCCATCGAACGCCTCATTTGCTCCGTTTTCTTCTCATTCTGTTCTTCGAGTTTCTCGACCAGGTCTGTGAGCTCACCCACGGATTTTTTCTGTTCCTCCAAATGCTGCTTTACTTCCTCGTGTTTTGCCATTTCTTCGGTTGAGATGGCAATCTTATTCTTGTCTTCGTCTCTGCTTGCAGGGACAGAGGCAGAGGCAACGGCGGAGGCAACAGCAGCCTTGTTCTCTTCAGCCAAGGCGATATTCTTCTCGTTCGCCTCTGCGAGCTGACTTCGGAGCTTCGAGACTTGATTCTTTAGAGCATCGATTTGGAGCTGTGTCGATCTTGGAATTTCTGCAGGTTTCGATTTTACTTCCTCTTCCCCAACCTCCGCTTTTGTCTCCTCCTCCCCCTCCTCCCCAGCTTTTTTCTTTTCGTCTTCTGCATTTTCGTGGACTATCTCGGCTTCTTCAGATGCCTTCTTCTCGTGAAAGTCGACCTTTTCCTCCAACATCGATATGTTATTGACGTGTTCATCAATCTTTTCCTGGTGCTCTTGTTGCAACCGCGCAATCGCATCTTGGTGCATTTTACGCATTTCATTGATCCGCTCCTCTGCCCCCTCCGCGGGTCTGCTGCTATTCACGGCCATTCGCTGCTCAAGCTTCCGTCGAAACTCGGAAGCTTCTCTGTTTGTCGACTCCAATTCCTTCTGAGCATCTAAATTCTTCTTTTGTAAACTTTCGACCAAAACACTCAAGGAGGTCAGCTGAACGATCTCTTTCTCTTTCAATGCCAGTTCCGCGTCACGATCTGCTACCGTTTTGACGGATTTTTTATATTTGATCTCGACTTCTTTTAGCTTCTCGACCGCTTTCTTCTGAGCCTTGCTCAATTTCTCCGTAGCCTCGCTCGCCTTCTTCCGCTCCACCTCTTTCGCCTTTTTTAGTTCCTTTTCCGCTTCGCTCTTGTGCGTCTTGAGCTTTTCTTTTTCGCTGTCGAGCATCGTCCTCAGAGACGCCTTGTAGGCGACTTGCATTGTGGCATTCACTTTCGCTTCATTGAGTTCCTTTGTCAACTTCTCCACGACGGCGTCGTGGTTTGCTTTTTCCTTCCTCAAACCTGCGCACTCGATATCTCTCTCCAGCATGTTCTTTTCGTGAGCGGCTTCCCTCTCTTCATACGCCGCGATTATCTTGTGCGCGTCGGCCAACTTCTTCTCGCTATCGCTTTCGCACCACAACTTCTTCGAGTGGTAAAACCGAGAAGAGGCATCCCAAATACTTTGTTGAAGTGCGCGCTTTTGTTCGGTGGGGGAGGGGGGCGCAACGATTATTGGAGGGTGGGCGGAAGAAGTCTTCGAGGCAGCCGAAGAGGTGAGATAAGAGGATTGGCTAACTTCTGTGAAGAGTTGGGATTCGTGGAGTCCATCGACGACCTCCTGATCTTCCTCCTCCGCTGCAAACCTCAGGGACTTGGCAGCAGCACTGAGAGTCGCATCGGTGTGATCATCGACATTAGTAGTATCTGCCTCGTATGCTTGATCCTTATCACCGTCCTCAACGACAGCTTTCTCCGCAATACCTCCCTCGACGACCTCCTCCTCTGCCACACCCGCGTCGATAAAGATCGGCTTAAAAAATATTTTTCTCAGCTCCCCCAGGGCCGGATATTGCGGCAAATCCTTGATAATCTCGTCCATCACCTGACACGCGGTGACGACGAGGTCCTTCGTCGGTTTCTGCCGTCTCTCGTGCGACAGGAATCCCACGGTGGCGGGGGAAAGCCTTCCGGCGGACCGTATCGACTCCTCCTCCCCCGCCTCCTCTATTTCGACCATGGATTTCTCGTAGATCGCGGACGCCAACTGGAGTCGTGTCAGCATTTCCATGCTTAGCGGGGAGAGGTCCTTCTCCTTCGTTTCCGGGTGGAATCCGCTCAGCCACTTGTCGACAAAGAAACGGGAGTAAGACTGGTCGTTCGCGGTCGATTCGGGCAGATCGACGACGAGGTTGCCGTACTTCTGTTTGATTTCAGTCATGAGTAGGCGGCCGACCTTGAGCGCCGCGTTGTCCTTGTTGTTAAGGGGTACGACGAGGGGAGGTTTTTTGCGAGCCCCCGGTTCAGCGGTACCGTCGTCGCCGCTGTGGTCAAATTTCGGGGGGGGGTTGTGGGGGGCGCGACCCACGAAAGCCGGGGAATTCACGTGGTCGTTTCCGTACGTGTTCGAGGCCGGGTTCGTCTCGGACCTGCCGACCTCGTCGAGGTCCACCTTGACCTTGGACGGCGATGTGATATTCGTCCCCCCGGAGGAGCCCCTGGCGGCGGCGGGGGATCGCGATCGCGACGCCAGCCTACGAGAGGCCGAGGGGGGGGGGGATGAAATCCTCCTCCCCCGCGCAGGCGGAGAGATGCCGAAGCTGGTGAAAGTCGTCCGACCGTTGGCGGGACTGGATTTCATTCTGTCCGCGTTGGCGGCGGGGCCGGTGGCGGTGGCGGGGGCGGGGGCGTCGTAGCCCTTTGCCAAGACTTTCATGGAGCTGTGTAGTGAAGAGTTGACTGGGCTGCTGAGGGCCTTGAGTCCCATCCGGCCCTCGCGCTTGCGTTTTTCGGCGCGCAGGTTGACGCGGATCGTGGGCTCCTCGTCACTGTCGCTGTCGGACATGATGGGGGGGGTTACCCAAGGTAACAAGCGTGCAGTTGAGAATGTTGTGGGGAGATACAATCAGAGTGTTTTAGAGAACGTTGGATCTTATCAATGTACCAAATGGGATAAGGTGGATAAGGCTGGGTTGTTTTTAATGGGAATAATCGGCTGAAGGGTCTCGGTTTCTCTAACTTTCTTTTTCTTTTTGCCGGCAGAGGCACGTGAGAGGGCGAACAGCGAACAGGGCAGAAAAGGCGGTTCACTTGCACTCAATTAATCAGTTCAAACTTTGATCGCTTTTAAGTTCAGGTGAGCATCTCAAAAATGAGGTAGAGAACACTTTCTACGGAGTTGTATAAAAAATCGTGAATAATCAGTTCGAAATTATATTGGGATCGCCGATAATGATGATGACGATTTGTATTGTATTGCGACATGTTAAAAAAGCGATATTAAACATTAAAAAAACAAGAAATGTCTCCTTGACAAAGTAGAGACGAAGAGATCTAGTGATTTAACATCTAACCTTTTCTTCCACCACTTACTATTTGAAGAAACAACATCTCCTGTAACGAAATCATCACAAAATGGCCAGAACTAAGATCGACACCTTGAAAAAAGTAAAAACTGCATCGAAAGTTAGTAGGCAGAAGGGGAAATGTGTGCATGGGAAAGGACAAAATGGTTACTATTGCAAGCTGTGCCCTGGTAAAGGGATATGCGAGCACGGTCGTCAACGCAGTACGTGCAAGGAATGTGGAGGGAGTCAAGTATGCGAGCACGGTCGTCAACGCAATACGTGCAAGGAATGTGGAGGGAGTCAAATATGCTATCACGGTCGTCGACGCAGTCAGTGCAAGGAATGTGGAGGGAGTC
>ERZ651776.5277-NODE-5277-length-11314-cov-2.731334_pt1 | contig 11314 bp, 6 predicted proteins | sample MGYA00514761_ERZ651776 | MGnify/ENA metagenome assembly ERZ651776 | reverse complement strand
CCAATGGGTTTGGCGAGTATCAGCCCATTAATCCGGCCAATTCGCGCCTAGCACGGGCGCAAAATCGGCGGATTGAGTTGAAGTTGACTGAGAGGTGAAATGCGGACTTTAAGTTTAAGCTTTACCAGTTTAGTGAAATCAGTTGTATTTTTTTGACACTAATACATAATTGTCAGCATGAATATTAGGTTGACACTTTGAAGGCTGGGAATTCTCAAAAATGAATAAACCAAAGCTCTTACTGGCAACTTTATTTTCGTTCACTCTTTTGCTTATAATTACGGCCGCGATTTTAAGTGTTTTTTCAGCTTGTGACATTAAACTTTTTGGGAAATTCATGTTTGATTGTTCGGAAGGTGTGGCTGGCACAAAATCAAAAGAGGAGAAACCTGATCGGGAAATTGAAATTCTTTTAAGGCGGATTGATGGGCTTGAGAAACATCTAGCAACACAGAGTTGCGCATATGTTGAGTACCAGAAAAAAGTGGTTGCACCCCCGCCGGTCGACACCCCAGAGATTTTAAAGAAAACAGATCTGGATGCATGGAAAAGAAAAGATTTGGGCGCTTTAGCTGGTTGTTGGATCCTTACCGGTTCCGCACAGGAGTTTGTTCCAGTGGGTTGCAAGGATAAAGATAGTGGTGGGGTATCGTGCCCTGTAACCCCTTCTAGCAACGCGGTTTATTGTTTTGATAATCAGGGATCGGGTAGTGTCAAAACAGAGATTGATCAAAAATTTTGCACAGCACCATTACAAGCGAAGTTTAATGATGCAAGCCAGCTTGATTTCAAAGAGCTATCTCATCAAATTTGTCCCGTAGGTACAAGGCGCTCAGATGGTTCGGTTTTTAGTAGAATAGTGCCCCGCAGTTATACGTGCAAACTGACAGTAGATAATAAGGCTGAGTGTGAAGTTATTAACAGCACCGGCGTCACGAACAAAATAACTTTGGTGAGGACGAGTGATGAATGAAGATTCTAATTCAGAATTAGATAGAAAGACAACAGTTCAATCGGCCCCCAAAACCTACCCAATTAATTGGTCACTTTGGGCGCCACCATTAATTTTGGTATGTGCGCTTTTGATTATATTAATTTATCTACTGGTGCCAGGAAATCTAATTTATCCGCCCAAAAAGATTACGAACGGGCAGATAGAAATAGATGGAAAAACTCAAGCGCAATTGAAACAAAATTTACAAACTAGGGTTTCTGAATTGGAAAACCTTCTACGCAATGGCCAGTGTACAGCTGAAGGCCTAAGCCTTCCAGATAAGGGCTTCAGTTTACTTCCTCCACTGCTGAGTCCGCCTGAGCACCAAGGCGACCGCAGCGCGATGTTACCGCCCCCCACTCAGCTTTCTTCCTTGGATGCAAATACTTCGCTATCAGATTTTTTGACAAATAGCGTAGTATTCATTGCGACAGATGATGGGTTCGGGACTGGTTTTTTCATAGATCAAAATAGAATAGTAACCAATCGGCATGTAATTGAAAACGTGCAGGGTGTAGTTAAAGTTTTCAAGCCAAACGGTGTTGAATCCTTTGATGCGTCCATAATTGGGATGTCAGAAGATTTCAGCCAAAGTAATGAAGATTTTGCTTTATTACTGTCAGCAAAGCCATCTGAAAGTTTTCTAAAATTCTCACGTAGCTATGACGATTTAAGCCTCACGCCAGTTATATCTGCGGGGTATCCAGGAGATGTGCTAGAAACCATCTTTGAACTTGACCAAGACGGTAAGGGGGTTCTTAACGATGGCATTCCGCTTTTTCTCACGAGTGGCACTATAAACGCGGTTCAGAAATTTAAAGATAAGGGTGCAATATTACTGCATTCAGCTGACATATCGCAGGGTAACTCGGGTGGGCCTTTAGTTAACGCATGCGGTGAAGTTCTAGGAATTAATACCTTTACAAGAAGCGATCAGGTTAGGACGTTGAATATCGCACTTAGTATTGATGGCTTAGATGGTTTCTTAGAAAAATATGGGTTTAAGTTGGTCCGCTCCGAAATAAGTTGTACACCAAAAGCATTCGTGTCGAATGAAGACCAGCAATGAGTGGAAAAAAGCAAATAATTTTCAAGGATGGTTGTTTTGATGGACTTAGGTTCAATGAAAGTTCGAGCAATGAATTCAGTGCGCCAGAACTCCTGATTTTAGGTTTGAAAAGGCTAGGATTTGAGAATTCGGATTTAGAATTCTTTTTTGCTCGCTCAGAAAAAATGTCTGGTTCTCATGATCTAATTTGGGAAATAAACGCACCTAATAGCTATAAAACTTTAGAATTCTTTGACTTGGACGAACTGCCAGAATTTAAAAATGAAATTGAGGCTCGAAACGTCAGATTTGAAAACGATTTACGGTTTTTTTATGATTCTGTTACGCCTATAACGACTGAAGATAAGAAAATATTTGAGGCTCTTAGCCGTATTTTAGAAAATTTCAGTGAGCGAAAGCTTTATGCTGGTTTTGACAGCCAAACACAAAACTATTTTCCGGTTGTAATCGGATGGGGTGGTAAATTTTCGCGCAATGTCAGCAGGTCTGGGGAGCTTATTGGAGCGCAGACTCAAAAGCGTGATAAAAAAGAGCCAATACCCGACAGTCAGCTGAATTCTTTAGAAAATAATATCCCTGTGGTGTCCGACGGCGGGTTTATTTTTTCGTTCTACTGGTTGATTTGGGTTATCATTTTTCTTTTGGCACTTCTAATCATAGCAAAACTTACGCCTAGCTGTGGTCTCAGAGGGTTTATAAATACTTGTCAAGTGGAACAAAAAACGTCTTCTGAGATCTACAATTTGGAGAGTTATTTGCAAAAATTGACGAGGCAATCATTGGTAAAACATAATGTTTGTTTACAGTCTAAAAAGATGGCTAAAAATATTTTAGAAAAGACTCCAACGAAAAAAGATTTAGATATAAAAACTAGATTAGATAGAGAGGATGCTGATATTTCCGAGGTCAGCGTATCGCTGGCGTGGGATACAAAAGAAGATTTGGATCTATCGGTAACCTGTCCAAATGACAAAACAGTATCTCATCAAAAAAAATTATTAACTGAAAACAGTTGTGGAACTTTGGATGTTGATGCAAATTTCAAGGTTAACATATTAGATGATCCAGTGGAGCACATTATTTTAAAACAATTTTATGGTACCTATAAAATTTCTGTCAAATCGATGACTAATGCTCGGTCCAATAAAAGTGAAATTCCCACATCGTTCAAAATTGAAGTAAACAATTCTGGATTAGTTAGCCGTTTTGATGGTAGTATATCTCCTGGAGAGACTAAATCCTTTTCTTTTGATCGGCAGCCTTGAGGGAGTGCTCCATGTTGGTAGATGTCTGTGATTATAGTAAAGACTGGGGACCAGTTGTTGAAATTGCTGCCAATTCTGGAATTCAGTTTCTCGATTTTCATTTTGATGGTAATGCGTTCAGGGTTTTTGAATCCAATTTTTGTGAGGAACGAAGCGATACCGATAAAACGATACTTGGTAAAATTGACCCAGAAAACCATTCAGAGCATGACGTCCAATATTCCATTTCTTCACAGGACATTGTGGCTGTATACCTTGAGCGTTGGGTGCCAATTCCTTATTTTTCGACTGAGCAAGCTCGACAAAATGGCGGACCGTTTAATTGGGCTCGGGCACGCCTGATACAAAGCACCGAAAACAATGATAGGTCTCTATTTTTGCAGGTTGCTTTGGATACAACAATTCTTATTGACGGTGATCCAGAGGACTACTTACAGCCATCATTTAGGGACGCCGATGTAGAAAGAGAGTTCCGTTTTTCGAGCAATTTTGAAGCAGTCAAAACTTTAATTCGAAATGGTTGCGAGAACCCAGAAACGTTTACTATTTTAGACGATGGCGCGTGGGTTTCTGATTGGGTTAAATCCATCCACAAGCAGTATATCGGAGATGGTAATCATAATGACCTTTTGCATCTAGACAGCCAATTAGAGCCTTGGGCAATTTATATCGCGCTAATGGAACTTATTGACGACGCGGTAAATCTTCCACTCTTAAGAATAACCCACTCTAAATACTCGTTAAGAGATACGCCGAGCATTGATGTCGATTTGATCCTTGATATTGGTAATAGTCGTACTTGCGGATTGTTGGTGGAGCATCCTCATTCTGGGCAAAATCAAAGTCAGTTGGATCTTGAGAGCATTAGTCAAATCGCACTTCGTGACCTGAGTGATCCGAGGTTTGAATATTCGGGCTTATTCGAGAGCCGAGTTGAGTTTGCAGACCAAGTTTTTGGTGAGGATAGCTTCTCCAGGCTTTCTGGGCGAAACAATGCGTTTCTTTGGCCAAGTTTCGTTCGATTTGGACCTGAGGCCTTGCGCTTAATATCAAAAGATCGTGGGAATGAAGAATATTCGGGCCTTAGCTCGCCTAAAAGATATCTTTGGGACAATTCATTGTTCAAACAAAAGTGGCGTATCCATAACTGGGAGAATAATTCCAGGCTTCCCCGGAGTATGGCAGCAGCACTGCCAGAGTTAACGCCCGCCGGTGACAATATTGACCAACTTCGCGAGGAACTGGTGAGGAAATATCGCGATCCTAGAGACACCAACACAAAGCTAACTGCTACTCACGCGCAATTTTCCAAATCTTCACTGTACGGATTTATGATAGCAGAAGTGATTGCCCAGGTTTTCAGGCAAATTAATGATCCCAGGTACAGGGGGGCAAAAACCAGTAAAACGGCACCTAGAAATTTAAAGAGGGTTATAATCACTTTACCCACAGCGACACCTCGACAGGAGCAAGCTATTGTGAAGTCGAAGGTTAAGGGTGCGATCAAGTTGCTCTGGTCCAGAATGACTAAGATGGGGCAAGTTACAGAAGGCTCGGCACCTGAAGTTATAATTGAATGGGATGAGGCAAGTTGTACACAGGTAATGTACCTGTATAGCGAAATTATTCATAAGTTTGATGGAAAAATATCCGAATTTTTAGGTTTTTATGGCAAAAAAAGAAATCATCCCAACTTAAAAACTGATGGCAATTCTAAAAAAGTAAATTCTTTGAAAATTGCCTGCATAGATATAGGTGGTGGTACAACTGACATAATGGTTACGACTTATTATCAACAAGAACAGGTCGAATTGTATCCTGTGCAAGAGTTCCGAGAAGGATTTCGACGTGCTGGAGATGACCTGCTCGCTTCAATAATTGAAAATTTGATCATTGCAAAATTTAAAAGTGCCGTCGGTACAAATAAAAATTCAGCGGAGCTAGAATCTGTAATTATGAATCTTTTTGGGCGATCAGTCGCGGGGCGGACCACGTCGCAACGTCAAATGCAAAGGCAGTTCACAGTTAAATTCTTTGCACCTCTGGCGTTAGAAATTTTAAATTTAGATTTCGGAGACGCAGATACTAAAACGATAAATGTAAAGGACTTTGATTTCTCAAAAAGTTTTAACCAGGTTTCTTCTTACATCGAAAACCCATTCAGAGAATTTATAGAAAATTGGAAATTAATTGACTTTAATTTTGAAATAAAAAAATCTGAGTTAAACCGCATAATTGAGAGTGTCTTTAAATATGTTTTCGAGAATATTTCTGAAGTGATTAGTCACCTCAATGTAGATTGCATATTACTCACTGGACGGACTACCAAGAATGATAAAATAAAAGACTTATTAAAAAACGTTTGCGCCATATCTCCAAACAGGTTGATAGCAATCAGCGATTATCACACTGGGTCTTGGTACCCTTTTAGGGGAGCTAGAAATACTGTTGGTGATCCTAAATCATCTGTTGCGGTCGGTGCAATGTTGATTGCTTTAACTGGATCCCAGAGAGTGTCCGGGCTCTATATTTCGAGTGATAGGTTTTCGATGAAGCAAGTCGATCATTATATCGGTCGGCTGTCCAATGCCGGCCAGGTAAAGGCGGAGGACCTATATTTCTTTCCAGAAATGGAGGATAATAAATGCGAAATCTCAATGATGACCGATACATTCATTGGAAGTAGGCAGCTCAATGTAGATAGGTGGACTGCCACTCCACTATATAAATTGTATTTTGTAAAAACGAATGAAGGCCGTTTGCCGTTTAAGGTAACGTTAGAGAAAAGGGCCACAGCAAACATATCGCGAGATGAAAGTTTGGCGGACAACGCGATTAAAGAGCCCATAGTTGTCACCGGCGCGTTTGATGCTGACGGTAGAAATAGGAAGTCCAATGTAGCGTTCAGCTTGCAAACTTTGGGTAACACAGAAGAATATTGGTTAGATACAGGGGCTTTTAATATATGAGCCAATTAATTGAAAAAATTGTTAAAATTTCAGATGACGCACTCTCTGTAGTTGCATCACAAGATGCCCGTATCCTATTTGGTGATAACCACGAACAAGTTCAAAAAAATATTCAAAAAATTGCGTGGAGATCGAAGAAAATCCAGCGATCAGCTGACCACAATGCTGCTATTTCCGTCTATGGGCCAAGCCAAGCTGGTAAATCTTTCTTAGCGTCAGTTTTGGTGCGCCCCACAGATAAGCCCTTACGGATAGAGTTCCCGGGGCAGTCAGAAGGTAAAGAGTATATTAGTGAGATCAATCCAAGTGGAGATCGTGAATGTACTGGGTTAGTTACACGGTTTACTGTTAGCTCCCAACATAAAAACGCAGATTTTCCTATCCAGCTTAAATTACTCTCAGAACTTGATATCATTTGTATTTTAATAAATTCGTATTTTTCTGATGGTGAACACAGGTTTGAAAAGCATAAGTCTATCAGCTCGTTAAAAGAATACTTCGATAGTATTCAAGAAAATAATAAAACGTCAAACGACAGTATCTCTAAAGAAGATTTTTGGGAGATTGAAGAATATCTGAAAGAGAATTTCTCAAGCTCTAACTATGCTAATACCTTAATCTCTTTTCTAGAGGTAATCTCCGATCGGGCTGTCGAGACGGACGTTTTATCTAAGGCCCAATTTTATGCGCCATTTTGGGGCTTTCATGAACAATTCACTAATCTATTTATTAGAATGATGGAAGCATTGGAGACTGTTCAATACTCTACTGAGCTATTTGCCAGTGAGCCCGCATTGATCCCCAAGACTACATCTATAATCGATGTACAAACATTGAAAGGTGTGACATCTGACGACGACGAAACTATTGATGTGCAATGTCCCAGTGGTGAAATTTGCAAGCTTACTCGTTCGTTACTGTCAGCAATAACTTCTGAGTTGATTTTAAATATATCTGATGTCCCTCATAATTTCATGAACCATACAGATGTTTTAGATTTTCCTGGCGCACGCAATAGGGAACCCATCAATTTATCCGACTATTTTGCAGCATTCGAGGACGAGGGTAACAAAATACATGAATTTTTGATCCGCGGAAAAGTCGCCTACTTGTTTCAAAAATACGTAAACGCTCAAGACATCAATGCAATGCTATTGTGTATAAAGCACAGCAACATGGAGGCTGTTGGCTTAACAAATGTCATCGATCGTTGGATAACGAATAGCATTGGCAAAAATGCAGAGAGCAGAACTGGGCAAAATAATAGCTTCTTTTTTGTTATGACTTTTTTTGATCAACATTTGGTTGATACGGCTGCAAATGAGAATGAAGATGATCGCTTCACACGTCGGATAGGTTCCTCTTTGTTGGAAAAATTTGGCAAACTTCCTGATAGCTGGCCTCTTTCGTGGTCTATTTCTGGAAACAAACATGTCCCATTCAATAACTGCTATTGGCTGAGAAACCCTGGTGTTGCGCAATCGTATTTTACACGAAAAAATGGAATAGAAGAGTTTACTTCAACACCAGTTGAAAATGAAAGAATCTCTCAAATTCAAGATATGCATATGAATACGAAAGAGGTGATTAACCATTTCAGAAACCCTGATGCGGCTTGGAAAGCGGTGATGCGGGAAAATGACGGTGGAGTTTCGTATATACTCAGTGAACTTTCGAAAGTTTGTAAGCCTGAAATTAAGAATGAACAGCTTGAAAACTTGGCCAACTCTTTCTCAAAGGATTTAACTAAGTCGTTAGTAGATTATTATGTACCGAGTGATATTACTGAAAGGAAAGCCGTCCTGGAAGAAAAAATCCGGAGGCTTAAGGAAGAAATAGGCACGATCTCAAAAGAAAACCGGTTTGCAAATTTTCTTGAAGAATTTTACACGAGCGAAGATCGTCTTCTCAAATGGGCTGAAGACAATACGTCCACCCATGTTTCTGAAGTACTTTGCGGCGTATGTGATGACTGGCACACAATGGCTAAGACCAGATCTAAATCAATTGAAAAAAAGTTTCCAATTTCGAAGTCAAGTATCGAGTTTATTATTGAGCAAATGGTGAATGCCTTCAAGGTGTCAAAAATCGAAATAGAGATCATTCAAAAGGCTGAATTTCTAGATGGAATGGAGAGAAATCGAAAATCTCTAGCCTTAAATCTGGCCGCCTTAGTCCTCAACGACTTTATATCGAAAATCGAACGGATGGATCAGCAAGATTCAAGATCAATAAATTTGAATGCTGTCAGGGAAAACGTTGCCAGGGAGTTTTCTTCACGGTGGCTGTTGAATTTCCAAAACATAGCAGAAAAAAATATGTATAATTTAGATGGGGCGATTGTAAATTCAAAGATGAATGAAAGCATTGGCAACATTCTCAACGGACTTAAGCTGTCTAATGAGTAAAATAAATGTTGAATATCAAAAGAGATCTATAAAATCTGTTCTGCTGAACTTGGAAGCTCAAGTTTCTGGATCAGAATTTGAGTTTAGCTTGCAGCATGTTACTGCAACAGACTTTTTTGATAAAAATGGCGATTTTTGCAGGGGAGAAGAGAAGCTAGCTTTGGATCAGTCAGACGATCCAAATGTCGTAGTGTTACCGAGTAAGGTTTTTTCTCAAATTGAAGAATATGACAGCCTTTGTTTGACGCTGTTTGCAGATAAAAACAAATATAAGTCTTGGAACTTTTTTTGGCCGGACAATCCTGGGCAAAAAAACTTAGAAATATTGCTAAAGGTTGTCGAGCCTGAGCCTGAGCCTGGACCTGAGCCTGAGCCTGAGCCCTATCAGGTGATCTGGAAAAAAACTGAGCCCGATCCTGAGACTGGACCTGAGCCCGATCCTGAGACTGGACCTGAGCTCGATCCTGAGACTGGACCTACTGTTAGGTCGCCCAGAAATTTCTGGATAATGTTTTGTCTTTTATGTGGCTTGGCTGTTGCAATCTTTTTTCTTAAAAATGATATTGTGGCTAATTTCAAAAAACTCACGGACGAAAATAACTCGTGTTCAAGTTCCGAACAGCTCGCAGTTGTGCTGTTGGAAGAAGGTTCCTGGTCTGATTACATAAATAGCTGTAAAAATTATTTTAAAAATACAAGTGATGAAGAGTTTCAAGCAATACTTGCACAACTTTCAGAACGTTCCGCTATTAGCTCGGGCCAAGTTTGGTTGGATATTGGAAAGCTATACGACGTAAACTTTGAGCAACATCTCCTGAAGATGTTAAAGCCAGGAATTAAGCCAGATGTTCAGCTTGCGATAAGCTCTTACCGTAAAGCTAGCGATGCGAATGTGGTTGGAGCAAAGACGCTGTTGCGTGCAGCCTGTCAGAATATTGATGAGCCATACTTCAAGCTCATGACTGAAAAAGAATGTGAAGGGCTTTAGGTAATGACTACAGACTTTGTCTTAAAAGCTTCAGATTTGGTTTGTAATTATTCCGACAACCCAACGGAAATAAAAGGCGTTGTTGTCGATCATGTGGTAATACCGCGCACCGGCGTTACGGTTATTGTAGGGCCATCAGGCTGTGGTAAGTCAACTTTACTGTCATTATTATCTGGCATCAGAAAACCTACCAATATTTCACGAAACACTGAACTTACTTTCAAAGATAGAGAGGGTTTAAATGAATTAAACCTTCTAAAAAACAACCGTGCTGCTGAAGGGCTGCTGGGGTATGTTTTTCAGGAGCCACACCTTATTAAAGATATTTCTGCTAAGAGTAATGCCGAAATTGCGCAGAAACTACTTGATGTACAATATTCACCCTTCAGCGTGGATGAATTAGTCAGTGAATTTGAACTTTCTGAAGTAATAGACCAACGCTCAGACACTTTATCAGGCGGGCAGGCACAACGCGTCGCGATTGTACGGGCCTTATGCATAAACCCTGACCTTCTGGTTTGCGATGAGCCAACAAGTAGTTTGGACGAAGAAACTGGAAAACTCCTTCTAAACAGGATCAAGGTTTGGGCGGACCAAAATCAAAAAGCAGTTTTATGGGTCACTCACAATTTAGAACAGGCCGCTGAATTTAGTGATTACTTAATAATCGTTAAAGATGGCAAACTGCATGTTAATGAGGATGGCTCACCAGTTAATCTGAGTAATTTAAGTTACAAAGAAAGGCTTTTAAGCATTCGCGACAATGTAACGGAAACGACTAAGTTCAAACCGGCCAAAACACCAGGGGGCAAGATCCTAGAAAACAAAATTTTAACAACTGGTTGGCTGCAGTATACAACTAAAATTGTCCGTGAATATTTTTATTTGAGCCAAAGTAATTCAAATACCAGAAATTCATTTTTTTCGTGGTGGAAGGCTTTTTGGCGACCTCTGAAAAAGTCTAATTTTACATTTTTGATAGCCATGAGCATCCTTGTTTTTACGTTGCTATTAAAAGCTGAGTCGATAGGCTCTGATTTTTTTGATGAACAATTAAGTAAGCCTGAGGTTAGTCATTTCACTTTCTCCAAGGGAAGCAGTGGAAAATTTTCGTTAAACTATAGGAATATAAGTCGACTCAAAAAGGTACTAGCCTCTAGAATTGAAAGCGGTGGTCAGGGCATTGTTTTCCCGCGACGAGAAGATTTTTTGCGCAATATTATTCCATCAGACCAAAATTCCTGTGATCGGTTTAATTTGGGTGGAACTGATGTATCCCGGCGGCCTAACAATTCTCGCTTGATTGTTTTCGATCAAGCTGAGCCGTTATATAAAGAAACGATACAGAGCCTTAGTGAGGACACCGATCTGCGATCAGTTTTATTTGGCACTCCGGACCTTAGGGCTAGTTTTTCAGGACAAGAAATTGATTATTTATGTCTTGAAATAGATGGTTTTTTTGTTCCGTTCCGTGTCCACTGGTTAGAAAAAAAACTACCCGGTGGTGGGGACAGAACTTTCTTTATTGGCATGACTGAACAAGCATTCCAGTACTGGTCTGCCAAGACTAAGAGTATAAATTTTTCAAATTTAACATATAGTTATGCCGCAGTTTATTTCC
>ERZ651776.5275-NODE-5275-length-11315-cov-2.025004_pt1 | contig 11315 bp, 4 predicted proteins | sample MGYA00514761_ERZ651776 | MGnify/ENA metagenome assembly ERZ651776 | reverse complement strand
CCCGGGGTCTCAGACCGCTGCTGCGCGGCTTCTGCGACCCCGACCCTTGGGCGGGCCAGGCACAGGTTCCCAGCGAAACCTTCTCCATGCGACGAGGACGCCTCCCGCGGTCCAGGCGACGAGGACAACGATGCGGTCCCACTGGAAACCGGGCGCCGCCGTGAATGGCGAAATCGCTTCGGTGAACGACACTGCGAAGGGCTTGAGCGGAAGCGCATCGCCCGCCCACGCAAGCCACGACGGTGGATCGTCCAGCGGGATGAATACATCGGAGATGAATCCCATCGGCAGGATCGTGGCGTTCGCCATGGCCGGCACGCCGGTGGCCGTCCTCGCCACACTTACCAGTGCCACACCAAGTGTGGCAAAGCAGACGCTGCCCGCCACGAAGGAGACGATCATCACCGGGAGTTGATCAGGCTGGACCTCAACCCCGTAGGCAATCACACCCAGCCCAAGCATGACAGTGGTGGCGAACAACGCGATCCACACTGCCGACAAGACGACGCCGCCGAGAAACACCCATGGAGGGATCGGTGTACCGCGAACCCGTTTCAGGATTCCATCGTCTCGTCGCCTCGAGAGATTGATCGCAATATTCGTATACGTGGCCGAAGCAGCAGCGAAGACGCCGAGATGGGCTCTGCCTCGCTGGTGTGCTCGTGTGAGCCTCAGTGCGAGCCTGCATGGAGTGACACACCCCATGGTTCGCATGGGTACGCATGCGAGGTGGTGTACATGTGGGAGCGTGATGGGCGCAGCATCACCCCTGCACAGCGCAAGCACTGCCCAGAGGTGGCGCAGGGTGTCGATGCCGACACCGCCGAGATGCAGGCACAGGTGCAGGCCATCCGAGGCAGCTGGAAGTACCGCAACGCTGGGTTGTCTTACGCCGCAGCGAGGGCTGTGGTGGTGATGCAGCAGCAGTCGGAAGAGGCTTGGCGTCGCCGTGAGGCGGAGGCAGAGGCTGCAGGGGCAGTGCGAGCAGAGCAGCCCCAGCCAGGGGTGCCGAGGGCACCTCTGGCCAACGAGCAGCTGCTCAACCAAGCTGAGAGAGTGTTGGTGGTGGCCCACACCGCTGAGCTCAGGCTGACAGAGGCCGAGGTGAGGTCGGCTGAGGGTGTGCAGGCAGATGCTCCAGTGGAGCAGGTGGCAGCCGCGGCAGGGCTGCGTGTGGCTGCAGAGCTGCACCACATGTGGGCATCGCCGTGCTCAGTGTGGAGCCAGTGCACTCATGGAGCAGTGCAGGTGCGTGGCTCAGAGGCCGAGTTCCTGGGCGAGGGGTTGCCTTGCTGCAGGAAAGAGTGCGTGGCCCAGGCGCACAGGACCTGGGACAAGGTCAGAGTGAAGGAGGAGGCCTGGAGGCTGCATTGTGCAGCGAAGGGGCTCGACTCCTTGCCTGGAGGAGGGCACGAGGTGCCGACATCGGCGCAGCCTGCTGTTGAGGCAGTGGGTGCGTGGGTGGCAGGCAAGTTGAGGCAGATGTGGGCCTCCGACGATGCCATGTGGGTGGAATGCCCCCATGGGGCAGTGTGTGCTGGAGGCAGCAGTGCAGGGCAGTGCTCCTTCGTGGGGCACGTCTGCACGAAGCCTGGGTGTGTGGCCCAGGCTCAAGAGTGGTGGACCCCTGTGGTGTCGGCAGCGGCACAGCATGTCAGCAAGGCGACGATGGTGGGTGCGTTCGCCTCCACCAGCTGGGCCCCACCTGTGGGTGTGGCCAGCCTCGGGGGGGAGTCCAGGCTGGAGTTCCTATCCCAGTGCACTCACTGGTTCACCACCAAGCAGGGCAAGTCAGTGCCGTGCAGGGTGCTGTACGCCACACCCGAGGGGCAGGCCAAGGTGAGGTTCTGGTGCACAGAGAGGCTGCGCCCACTGGCGGGCTTGGTGCGAGAGCCGTCAGCGAGGGAGGGCCACGCCATCATCGGGCTGGACGCAGAGGAGCCAGATGCAGAGGCAGATGCAGAGGCAGAGCCAGGTGTGGCCACGCTGCAGGTGCGCCATGAGCAGTCGGGCCAGTGGGTGCAGTTTGAGGGCTGCGCCAGTGGGGCGACAGACACCATCTCCTGCAGAGCTGCAGGCGAGGTGGGCTGCAAAGGCGCCCGCGAGGGGGACAGACTCCTGGTGAGGGTCCGCTCTCCTGACAAGGTCGTGAAGGAGCAGTTCACGGTTTTTGATGTGGTGGAGGCAGACAACCCACCGCTGCAGTGGGCCAGGCAGGCCACGTGGGCACAAGTGGTGCCGCGCAGGCCCGAGGGGCCACAGCTGGCCAGCATGAGGGGCGACTTTCAGTCGCTGGAGCTGGCCAGTGAAGAGTGGGAAGACGCTTGGTGGGAGCGTGAGCAGCAGCGCATGCAGTACCTCAGCTTGGAGTCAGGCGAGGATGAAGGGGGGCTGCTGGAGGAGGAGCAGCACAGGCCAGACACTGAGGTGCTGGGGCCTTGGATGAAGGGGGGCCTGATCCAGCCCGAAGGCCATGAAGACGACTACCCAAAGCCGCCCGCTGGCAACCCTGACTGGATGAAGGAGATGGGGTCGGTGTTTGTGGCGGGGGGAGTGCATGCCCCTGGCATGTATGAGAAGTGGAAGAACGCAGGGGCCAACGCCCAGGTGCTGCAGTGGATCCGAGAAGGGGGCTACACCATCCAAGTGGGGCCCGATGGCAGGGGGATCTTCAGGCGCAACAGCGTGACAGCGCGGGAGCACAATGCCGAGCTGGTCATCTTGGTCATCGAGGTGCTGTTGAAGGAGACCTGGGAGGTGGTGCGTGAGTCCGAGCTGAGGGCTAACGGCAACATCTTGCCCATGGGGCTGGCACCGAAGCCAGGGAAGACCCCACCTTGGCGCATCATCAATGATGGCAGGGAGTGCAATGAGCACATCAGCCCTTGGGCTTTCAGGTATGAGACCCTGAAGACGCTGAGTCTGGTGTGCAACAAGGGTGATTGGATCTTCACCACCGACCTGGAGGACGCCTACTACTCCATGCTGCTGACTGAGGAGTCCCGCAACCTGTTTGGGGCCAGCCTGCGCATGGACAAGCTGAGCCTGGAGAAGCTGAGGGCAGCAGGGGTGCTGCCCGAGTTCCAGACCACAGAGGAGGGGGATGTTTACATCCGCCCCAGGGGGCTGCCGATGGGCTTCCGCAACTCCTGTGCCATTTGGACAGCTTTGGCAAGGACCCTCACAAAGCGCTGGAGGCAGAGGGGGATCAAGGTCATCCACTACATCGATGACTTTGCCTTTTTCTGCGCTACCAAGGCAGAGGCCGAGGCGCTCAGGAAGGAGGTCCTGGCCGACATCATGGAGTTGGGGTTGGCCCCGAACTTCAAGAAGACGATGGGGGTGGCCGCACAGCGGGCCAAGTTCCTGGGGTTCATCATCGACACCAACACGATGCGCATGTACGTGCCCAAGGACAGGATGGACAAGCTGGAGGCTGCCCAGCAGCAGCTCCTGGCCCAGGATGATGAGGCTTCCGCGAGGAGCTGGCATCGGTGGCAGGCAAGGCCATGTCGATGGCGCCTGCGATCCCTGCAGTCCGTTGTCTCACTCGAGAGACCTACAACCTCATCAGGCCTGAGGAGGGGGAGTGGGATGTTAAAATCCCAGTCTCGGAGGCAGCCAAGAAGGAGCTGCTGGAATGTGTCCAGTGGCTCAAGACTTGGAACCGACTGGGCGCACCCATCAGGCGCCCCCTGGGGGCTGCAGAGCTCAGGATTGTGAGCGATGCAGGGCCAGATGGGTTTGGCTACAAGATCGAGGGCAAGTCGAGGCAGCTCACACTGCAAGATCAGTGTGTGGCCGAGGCTGGCGAGTGGATCGGCGACGACAAGGACCTGTGGCAGGTCTGGCGCGAGATGCGTGGTGTCGAAGAGTGCATCACAGCAGAGGCAGACCTGCTGGCAGGCAAGTCGGTGCTGGTGCTGTCGGACGCGATCGGTGCTGTCAAGTACATCAACGACGGCACGGGGCAGAGCGTGGAGATGACCGCGATCATGAAGAGGGTCTTCAGGTTGTGTGTGCAGAAGGAGATCTCGCTGCGCGCTGAACACCTGTCGGGGGACAAGATGAAGGAGTCGGGAGTTGACTCCCTGTCACGATGGGGTGAGTTCGAGGTGAACGCTGGTGTGTTCAAGTCCTTCAACCAACACTCGGGTTGGGGGAGGTTCGGGGGCGCGAAGGGCTACACGGTGGACCTGTACGCCTCCCCCCAGTCAGCGAAGTGTGACAGGTTCTGTGCCCGTGGGGGTGCAGTGGCGTGCGAGGTGCAGTGGCCGCCAAAGGAGGCCTCCAGCAGCGCCCTGTGCATCGGGGATGCTAGGGTGGTGAAGCTAGGAGCAGACGAGAACGTGTGGGTGTGCCCCCCCCTCTCAGTGGTGAACAAAGCTGTCATGGCCTTCATGGAGATGGAGACGCTGGGCACAGTGGTGGTCCCTGACTGGGAGGACCAGCCGTGGTATTTATACCTCAGGCACAGGTCGGTTGCTTCGACCCCCCTGCCGTGGAGCAGGCAATCCCCCACCATGGTGGACTGCTGCCATGGTTCCGACCAGGCAGCTGAGTCGCATGGGGTCAACAAGTGGGGCTTCCGAGCCTTCTTGGTCGACAACAGGGGTGGCAGAGCAGTTGAGGCTGCCGAGGGTGTGGTGAGGCAGGAGATTGTGGGTGCCCCAACGCGCTCCAGGCTCACTTTGGCCAGCCCTGACGAGAAGTGCGGTGGGCGCCTGTTGGCTCACGTCAGCTTGGGCAGGCCCCTGAAGGTGTTGGACCTTTGCAGTGGGTTGGGCTCCATTCCGTGGCTGTTCACCCAGATGGGGGTGAGGACAGCAGTGTCGGAGGTGGAGCTCAATGCCAAGGCCAGGCTGGTGGCTCAGGCACGAGCCCCAGGGTCGAGGCAGTTGGTCCCACACGACATTTGGTACTGGGCCTCACCGCAGGGCCTGGCCAAGATCAGGAAGATGGGTTTCGACCTGGTGACTGGTGGGTTTCCCTGCCAACAGTTTTCAGAGGCGAACCCGACAGGCAGCGGCCTGGAGGGCACTGAGTCAGTGTTCTGGGCGGTGCTGCAGATCGTGCGAGTGGTGTGTGAGAACCCCGATGCCAGGTTCCTCTTGGAGTGCACCGACTTCAGGAAGCGACACCCAGTGGACTTCGCGAGAGTCTCGCAGGAGTTGGGTGTCACGCCCAAGGTCTTGGAGGCAGGTGACATCGCAGCGTGTTACAGGCGCAGGGCCTACTGGGCCAATTTTCCCATCCACGACCTGGTGCGAGTGGAGGTTGACCCCAACTCGGTGCTCGAGGCTGGGCGCACGACATGGTGGGAGCGCCTCCCCACGATTGTGGCGAGTGGCATCTCGTCATGGAACACCAAGGAAGTGGTGGAGGACGAGTGGGGCGCAGTGGGCCCACTCCACATTGGGGAAATGGAGGAGGCGATGGGCTACGATGTTGGCTACACGCAGGTGGAGGGCCTCCACATGAGGGACCGATACAAGGTCATCGGCAATGCTTTCCATGCGGGGGTCATGAAGCACATCCTCAAGTGCTGCATCTCCGACATGGCAATGAGTGGGGTTGTGACTCGGGACGATGTAAGGCGCCAAGAGGTGCCGTTCACGGAGAACAAGGACCACGTAGAGCCAGGGGGGCTGTGGGACGAGTTCATCCAAGAGAGCCTGACTTTGGAGGCAGCAGCCCTGCAGAGCAGGGCCCAGGCGCTCCAGGCGTCGAAGTTGGAGGCCCGCGCAGCAGGGGCGAGTGTCGAGGCACAGGACCTGTTGGGCCTGTGGGACTCATCGCCCTGGGGCGGTTTGGACACTGGTGAGGGGGGTCAGGGTGTGACGCCCTCTCCAGCTGTGGCCGCACCTGTGGTGTGGGCCACAGTGAGCGTGGAGACAGAGCAGCAACTGGTGCCTGCGCCGAGAGGCGGGCAGGCCAGGGTGAAGCTGGAGCCTGGGACAGGGCTCACCTCGCTGGGCGAGGGCTTGTCGAACAGGAAGCGCAGGTTGCAGGCTGCGCACAGGGCAATGACAGCTGGTCGTGCCCTGGTGCCAGTGCACCACAAGCGGCCTAAGGGCCTGATGGCGCTGATGGAGGACAACTGGGATGAGAAGGAGCACTGCCCAGTGCTGCAACATGTGGGTTGGAGCAGGAAGCGTGCCAACGAGATGCCGAAGATGCCTGACGACCCGACAGCACGCGCTGAGTTTGCACTCGAGCTGGCTGATGCCTATGCTCTGAGGTCCAAGGAGAAGGCAACGTGGAAGGCCTACTCGGAGTGGTGGAAGACCTACCTGAGTTTCTGCGAGTTCTTCGATGTGGCCGAGACAAACAGTGCAGGCCGAGTCGAGCTGACCTATGGGTGGGAGGAGTCAGTGGAGGCGTTGAGGAAGGCAGTGGCGCTGATGGCACTGGAGTATGCCTCGAGCACCATTGACATAATGGTCTCGGCAGTGGGCTTCTACTTCAACAAGATGCGCGACGAAGCGGGGCGCCCTTGGAAGCCCCCGCATGAGGAGCCTAACTTCAAGGCCACTCTGGAGGGCATCAAGAGGGACATCGGCACACGCAAGAGGAAGCAGCCCCCATTGGAGGCCCACCACGTGGCGGCCTTACTGGAGATGAAGGCGCCGCCGAAGTGGTCCACACAGATGTGGATGCAGGTGCAAGTGCTCATGCTGGTTGGCTGGGAGCTGTTCAACCGCAGGCAGGATTTTTCCAGGTTCCAGCCGTGTGACCTGCGACATGCCGAGGGCACGATGCAGGTGTTGATCAGGTATGCCAAGAATGACTCGAAGGGCAACACGAGGGCCCCGACGCTGTCAGCGAACCCAGAGGCACCAGATCAGTGCCCCGTGGGGTTGATGCAGGCGTACTGCAGAGAGTGCTGCATTAGCACACAGCCTGGTTGTGACAAGGTGTGGGGCGAGCCCTACGCGTGCACAGTGTGCCCTCCCCTCTTCCCGACGATCTTGATGGGGGGGAAATGTGCCAGGAGCATGCCTGACTCCAGAGTCACTGTGGTGGTGAAGAGGGCGATGGTGGCGCTGGCAGAGGCCAGGCCCGAGATACTTTCTGTGGAGGAGGCACAGAAGTTCTCTGCCAAGAGCCTCAGGACTGGGGGCACGAGTGAGTCGGCGGCTCACCAGATCCGTGAGGGGGTGATCCAGGGGCATGGGGGCTGGGCCTCCCGCAAGAGCCTGGACCACTACGACCAGATGAAGCAGTCTGAGCATGGGGTGGTGTCGTCATTGCTGAATGAGGCCATCTCAAAGTGGAGAACAGGCGCAGCGCCGAGGCGCAAGCAAACAGCCGCAGCCAAGACGGCTGCGTACAGGGCAGATGTGCAGCAGGGCCTGGTCAGGCTCGGGAACCCCGACGTGGCCTCTGTTGAGGTTGGCACGCAGGATGCAGCCTCCTCCGATGAGGAGGCAGATTACTTCAGGGAGTACAAGGTGAAGCAGCTCTTGGGCTCCAGGTGTGAGGCTGGCGAGCGCCAGATTGAAGTGTGCTGGGAAGGCACGGTGGAGTATGCAGAGCATACTTCCTGGCAGAGCCGGGACATTCTGATCAGGGATGGCCTGGGTCAGATGGTCCGGGAGCTGGAGGTGCAGCAGCAGCGCACAGAGGCTGTGGCCAGTGCGGCAGCCCGAGCAGCTCGGACAGCAGCGAGGGGCAGTCGCTGCCAGTAGCAGCTGCACGTGGGATGTGCATTGTGGTCACTAGTGATCACTAGTGATCACTAGTGAAGATTTCACCACCACAGGTGGCGCCAGAGGATGGGGCACGTGGGGTTGGTGAAGGGTGCGACAGCGGGGTGATGGGGCCCGGCTGTGCACATATTTTTGGGTTTCCAAAAATAGATTTCCAAAAATATATTTCTGGATGAAGCATGGATATGCTGAGGTTTCCTCGTGGAACAAGAAACGAATTTTTGGGGGTCCAAAAAGTTTCTAAAAATATATTTATATTTTGGGAACGTCGTCGGTGGAAATGGTACCTTTCCCAATTTACGGTTCGCATGGTACCAAAAAATCCGAGGTTCGATTTCAGGATCGAAAGTTATGGAAGTTCTTCGGTGGCAGCACCAGTGCTCTGGGAGACTACGAGGTAGTCTACAGCGTGTGGTGGCTGTGGTTTCATCTCGGTGGAGTGAGGGTGTGGCAGCGCCGGCAACGAGTGCGGGCTGCACACAAGTAAGTAGACGAATACAGAGTTGGATGGTTGGGCTAGATTTCCACACCGGGGGTGTGGGGATCCGAATAAGTCCGGGCCAATTGGCGGCGAATTTCTGGGACGAAATTCCGCGCACCTTCGGCCAATCATTATTCATAAATATGATTGCTCTCTCGCTGCCGCGCAGGCCAAGCGGCGTAGTGCTTTTTACGCACCAACACAGGCACTAAGGCGGGGTGTACAAGAGGTCTGGGCCGTCTGGACTGAGGGGCTGCCTCTGGTGCAATCGGCTATGAGGGGGCATGCCCTGGGAGCCGTGAGCAAACTGCAGTAAGGAAACTGCGATGGGGGCCGAATTATTTAATTTAAATATTCGACCGCCGTGGGGTTACATGTCGCCAAGTGACCCCAGAGCATCTGGTCAATGTTTCCGTTATGGTCAATGGTCAAGCAGTTGACTAGGCTCGAGGGCTCTGCCTCCCCACTCGACTTTCTCATCGCCGCTAACTGCACCAGAAATCAATCGAGATGAGCAATGTCTCCGTTCCCGCTCCTTTCCCGTTCCGGACGACGCACAGCATCAACGAGCTGTGCGAGAAACGTTTCGAGGAGAGCGGTTGGACCGGCGTTTACACGACGGACATTGAGGACCTAGCAGGGGCTCTGGAGGAGGTCTACAAGCTCGGGCTCGACGACCTCAGCTGGGTGGAGATGGAGAAGCTGTGTGTTGACGCGAACACGGACGTAGCGACGCCCGCTCCGCTGAATGCGTTGTACCCCGCGGCGTCGCCGCCGCGCATCCGCATTCCGTCGGGAGCCGACGAAGCGGCAAAGAAGGCCGCTGCAATCCACAGGTTGGTGGCCCAGGACATGGAGAGGCCCTTGGTCCCGCGACAGGTGGGTCGAATCTTCGAGGAGGCGACGAACGCCCAGCTCCGCGCCTCTCTCAGGGTGTGCGGGGTTATTCCGCAGCACGAGTTTCACGACAACCGTGCCGTGTTGGTCGCTGCCTACCTCAAGGCACCGATGGTCCTGTCAAATGTGGCGCAATGTGCCCATTTGTCAGGACAGATGCGATGGTGCGATGCCCAGATTGGCGCCAGCACCATCATGTCTGATGGCGACCCCTACGAGTTCTACCCAGACTGCTTGGTGTATGGGGGGGAGTCAGAAGCGACGCAGGTGGCAGTGTCGCAGCTGCCTCCAGGGGTGATAGCAGCACAGGTGCTGGCGAGCCAGCAGCAGGCCTCCCAGATCGTGCCCAATGGGGCACCAGGGGCTGCAGCCCCATCCCCAATCCCAGGGGGCCCCCACTCGCCTTCGATGCCTCCCCCAGCCTATGTAGCAGCCCCTGCAAACCCTGTGATGGCAGCGCTGATGGCACAACTTCAGGCCAGCCAGCAGGAGGCCCTGCAGCTTAAGGCACAGCTGGCGAGCCCAGCCAGGCCTGTGGGGGGCAGCTTGTTCAAGCAGGCCCCGCCGACCCCCATACCCTCAGTGGCCACACCCTTGGTGGTCACACCCCCTGCGATGCCCAAGCCACTCGGTGGCCCTGGCCTGACCCCCCGCAAGGCTACAGGGGCCCCAGTGCCCCTCTTTGGCCCAGCTGCAGTGCCAGCACTCCCAGGCGCAGTAGGGGCAGGACAGGTGGAGAGGGCGCAGCAGGCGAAGGGCATGGTGCAGGCCCTGCACGCTCGCATCGCGAAGTTCCCAGGGCCGACTGGTGCTGGCCTGCTGGCAAAGCTTGCTGATGCCGAGGCCCAGTTTGTGGCTGGCGCCTGGACCCCCACCATGTTCTGGAACTGGATGTCACAGGGCCAGGAGGGCGTGTCCCAGAAGGAGCAGGCCGACCTCAGGGCAAAGTTGGCACTGGCCCCACCAGGGCCAGGCGCGACCCCTGTGCCCCCGACCCCTGTGGCCCCAACCCCTGTGGCAGCCACACATGTGGTCAAAAAGCGCAAGGCTGCCGACAGCGACAGCGACGAGGAGGACCTCGCCTCCCTCACACAGGCAGCATATCAGCCGATGGATGGTTGCCTCACAGGGAAGGCCAAGACAGCCATGGAGGCTGTGGTCGAGATGGTGGTGGCAAACTCGGGGGCCCCTGCCGAGAGGAAGGCCTACCTCTCCACAGACAAGGTGGAGCAGGACGCAGAGCGGGAGGCCGCCAAGGAGTGCAGGAACTGGCAGCTCCTGCACCAGACCGTCACGAGGCAGGAGTGGTGCGACAAGCTGAAGAGCATCAGGGTCACGTGGGAAGCCGCGAGAGTGGCCCAGACGATGCTGGAGAAGCTGCTGAGGCAGGTGCCTCAGGACACATCCCAGGATGTGGCTGTGGCAAATGCCACACTGGACACGTTGGTGAAGCAGAAGACCTTCGAGCTTCGGGGCCTGGAGAACCGCATGGACATCTACATGCAGGCTCACGAGATGATGCGCACCTCGGGGGAGTCGATCGTCACCATCGACAAGTGGGTCGAAGACCGCGAGGGAGAGCATGTCAAGAAGTCGGCATCGGCGCTGGTTAGGGAGCAGCAGCTGGCGAAGATCCGCAAGTCGGCGACGCAGAAGATGCAGAACGAGGTGGTCAGCATCCAGCTGGCCCACGCCAAGGTGGGGGTGTTCCCTGGGTCGGTGCCAGGGGGCATGCCCAGCATGGGGGGCATGGGGATGCCCCAGGGCCCAGCGCCGATGTGGGCTGGGTTCGGGGGGGGGGGCGACAGCCCAGGGGGCTGCCTCTGCACTGCAGCCAGCGCTGGCCCCTGGAGGGGCCAGGCTGGTCGCACTGTCGCATTATGTCGCGGCGGCCAGGGTGGCGGCCTTCGACAAGACTGTGCTGTTGGTGGCGCAGGACGAGTTCCCCCAGGCCACCAACATGGATAGTGGGAGGAGGACCATGCAGGTGAACCCTGCATTCACGTGCAAGTGTTGTGGCCTGATGGGCCACGAGCTGGAAGCCTGTGGCTACACAGCCACCATCCCTGGGGAGCTGAACCTACCGCAGGTGCTCGACCTCCCTGGGGGGTGGAAAATCCTAACCCCACGCCAGGCTAGGAAGCAGAGACTGGTGACGAAGGCGCACGCCAAGCTTCCCGACAAGGAGGTGGGGGTCTCGTAGGTGGTCGGCCTTCTGCCCCAAT
>ERZ651776.5266-NODE-5266-length-11327-cov-2.965511_pt1 | contig 11327 bp, 11 predicted proteins | sample MGYA00514761_ERZ651776 | MGnify/ENA metagenome assembly ERZ651776 | reverse complement strand
AAAAAGACTGAGGGTAAGTCTTCATCGGATTTATTTATAATTATTTCCAGGCTCTTCTTGGATGAACCCGCGACTTCACGCATCGGGAAATTATATTTTGAATCAAACCATTTGGCTAAATACAGAACTAAACAGGCGGGTATAATGCTCGCGATTACACCAGCAACCATCGCTTCACCAACCTCGAGACCCAATCCATCCGCGATCATAAGTGGTCCTGGTGTAGGAGGAACCATCGAGTGAGTAATTGCCCCGGCACCTGCCATTGCCAATACAAAATATAAATATTTACCTCCTGCACGGACGGCCATTGCACGAGCTATTGGAATTAATAAAAAAAATACGGTATCAAAAAAGACTGGAATGGATAGTAGGAATCCACTTAGTAGAAGAACAAAACCAGCATATTTTTCTCCAAAAACAGAAAGTAAAAAACGAACTACCCGATCAGCAGCCCCGCTTTTCATCATACAAGTTCCAACAATTGCTGCCAGTGCGATAATTAAACCCACTCCGCCTGCTGTGTTGCCAAATCCAAGAAGGGACCATTTGATCGCCAAAGTATAATCAGTTTCTGATGAGGCTGGTAAATCTACTCGATTGTGAAAAAGACCTTTATTTTCAATCGAAAGCTCAGGTAAAGGACCCGATAGCATTCCAACGAAAATAGCCGCGACCATTAAAGTTAAAAATGCATGAATTTTAAGTTTTGTAATTCCAAAAACGACCCAACAAACACTTAACAAAAGTACAAATAAAGGCCAATGAGGAGAAGAGGTAATGGCTACAGCATGAATCATATTTTGAACCTGAAAAACAGTTTCTTAACCCCATCTCAAAACTTTCTTTAAATCAAGAGGTAAAATCCGAATTATTGAAAATTAAAAGTAATACCCTACATTCAAACATACGATGCAGGGTTAAATAATTTCGTATTTCCCGCTCGGATATTTTTTAATGTAACGATTAAGCTCTAGCAGAGTTAAATGGGACATTGTTTCAGCAATTGATAACCCTGTTCTATGTGATAATTCATCGAGTGAAAGTTGCTCTCCCTCTTTCAATTCATTGACAAGTTTCAGCTCACTCTTGTTCAAATTTTGAAAGGAAGCGTTTTCCAGAGAAGTTTCTTTTTTATCATTATCAAAATTAAGTAAATACTGCTCTTCATTCATGTAGGGGCGTAGGTCTTTAATCACATCGACTGCAGAACGGATAAGTGTTGCTCCCTCTCGAATCAGTTTATGACAACCGGCAGAACTGGGTTGATCAATGCGCCCAGGTATAGCGAAGACAGTTCTTCCCTGATCTGCTGCAAATTGTGCAGTGATTAAACTGCCCCCTGATGACGCTGATTCTACCACAATAACTCCTTGTGCTACTCCAGAAACTAAACGGTTACGCATAGGGAATGTCCTGCGATCCGCTTTTCGCCCAAAAGGAAATTCTGAAATAACTGCCCCTTGTTTAATAATTCGTTGATATAAATTTATATTTTCAGGCGGGTACACAATGTCCAAACCACTCCCCAAAAAGGCAATTGTTGGGCCACCTGCATCTAGGGCACCTTCATGTGCTGCAGTATCGATTCCACGAGCCATACCACTCACAATACAAAAACCAGCTTCAGTTAAATAAGAGGCTATTTCCCTCGCTTGCTTCTGGCCATACATTGTCGGGTTTCTCGTACCTACGATCGAGACGAAAGGCCGGTTTGTTAGATTACCAGATACATAAAGCCCGATCGGGGGGTCATAAATTTCCAATAAAATTGATGGTAAATCAGGCTGTGAAATAAAAGAAGCATCACGATTTTCAATTTTCTTCTTTTCAGAACAAAGCCATTCCAGGTTTTTGGGGTTGATCAAAGAATCAACAATTTTATTTCCAACACCATTGACCTTAAATAATTCCGATTTATTAGCACGGAAGATTGCCGTCGGGTCACCGTCAAAATACCGGATTAAATTTCTCGCAGAAACTGGGCCCACATTCGAAATTCCGTTGAGCAATAAAAAGGCATCTTGAATATTTAGATTATTAATATCATTGCTCACTAATTTCAAGAATAGGCTATTTGGATAATTTTGAAAGAGAAACTTCTCCGCCTTCTCATTAAATAATCCAATTCTGTATTAAACTTGATGGTCCCTTAGAATATTAATACGTGATGGATGCCTTAGCTTGCGAAGTGCCTGTGCTTCAATTTGACGAACTCTTTCTCTTGATACGCCCATAATATTGCCAATTTGCTCAAGTGTGAGCGATCGACCGGGGCATCGCATTGAAACCCAACAACATGCTTGGCGAAGGCGTTCATCAGTGGATCCCGTAAAAATTGGTATATTAAGCTCCTCGATTTTACTATGGGTCACCTGTAAACATAGCATCACTTACCCAATTAATGCAAAAATGAACTAATTTATTTAAAATTAATGCTATTTATCTTGAAAATCATCTAAGGATAAAGGATGTCCAACTATCATATCTCGATTGGCTACCTTCCCTAGTACTTCATTCCATAAGCTAGGACACAAACCATCTCCAGGACGGGCTACTCTTAAATTATTAGTAGTCAGTGTTTCATTGCGATGAATTACCTTAGAGACCAAAATCGAACGTTTAAAAAAGGATCCTTTCTTTTCAACCTTATGATTTGAACCATCAATTGTTCCCACTGCCAAGTGAGTACATTTGACTTGATCCACCAAGGATTTAAATTCGTGGGGTAGCATAGAAAATCCACCATCAATCGAGTCTTCATTTCGATCTAAAGTAAAATGCTTTTCAATAACTCGTGCTCCCAAAGCAGTCGCTGCAACTGCAATTGTATGGCCAGGTGAATGGTCAGATAAACCAATTGATATGTCATCCGAATATTTTTTTAGGTTTAGCATTGAAGCCAAATTAAAATCTTCGGGTTGAGCCGGGTACTCGCTTACACAATGCAAAAGTGTGATGTGGGGGCAGCCCTTTGATTCTAATATAGAAATTGCTTTTTTAATTTCCCACTCACTCGAGACTCCCACACTTGCAAGGACTGGTTTTTTCGTCTCTCCGATTTTTTCTAACAAAGGAAAATGATTTAATTCGAAAGAAGCAATTTTGTGTAAGATAGGATCAAGATTAGACTCCAAATAATCGACCGCACTTTCATCAAATGGAGAGCTAAACAAAAAGGCACCAAGTTCATTCGCTTTATCGAAAAGGGGCTTGTGCCAATCCCATGGAGTCATTGCCTCTTGGTAAAGATCATGTAAATAACGACCTTTCCATAATCCCTCTTTTAATAAAAAGCGGTCATCTTTACCGTTAACTGTTATTGTTTCTGGTTTGTAAGTTTGCAATTTAATTGCATCTGCACCCGCTTCAACTGCAGCTTCTACCAATTGGAATGCTTTATCAATACTACCCCCATGGTTTCCCGATAGTTCGGCAACAACCAAAGGCGGTTCACTAAGATCAGTAATTTTGGTGAGAATCTCCACCGTGAGAAATGGGTGCTGTCAGCTAGATTGGGGGGGCGGTAAAAAATCAGACAGCAGGACTCTTAATTCCTCAACAGTCAGGTTATCACAATTACAATTACTTGCGTATTTGAATCCTTCGGAGCAAGGAACTCCCCCTAAAACTCCTATTTTATTACCCCAAAAAGATTGGATTGGTTGAATAACAAAATGATTATCAAACTCTAAGACATTTCTAGACTCATCTTCTGGAATAAGTACTTCATGGATCTTCTCACCGGGTCTTAGTCCAATGGTATTCCACTTACAATCAGGAGCAATTACATTGGCAATATCAGCAACGGAACAGGCTGGAATTTTAGGAACAAAAAGTTCGCCTCCGACCATCTGTTCTAAGCATTGTAACACAAAATCAACCCCGTCCTGTAAAGTGATTAAAAAACGAGTCATGTCCGGATTAGTAATCGTGAGGGAACCAGACTCGCGTTGATTTGCAAATAATGGGGCAACGCTTCCTCGACTTCCCACTACATTGCCATATCTCACTACTGAAAAAATTGTTCCACTTTCTCCACCATAACTATTAGCCGCTACAAAAACCTTGTCCGAGCACAACTTGGTAGCTCCATATAAATTGACTGGATTGACCGCTTTGTCTGTGCTTAATGCAATTACTTTGCTCACACCCGCATGTAAAGCTGCTTCTACTACATTTGTTGCACCATCTACATTAGTTTTGATAAATTCATGCGGATTATATTCCGCTGCAGGGACTTGCTTAAGTGCAGCCGCATGGATGACAAAATCAACTCCTCTCATGGCAAGACAAAGACGGTCTTTATCGCGAACATCGCCAAGAAAAAACCTGACCTGCCCCTGGGTAAAAGCTTTATCTTTTTGCATCTCAGATTGTTTCCACTCATCACGAGAATAAACAATTACACGACGAGGATTGAATCTCTCAGTAATAGTTTTAACAAACATTTGTCCGAACGATCCAGTCGCACCAGTTACAAGAATTGATTTGTCGTTAAACATAGTAATTACATATTAGAAAGATAATAGTTAATTTAGTCGATTCGAAAGATCGACCGTTCATTTAAGAATAATAATTTGTACAATTTCTTTTCAATTTTAAATTTCGTTACAATATGACGACTGAGTGGCTTTCTGAGTCAGATTCAAGTGGTGCAAAATCCGTAATTTTGCTCGGTCCACTTTCCAAAGATCAATTACTGGAAGAATCGGAGAAATTTCCTGTAGGAATTTTATGGTTTTCGCCTCCGATTCAGCAAGATATGCCCCTACCTTCAAATGTGAAGAATATTAGCCGGAGCAAGAATGCCCTCACATTTAAAAGTGCTTTGGAAACTTTTATACTTCTCGATTATCACACCCCTCCTTCTGTAAAAGTAAGTAACAAGATTGAGGAAGATAATCCCACTGAATATACAAAAATTCTAGACCTTGTAATTGCTGAAATTGATTCCACTATGCGCGCCAGGCGTACTCGCTCGGAAACCGGCTTCTTAAGGCAAAGACAAATATTCACGAACTTGGCCGGTTACCTAACTAAAAGATTACCCAATGAATGGAATTCACTTGGACAAGGGAACTTAGCTGTTGTTGTTGGTGCCGGGCCTTCACTTGATGTTACTTTAACATTACTTAATTCGAATATTCCCAAGCCCATAATTGTAGCTGCAGACAGTAGCCTCAAGGCATTAAAGAGTGCAGGAATGGATCCTGATTTTGTTGTTAGCATAGATCCACAAAAAACTTTCGATTCATGTAGCGATCCAGATTACACTCCCGGAATTGCTATACTCTCCACCCAATCCCATGATAGTTGGAGGAAACATTGGGGAGAAAATTGTGCTTATTTATCGGGACGTGTGATTACGGAAGATTGGCTTGCAGAAAAAGGAATATCCAAAACAAACCATCTTGCAATAAATAACGCAGGCTTGAGTGCATTGGCATTTGCTGATTTTTTAAATACTTCAGCGATTCTCACAATTGGTCTCGATTTAGCGGGAGGCGGGGATGGTCAAAACCGGTATGCTGAAAATACAAACCGATCCCATATTCAAGTTCACGCATCTCATTACCATCGCATCCCTGGTAATTATGACGAAACAGTCCCGACTCCTTTTCTTTCTGACTGGCAAGAAACTTCCGACTACTGCAAAAAGATTTCAGGTAATAAAACCGTAATAAATTTTAATGACCGAGGTGCAAAACTGGAGGGTGCTACTTTGGTACACCCCAAACAAATTAAAGAGCTTAAGGAAGTACTGAACGAAAGCATATCTCCTTTTATTCGACTCGATAACAGTCTTCTCACACTTCGAAAAAGTCTAAGCGGATTGGGTTTAAATCAACTACTTGTTCAATTAACTACTTTATGCGACAAGGCTTGGTCAGAATTACCTGCGGAAACAACAAGTGAAAGAAATTCCATGCTTAATTCCTTGAGAATTATTCTCGCAAACCGTGATATTGCATCTCTTTTTGGTGATTTTGCTTTTTCAATAATGCCTATTCTCTCACCAGAAAAAAAACCAAGTTCTCAAGAAATAAAAAAAGCATTTTCTGAACTTCGAGAACTTCTTTGGAGGCTAGAAGATTCAGTCGTTGAATGTAACCCCGAAGAAGAATTTTTGATAAGATTTTTTACAGAAAAATTTAATTAAGATTTTGTAACTCATTCATTGCCTGCCCGGCGAGTTCTAAGGCCAAATCTAAATCAGTATACTCCATCGCATTGGAAATAAACCAATTATGATGGGGATGGAAATATAGACCTTTACCCGCTGCCAACTCACAAAATTTCTGAATAAGAAATAAATCATCATCTCCGTCAAACCAAGGATATGGCATGGAGGAAGGACCAGTCATAGTAAAAGGCAAACCCAAATCCTGAGCACAGGCAACTAATCCTGCGCAAAAATAGTCTCCTTTTTTTAGTACTGATTGGGCAACCTGATCACGCTCTGAAATTTGAAGTGATTTTTGAGCTGCCGCCATGGCAACGGCATCATTCCAGCAACTACCTGTCAAAAAAACTTCTTTTGAGGCAGCCTTTAAAAATTCCTTACCAACACAAGCAGAAATTGAAAAACCATTCCCCAACGCTTTAGAATATACCGATAGATCAGGTGTGAAATCAAAATATCTGTGGGAACCGCAATCATCCAAACGCCCCCCTGCCCTTACATCATCTAAAATTAAAATTATTCCATTCTTTTTACACTCCTCTTCCACAACAGGCCAAAAGTTATGATCAGGTAAAATAGAAGGACCAAATGCAGCGTGATGGTAAGGAGTTAAAATAACCGAAGAAATTTGATTTCTATAATTTTCTAACAACGAACGAAATTCATCTAGGTTATTCCAGGAAAATTCTAAAACATGAGAGCGGTCATTCTCTACTCGTCCCCCAAATCCCGGATCGCACCATGCATCTACTCCGTGGTAAGCTCCTTTTGCTTTTACTACAAATGGTCGACCAGTTTCTTCACGAGCAACACGAATTGCCCAGGTGGTAAGATCGGATCCATTCTTTGCAAAAACGCTCCAATCTGCAAAATTGATATTAGTGGTCAACAATTCAGCAAGTTCGACCATAATTTGACTGGGTTGATTAAATACTGCCCCTTTCGATCGTTGCTCATTGGCAGACTCCTCGATTTCAGAATTTGAGTACCCATGTAAAATTGCACCAAATCCACACATAAAATCAAGCCACTCATTACCGTCCACATCTTCAAACCGACACCCCGAGGCACTTTTAGTATAATGGGGGAAATGCCTCGGCAATCCAGCAATTGGAGCAACATGTCCATAAATCCCACCGGGTATTACCTTCAATGCACGTGAAAACAGACTATCTGAAGTATCTCTTTTTAAACTCATATAATAGAGGGTATCGCTTTTTGTGCTATTCGCGAAATATACCCTATTTTATCTAATAATGGAAGGTTTCCAGAAATTTTAGCTTCCCCTAATGCAGGACCGCCTAAATGATCAAACCAACCACTAATTGCATCGCGGGCTACCTTAAGGCTTAGAAATGTGAAAACGGCAGTAGGCTCATAATCCATAACACCAGAATCAACACGACAAAGATCATTTTGGGAGAAGGAGAACCATATCGCAATGTCAGTTCCAGAAACTTTAAACAAAATACGGCCTTCTTTTTCATTACTTAGCAATTCCTTACACCTTAAGTCATGATTAGCAAATGCAGCAGTCCCCGCTAAGCCAGCTCGTAATGCAACCGAGATACTTTGATTATTTAAAAGTTTTGCTGATAGAATTTTTTTAATTTTTAATAACATCAAGATTGAAGTAAATGCATTATTAAAATTACCGAAAAGAGGAAGAAGTCGAGGAAAAGCAAACCCAGTGCTAACCGCTTTTAACAGTTTACTTTCTTTAAAGCAAAGCCCCTTCCCCCCAAGTTGAATGTAGTAATTGTCAAGCAAGGTAACCTCTAACAACTTACCAACATGAAAGAGGTTCATAATTTCCCAACTAGCAGCCTCGAGAGACAGTGCTGCTGCATAAGGTACCAATCTATCTTTTGCTACATCCACAGATTTCAATCAACCGATTTATTAATACCTGAGGAGAGGAGTCCATCCCAATTTTAATTTTAGGTAATCTCGGTTCAATTAATTGATTAATAATTTTAGGGTTACGACATAAAACAATTGAATCACTTCGATTCCTCCAAAAATTGAGATTGTTTATTTCTTGAGGCATTACTCCACGAGAAATATCGAATATAATTGGGGTTCCACAAACAATTGCTTCAGTCGTGGTTCCCGCCCCAGGGCGGGCAAATAAAAAAGAAGCACACTGCAACAATAAAGCCATCGCTTCATCACCAATGATCCGGAGAGGAATAATTTTAAATTTAAATAAATCTTTTATTTTAAGTATTTCATTATAAATTTTATCATTTTTTCCACACAACGCGACCACCTGATAATCAGAATTATATTTTTGAAGCGAATGTAACACATTAAGATGCCGATTTACTCCATTTGCTCCAGTGCCCAAGAGGAATATTGGTAAATTATGCGATATATCATGCTTACTTAAAATACTTCTTTTCTGTTGTTCAGATATTTCCCCATAAAAAGCTTTTCTTAAAAGTGGACCGACGACTTGAGTCCTATTTGCAGGCATCCCCCTCTTGATCGCTGCATTACAAGTTTCTTCAAATGGACCTAAAAAATAATCTACTTTTGGATTTACCCAATGACGACTAAAACCAACTCCATCCGCCAGTTCACCACAATAAATTACAAACTTTAAATTATTAGAAAATCTCTCTTGTAGCAGCTCATAATACCCATGATTAAGATGTGCATGAACACTGACGACTATATCTGGTTTAAAACGACCAATTTCCTCAAACCAGGAAGTGGTTCCAAGAATAAACATTTTATAACGATGCAATGAAGCAATTTCTAGGAAATTGAAATAAATGAAATGAAATGCAGGGTAGATTTTTTGTATAAAGTTATAAAAATTACTACCCATTCGGTATAAAATAAAACTACTTTCTAAAGGCTGTGATATTTTTGCCGATCCACCGTTTTGCTCCCACCAATACTTTAAGGCATTTGCCCGCATGTTGTGCCCCCCACCAGTGGATGAACTAAGAATTAGTAGGTTCATGCTTACAATTATTGATATCTTTTGATAAAGAAAATCAATTTAGATGATTAATCTATTCTAAATCGTGAACGAAAAGGCCGCTTCTTAATTTAGGTTCAAACCAGGTTGTCTTGGGAGGCATGATCTCCCCGGCGTCAGCAATAGTTAATAATTGTTCCATCGTTACAGGATACAATGCAAATGCAGCGACCATTTCACCAGAATCAACTCGTCTCTTCAATTCACTTAATCCCCTGATTCCGCCAACAAAGTCAATGCGATTATCTTTTCTTAAATCAATAATATTGAGTAACGGAGTCAGTACCTTCTCTGATAATATGGTAACATCTAAATCGCCAACGGGGTCATTCTTATCCCAGCACCCATCTTTTGCCAGTAAACGATACCACTGACCTTCCAAGTAGAGAGAAAACTCTCTAATCATTGTTGGTTGTGGATCGCCGTCAGCATACTGAGAAACAATAAAAGAATCTTTTAATTTAGTCAGAAAATCTAAGGGACTCAGTCCATTTAAATCCTTCACTAATCTATTATAATCGAAGATTTTTAATTCATCATCAGGGAAAAGAACGGTGAGGAAGTAATTATATTCCTCCTGACCAGTATGATTAGGGTTTTCCTCTTTGCGCTTTTTCCCAATCCGAGCGGCCGCAGCAGTGCGATGATGTCCATCAGCAACATAAAGATAAGGCACTTCTTTAAATGCATCTGTAATAAACTTGATATCTTCTGTATTCGAAATGGGCCAAAGTTCGTGTTTGATCTGGTCATCGGCAATAAAATTATATTCAGGAGATTCTGTTGTCTTATGGCGAACAAACTCATTAATTGAACTTTTGCCTCGGTATGAGAAAAAGACGGGTTCTGCATTCGCGTTTAAACATTCAACATGCCTAACTCTATCATTTTCTTTCACCAGTCGAGTCAGTTCATGTTTTTTTATAATTCCATCAAAATATTCCTCAAAAAAACAACAGCCAACCAAACCCGTTTGACTGCGACCGTCCATAGTTAATCGATAAATGTAAAATGATGAATCAGGATCTTGGTTAAGGATTCCACGGGACATCAAATCTTGAAAATTAACTTTTCCTTTTTCATAAACCGCATCTGAATACGGATCTGTATCAACCGGTAAATCGATTTCGGGCTTTACCACATGAAGGAAAGATAAGTCGTTCCCTTCCGCTTCTTGTCTCGCTTCACTAGAGTTTAAAACATCGTAAGGGCGGGATGCTACCCTCTTAACATGATCAGCACCTGGTCTAATTGCTCTGAAAGGCTTAAATACGGCCATAATTATAATTCTTTAAAGTGAAAAGAAAGTTTATTTATTTTCTTGTGTAGATTCTTTAGCCGCTTTCTTGGCCCTCATCTGTGCAATTAATTGCTTTGCCGAACCCGCGGCCAATGTACTTTTAAGAGTGCTCTGCTTAGGAACATTAGTAACAGCAGCAGCAATGTTGGAAGATTGCATCTCCTCAAGAATTTCTCGTCGAAGAATAGAAATTGAACGAGGTGCAGATATCCCAATTTTAACGGAATCCCCCTCAATTTTGGTAATAGAAATTTCTATTTCATCACCAATTCTAATTCCTTGATCAACTTTTCTAGATAATATCAGCATTAGTCTCGGTCAGGCAATTTAGAGACCTTCTCCGCCAACATCTAAAACATGGCGAGCTGAAAATTCTTCGTGGTTATTAATGATACATTGTTTTCCGGTCAAAGTCCTTCTATTTACAATAATAGGACCGACTAAATTAAGACAAATTTTCCCACTTTGATCGGGAGGTAATGTAACAATATTTAAAATCATAGTATCCTCAGAACCTGTAATCTCGAGCAACTTAACATCAGCATCAGATATTTCTACAGATATACGATAAATTCCTGGTTCAACAGATACATCTGCATGACCGACACCATTCCATTCAGTAGCATTAGTGTTTATTTGATAGTCTAAACCACCAATTAGCGACAATAAACTGAATCCATAATTTACAGATGTACCGTTAGTGATATTATTATCTCCAGTATTATCTAAGAAGAAATCTATAGACAATAAAGAATCTTCTGGATAGATTAAAATCTCTACATTATTTTCGGCATTATCTATATTTGTTGTATCAATTAAACCAGCCGAACCTCATTCATCTACTGTTG
>ERZ651776.5264-NODE-5264-length-11328-cov-4.187894_pt1 | contig 11328 bp, 9 predicted proteins | sample MGYA00514761_ERZ651776 | MGnify/ENA metagenome assembly ERZ651776 | reverse complement strand
TTATCATGTCTAATTGGCTTGAAAAACATTTGCCCAAAATCGTATTGGGGCCTTCTTTTCTTGCAATCATATTATTTGTATATGGGTTTATTGCATGGACAGCGTGGATTTCATTTACCCGTTCAAGATTGATGCCTAAATATGACATCGAAGGTTTTATTCAATATCAAAGGTTGTTTGACTCACCAAGATGGGAAGTGGCCATTGATAATTTATTTATATTTGGCTTTCTTTTTATTTTAATATCAATGCTTTTAGGGTTAGTCATTGCAATTTTTCTCGATCAAAAAATTCGTATTGAAGGTGCTTTAAGAACTATTTATTTATATCCGATGGCATTATCGTTAATAGTTACAGGTACTGCTTGGAAATGGATTTTGAACCCAGGCTTAGGTTTGGAATCAGTGATTAAAGGTTGGGGGTTTAAAGATTTTACTTTTGATTGGGTAATAAATCCGGATTTCGCTATTTATACAGTTGTTATAGCAGGTGTTTGGCAAGCCTCAGGTTTTGTAATGGCTTTATTTCTAGCTGGCTTAAGGTCTGTAGATCAAGAAATAGTTAAAGCAGCCCAAGTTGACGGGGTACCAACTTTTAGAATTTACACTGCAATAATTATACCTTCAATGGCGCCTATTTTTCTTTCTGCCTTTATTGTTCTTGCTCATTTAGCTATTAAAAGTTTTGATTTGGTGATTGCATTAACAGGTGGCGGTCCTGGTTATGCAACGGATCTCCCGGCTACGTATATGTATACAATGGCTTTTTCACGTGGTGATATCGGTCAGGCTGCAAGCTCTGCAATTATAATGATGATTGTAGTTTTTGCTGTGGTTGTTCCTTATTTGTATTCAGAGTTAAGGAACAAAAATGATCAATAATATTAACAAGACTAATTATACTAATTTGTTATTGAGGTTTTTATTATACTTTGTACTAATTGTTTTTGTTCTATATTATCTTCTTCCTTTGTTTGTAATGATAACAACTTCTTTGAAAAGTTTAGAAGAGATAAGAACTGGAAGTTTAGTATCTTTACCCAGAAACATAACTTTTGAAGCTTGGGGTACTGCTTGGTCTTCAGCTTGTACAGGAATTCAATGTGAAGGTTTAAGACCGTTTTTCTGGAATTCAATTTTTATTGCAATCCCAGCAGTTTTTATCTCTACATTAATAGGAGCGTTGAATGGATATGTTGTGGCGCAGTGGAGATTTAGGGGTGCAAACATTATTTTTGCTTTGATGTTGTTTGGCTGTTTTATTCCATTTCAAGTAATTTTATTACCTATGGCTAGAATTTTAGGCCTCATGGACTTGGCTGGTAGTATTACCGGATTGATTTTTGTTCATGTAATTTATGGGATTGGTTTTACAACTCTTTTTTTTCGTAATTATTACGTAAATATTCCTAACGAGCTAGTCAAGGCAGCCAAGATAGATGGGGCTACATTTTTAAGAATTTTTTGGTCTATTTTCCTTCCATTATCTTTGCCAATCATAGTAGTCACAGTAATTTGGCAATTTACACAGATTTGGAATGATTTTTTATTTGGAGTGTCTTTTAGCCAAGCAGGGACACAACCAATAACTGTAGCTCTTAATAACATTGTTAACTCCACAACAGGTGTCAAAGAATACAACGTAGATATGGCTGCGGCTATAATAGCAGCAATGCCTACTTTAATAGTTTATGTTTTCGCAGGAAAATATTTCATACGTGGTTTAACTGCTGGTTCTGTAAAGGGATAGAAAATGAATTCAATTTTAAAAATTAAAAATGTAAATAAAAATTTTGGAATGATTTCGGTACTTAATGATATAAATATTGATATTGAAAGTGGTGATTTTCTTGTTCTTGTTGGCCCATCTGGTTGTGGAAAATCAACGTTATTAAATTGTATTGCTGGATTAGAAAAAATAAACTCAGGAGATGTTTTTATTGATAATAAAAACATGTCAGATGTTGCTCCCAAAGATAGAGATATAGCAATGGTATTTCAATCATACGCATTATATCCAACAATGACTGTTGAAAAAAACATTACTTTTGGGATGAAGGTAAGAGGTATTACTGAGGACGTTCAAAAAGAAAAATTAAAAGAAGTAGCTAAGCAATTACAAATTGAAAATCTTCTTAAAAGAAAGCCAGGTCAATTATCAGGTGGTCAAAGGCAAAGAGTTGCTATGGGCAGGGCTTTAGTAAGAAACCCAAAACTTTTCTTATTTGATGAACCTTTGTCTAATCTTGATGCAAAATTAAGAGTTGAAATGAGAACTGAGATCAAACGTTTACATTATGATTTAGGAGCCTCAATGGTTTATGTTACTCATGACCAAATTGAAGCTATGACATTGGCTACAAAAATAGTTGTTATGAAAGATGGTTTTATCCAACAGATTGGAACACCAGCAGAGATATATAATTATCCAGAAAATATATTTGTAGCTGATTTTATGGGATCTCCTCCAATGAACCTCATTAATGCCACTGCTATAAAAGAAAAAAACCATTATAAAATAAATATAAAAATGGAGGATGGATCAATTGTTTCTATTAAAGAAAAAAATAAATCAAAATTACCTGAGGATCTTTTATTAGGTATAAGACCTGAAAATATTACTGAAACCAGTCTAAAAAATAAGCAAAATTGTCATATGATCAGATCAAAGGTAGACATAATAGAACCTGCAGGTTCAGATACTTTCGTGGTTACGAAGATTGGTAATACTGAAGTTACTGCTCGTTTTAATTCAGAGACTCAGGTAAGTATTGGTTCTGAAATTGACTTCGTAGTTGATCTTGGAAAAATATCATATTTTGACAAACTTAGCGGACAAAGGATTTAAAGTATTTCATAATGACGCAGAAAATACCAGAAACTGCAAACGTTATTCCAAGTGACTTTGTAATTATAGGTGGCACTGGTCATCTTTCGATAAGAAAAATATTACCAGCATTATTTTGGAGATTCCTAGATAAACAAATTGATAATAAATCTACAATTATATTATGTGATAAAAATATAAAATCATGGGATGATTTTTTAATAACACTTAAAAACTATTGTTCTGACGCATTCTTTAAAAAAGTTGATAATGATAAAGTTTGGGATGATTTTACAAGCATTTTAAAGCCTATTCAATTAGATATAAAAAATGGAAATGGGCATTTAGAATTATTAAATACCTTAAAAGAAAAATTTGATACTAATAGACCAATTATTTTTTATCTTGCTATAGCATCAAATTTATTTGCAGATAGCTGTAAATTTCTTCGTGACTGTAGCTTAAACGTATCTCAAAGTAGGATTGTTATAGAAAAACCTATAGGTAAAGACAAATTAACAGCTATTGAAATCAATGATCAAATATCTGAAGTTTTTAAAGAAAGTCAGGTTTATAGAATTGATCATTATTTAGGTAAAGAAACAGTTCAAAACCTTATGGCCTTGAGGTTTGCAAATACGTTTTTTGAAAATCAGTGGGATAACAAAAATATAGATAATGTTCAAATAACCGTTTCTGAGACAGATGGAGTTAAAGATAGAATTTCATACTATAATGAATATGGTGCAATTAGAGATATGCTTCAAAATCATTTATTACAATTAATTTGCCTAGTTGCAATGGAGCCACCATCATATTTTGAAGCAGATCAGGTAAGAGACGAAAAGTTAAGAGTATTAAAGTCTCTAAGAGTATTAGATAACAAAGATATGCAAACTGGACAATATCAAAGTTATGAAAATGAGCTTGGCAAAGTCTCAAGTACTGAAACATTTATATCACTTAAAGTTGATATTGATAATTGGCGTTGGGCTGGTGTTCCTTTTTATGTAAGAACAGGAAAAAAATTATCTACTAGGGCTAGTGAAATTGTTATTACCTTTAAGAAAAAGCCACATGATATATTTTCTAAAATAAAAGAAGGTAAAGAAGAAGATACCCCCAATAGGCTAATAATTAGAGTGCAACCCCAAGAAGGTCTTAAGCTAAAACTTACATCAAAAGCACCAGGCCCCGGTGGAATGAGATTTTTTCCCTCCGAATTAAATTTATCATTCGGAGAAACTTTTTCTGATAGATTACCTGACGCTTATGAACGATTATTAATGGATGTTGCTAGAGGTAATCAAACATTATTTATGAGGTTAGATGAGGTTTTAGCCGCTTGGGATTACATAGATCCAATTTTAGAAAAAGCTACCTTAGATAGACCACAATTATACAGAGAAGGCACTATGGGGCCTGAAGATAATATTTTATCAACAAATGGTCATCAATGGATTGATCCACAAGAAGAAGACAAATGAGTGCCGTTAAATCAATTTCTGATAGATTAAACTCTTCTATAAAAAGTTTAGGAATAGCAAGTTTAGTATTGTCAGGTGGAAGTAGCCCAATAAAAATATTTGATGAACTTTCAAACATTGATCTTCCTTGGTCAAAAGTTCAAGTTACTTTAGTAGACGATAGATTGGTAGAGGCTGACAATAGAGATAGTAATCAAAATTTAATATTAAATTATTTTTTGAAAAATAATGCAAAAGCAGCTCAATTTTTTCCTTTAACAGAAGATTTAATTACAAAGTCAAATTTTTTTAAAATGCCATTTGATGTATCTCTACTTGGAATGGGAGAAGATGGTCATTTTGCATCATTGTTTCCTGACATGATTGACGATTTTGATGCATTTAATACTGATGCAAAATTCAAAATTTTTAAAACAGGATCTCAAGGAAACCCGTTTCTTCCCAGAATAACGATGAATTTATCATTAATTTTAAACAGTGAAATGATTGTTTTATTAGTCAAAGGAAAATCAAAACTTAAGGTTCTTGATGAAGCCATTAATAATAATAAATTACCAATTCACTATCTTTTAAAAAATAGAAATGAAAATTTTTTGATTGAGAAAATAGATGAGTAATCTTCATCCAAAAATTATTGAAGTGACTAAAAGAATAGCCAAGCGAAGTTTGAGTTCAAGACAAAAGTATTTAAATAATATAACTTCCATGGAACACGATAATGATACAGATAGAAATTTTGTTTCCTGTTCAAATATGGCGCATGCTGCCGCAGCGGCACCATCAGATGAAAAAAATTCTATTTTGATGAATACTAAACCAAATATAGGTATTGTTTCATCTTATAATGATATGCTTTCAGCACATAAACCATTAGAACATTTTCCAAAAGTAATAAAAGCTGCAGCCACTCAATTTGGTGCAACAGCTCAAATCGCTGGGATGGTTCCTGCCATGTGTGACGGGGTAACGCAAGGTAGACCTGGAATGGAATTGTCATTAATGTCTAGAGACGTTATTGCAATGTCTACTGCTGTGTCTTTAAGCCATGGGGTTTATGACGCTGCGTTATGTCTTGGTGTATGCGATAAAATAGTACCTGGACTTTTAATAGGTGCTTTATCGTTTGGGCATTTACCTGTGATATTTGTTCCAGCAGGACCAATGTCAACTGGAATTACTAATGAAGAAAAAAACCTTGTTAGAAAAGCTTTTGCAAAAGGTGATGCTACAAGGGAAGAATTACTTAAAGCTGAAATTTCTGCTTATCATGGAGAAGGTACCTGTACGTTTTTTGGAACGGCAAATTCAAACCAAATGTTAATGGAAATTATGGGGCTACACATACCAGGTTCTGCATTCGTTCATCCTCATAGTGATTTAAGAAACGCATATAACGTTGTTGCCACGGAGCAAGCTATATCAATTTCTAGAAAAGGCAAAGACATAAGGCCAATAGGTAAAATTATAGATGAAAGAAGTTTTGTTAATGCCATTGTTGGATTACATGCAACTGGAGGATCTACAAATCATACTCTGCACTTACCAGCTATGGCTGCAGCAGCAGGAATAAAGTTATTATGGGAAGATTTTTCAGATCTTTCTGAAATTACACCTTTATTAGCTAGAGTGTATCCAAATGGCAATGCTGACGTTAATCAATTTCATGCTGCTGGTGGTATGAGCTTTGTCATTGGAGAATTGCTGGATGCAGGCTTGTTAGATGGAACAGCTAGAACTGTATGGGGAGATAATCTATTTGATTATATTTCAGAACCAACATTAAAGAACTCTAAATTAGTTTGGAATAAATCTAAATCTAAATCATTTGACAGTAATATTTTAAAAAGCACTAAAGACCCTCATCAAAAAAATGGCGGATTAAAAATGTTAAAAGGCAATATTGGTAGAGGCGTAATTAAAATTTCAGCAGTAAAGATGGATCAACAAAAAATAAAAGCTCCAGCAATGGTTTTTGACAATCAAATAGATGTTAAGGAGGCTTATGATAAAGGTTTGTTGAATAGAGATGTGGTAATTGTAGTTCGTTTTCAAGGTCCAAAGGCTAATGGTATGCCGGAATTACATGCTCTTACTCCAATACTATCAAATATTCAGGATTTGGGTTTTAAAGTAGCATTATTAACAGACGGCAGAATGTCTGGAGCTTCGGGGAAAGTACCTGCTGCCATTCATATAACTCCTGAGGCAATGGATAATGGAGTAATTGGAAAAATAAAAGATGGAGATGAAATAGAAATTGACGCTGTTTCTGGTCATATAAATTTAAATGAAAATTATGAAGATAGAGCGTCAAAATTTCCTAATGATAGAAATGATCAAAGAAGTTTTGGTAGAAATTTATTTTCTCTACTTAGACAAAATGCAACCAATGCTGAAAATGGTGCAGGTTTAAACTTAATCGATACCCACTAATTAATACCTCTTGAAACTTAACTTGCTGAAGCTATAGCTGCGTGCAGTAATACATTAGTACTTGATCCTGCCCAATGAGGCTTAATTTCTTCAGCTTCATTATGACTTAACCCATCAACACATGGACACATTATCATAGCAGATGGAGCAACACTATTTATCCAACAAGCATCATGACCTGCTCCAGAAACTATGTCTTTATATGTATAACCAAATTTTTCAGCACTTTTTCTAATATTGGTTAAACAATCTTTATCAAACGTAACAGGGTCAAATCCTCCTATTTGTTTCATATTAAAATTAACTTTATATTTTTTACATATGTCTATCGCTAGTAATTTTAATTCACTTTCCATTTTATTAAGTTTTTCAATATCAGGAGATCTAAAATCGATAGTAAAGATTGACTGACCAGCAATAACGTTTCTTGAGTTTGGTGAGACCTCAATATGACCAACACTTCCAAGCGCATTAGGTTGGTTTTTATTAGCAATATTATTAACAGCTAAAATTATTTCAGACATTGCTAATGATGTGTCTTTTCTAACGTGCATAGGAGTGGTTCCTGTGTGCTGTTCAGTTCCTGAAAGTTCTACTTCTAGCCATTTTAAACCTTGTCCATGTGTTACAACGCCAATATCTATTTCTTCAGTTTCCAGGATAGGTCCTTGTTCAATATGTAATTCATAATAACAATGAATTTTTTGCTCTCCTACCTTTTCAGATCCTTTCCAGCCAATTTTATTCAGTTCTTCTCCAAAAATATTTCCTTCTGTATCTTCGGCAGATAAAAGAGTTTTTACGTCGTATATGCCTGCATAACCAGCTGATGCCATCATTGCTGGTGGAAATCGAGAACCTTCCTCATTTGTCCAATTAACTATCATTATTGGATGTTTTGTTTGAATATTTAAGTCATTAAGAGTTCTTACTATTTCTAATCCAGCTAGAACGCCAAGTACACCGTCATATTTGCCACCAGTAGGTTGAGTATCTAAATGGCTTCCAATAACAACTGGAAGAGCATTCTTGTCAGTTCCTTCCCTTTTTAAAAACATTGACCCTAATTCATCAACTTTCATGGTCATTCCAGCTTCTTCAGACCATTTTTGTAATAATTTCCTTGCATCGCCATCTTCTAATGTAACAGTTTGTCTGTTATTACCTCCTGCTATACCAGGTCCAATTTTTGCCATCGTCATTAAACTATCCCAGAGTCTGTCTTGATTAATTGAAATATTTGTTTCAGTTGCCATTGGAATATCCTTCTTATAAAAATCGTTACTTATTAACATGATGTATGACAATATAAAGTTAGATGAATTAAAAAGGAATTTGAAGTGTTTAAATTAGATAACAGATTAGAGAACGATAGTTTTTTTATGCAAGAAATAAAAAACTTTCAAATTAGATTGATGAATGTTCAAGAATTCTTTTGGGTACTTCTTATTCCTATCAAGTCAAATTTAATTGAATTAAGTGACTTAGAAGTTGACGAAAGAAATGAATTATTAAATTTTGCAGTTGATCTTGGTAACTATATAAAGTCAGTCCAAAATTTTGATAAGGTTAATATTGGCATGTTAGGAAATATTGTTTCACAATTACATTTACATATAGTCCTAAGAAACAAAGATGATCCGGCATGGCCTGGACCTGTATGGGGGTGGAAATCAACTAGTAATCTTGAAAAGGGAACAAAACAAATCAGATCAAACTTAATTTTTCAATATTTAAAATAAAATCATTTAGGTAAAGAAATTTTAATTTGATCAACTAAAATATACCAAGCAAGACTTAAAATAACAATAACTCCTCCAGAAATCATAAATAGATTAGGTGTTTCATTTGTTCCTAACCAAACCCAAAATGGTCCAAGAGCAGTTTCTAACAACATTAAAAGGCCAATATTTGAAGCTTGTGTATAACGTGTTGCAAAAGTTAAGCAAGCAAATGATATTGGTAATATAATTAATCCAGATAATGAAATAGATAATATATCACCCTGGAAAAGCAAACCAGGCGATACTATTAGCAAGCCAATAAAACCATTACCCAAAGCGCTTATTCCTGTAACTGTCATTGCTGGAATATTTGGTTGGTATCTTAATAAAACTAAGCTTAAGCCCAATGAAGCTGCTGCTCCTATTCCACATATAGTTCCTATTAGAACGCTTCCTTCTGGTGCATTGAGAACGTTATCTCCATTGGCTACAGAAATACCAACACCTATTAGAGCGAGACAAGCTGTGATCCAAGTAGAGTTGTTTGTTTTCTCACCAAGTATAAATATGGAGAATATAGAGGCAAAAATAGGTGACGTAGCTAAAGTGAATAATATTAAAGAAGCAGAAGTTTCAGCAATACCATAAGTAAAAAAGAATGAACTGATTATTTGGCAACAAATTATACCAAAACCAACAGGGGAAAAAATATTTTTAAAATTGTCTCTAAAAATCTTAAAACAACTTGAAAATAAAATTAAGATGATACCCATCTCAATTCCTCTCCAAGTTAACATTGACCATACATCCATTTCAGACCATCTCATGAAAAGAACATCAGGTGATAAAATTAATGCACCAATACTGGCAATTCCTATACCCTTGAAAAGGTTTCCAGATAAAGAAAAGTTCAAAATATTTCCTAAATATAATTATTTATTTTTGTAAAAATCTAATAATATTTTTAAAACATCATTAGGGTTTTCTTGTTGGACCCAATGTCCTGCATTTTTAAGTATATGTCTACCACAATAATTTATGCATAAACTATTTTCCATTTTTTCTATAGCACCAGGCTTTTGGAATATTCCCCAGTCTTTCTCTCCGGCAATAAAACAAGAAGGCACTTCAATTTTTTTATTAGAAAAAATCTTTAAATCATTATTTTGAATTGGTGAAGTCATGCATCTATACCAGTTGAGGGCAGGTTGAAAAGAATTTTTAAAAAAGCTGCTCGCGTAAACATCTAACTCCTCATCACTTAACCAATTATCAAAATCACGGTTTTTGGGGAAATGTGGCATAACAGCTTGAACCATATTTTCATTAGATTTCATGATATAATACTCAGGCATTTTAGCTAAATTTTCTGCAGTCCAAGATCCTAATTCATAAGGATTGTTATCTACCCAGTCAGCACTTTTCATGTGATAATAAGCTCTAAGAAATTTATGTAATTCTTTTTGTTCTAGATGCATGTCTTTATTTGCTTCGGGCGTTGAGTAGTACCACTGGTAATGTTTTCTGGGCGTTTGTAAATTTTCTAAATCATGATGAATTGAATCCTCAACAAACAAATCTGTTTTAATATCAGGTGCACCTGTGTATGGAGCACTCATCATAACAACAGATCTAAATATGTCAGGCCTTATCATAGCTGAAACTCCTGCAACAGAAGAACCTGCATCATGTCCAACTAACAAGTCTATTCTATTGATTTCCAGAGAACTAAGAAAACTAATAATATCTGTACTAAGGCTCATTAACCTATACTCAGAAATATTGCTGTTATAATTTTTTGCTCCACCTGACGTTAATCCGTAACCTCTCATATCAGGAGCAAAAACCTTAAAACCTTCTTTTGCAAGTGTAGGCATAATTTTTCGCCAACTAAAACTTAACTCCGGAAATCCATGCAGTAGAAGTATTACAGGTTGATTTTTATTATTATATTTTTCTAAGGATGCTTCTAAATAATGAACATTTAGTCCCGTTGAAATATTTATTTTGTGTGATTTAATTATTGGATCAAGAAGTTCAATCATATTAAAATTTAGACCCCTATAAACTTTTTAATTAGTTTTATATTTTTTTATAGTGTCCATATTGACATCTATGCCTAAGCCAGGTTGTGAAGAAACATTGATTATGCCGTCTTTTAAATTAAACGGATTATTCAACAACTCTCTTCTAAAGGGATGACTAGATTGATCATACTCTAAAATAGGTGAACGAGCAAAAATAGAGTGGTGAGTTGTAGGAATTGATGCAATAACTTGAATAGAGGCTGCTTGAGCAATAGCAGATCCCCATACATGTGGGTTGACTTCTATTCCAAAGCTATGAGCGAGATTAATTATTTGCTTTGTAGCAGTTATGCCTCCACACGAACCAATATCAGGTTGAGCAATATCAACTGCGCCATTTTCAAATAAATTCCTAAACCCAAAAAGAGTATGTTCGTTCTCTCCTCCTGCAATAGGCGTATGTAATTTAGATCTTAACTCAACATAGCCATTAACATTTTCTGGTACTACTGGTTCTTCGTACCATCTAAGTTCGTAGTCTTTAAGGGCTTGTCCCAATTGTAAAGCTTCTGAGGTTCCATAGGCATGATTTGTATCAATCATTAGAGTTACGTCTTTACCAGCTAATACATTTTTAATAGCTTGCATGCATTCAACATCATCTTTTAAACCAAAGCCTAATTTAACTTTCATATGGTCAAATCCATTTTCAAAATGTGTAATAGCCTCTTCTGCTAATCTTTTAGCTTCTCCTTGACCTTTAATTCTATAAAAACCAGTAGCATAAGGTTTGATTTCTTTTTTGAATGCTCCTCCAAGCAATTGATAAAT
>ERZ651776.5260-NODE-5260-length-11334-cov-3.505108_pt1 | contig 11334 bp, 8 predicted proteins | sample MGYA00514761_ERZ651776 | MGnify/ENA metagenome assembly ERZ651776 | reverse complement strand
GATGGCTCTATATTTTCATCTCCAGGTAATATCTGAATTTTTCGTTTGTTTTTATAATCACGTGTAAATTCAATTTTTCCATCAATATCAGCTATTACAGCATCGTCTTTTGGACGGCGGGCTTCAAAAAGTTCGGCCACACGTGGTAGGCCACCAGTAATATCGCGCTGAGTTGCACCACCTTTAGCAATTCTAGCTAGAACATCACCAGGTTTGACAACATCACCGTCATTAACAGAAAGTATTGCTCCAACAGCTAACATGTATCGGGCTATGTTTCCATTATCAAATTTTACTGGTTCGCCATTTTCATCTTCTATAACAGCAACGGGCTGGATATCACCAGACTTAGAAGAAGCACGCCAATCAACAATAACTTTTGAAGAGATACCTGTTTCTTCATCAGTTTCGTCTTTAGCAGAAACTCCATCCACTAAATCTAGTAGACGAACCTTGCCACCCGTTTCCGTCAGAATTGGAGTTGCATATGGATCCCACTCTGCTAGGCGGTCGCCGCGCTTCACCTTAACACCTGACTTTACTAAAATACGTGAACCATAATCGACTTTATGAGTCTCAAGCTCCTTGCCGTCTTTATCTACAACTGAAAATTCAATCTTACGAGACCTGACCATAAAGCTAGAACCAGTATCAATAACTTCTTTTGAGTCGTACTTGATAAAACCTTGGTTAGAGCTTTCAGTTACAGATTTATCTGAGACTGAAGCTGTTCCCCCAATATGGAAAGTTCGCATAGTAAGCTGTGTACCTGGCTCACCAATCGACTGAGCAGCGATCACTCCAACTGCTTCGCCCATATTAACTTTTATTCCTCGAGCTAAATCTCTACCATAGCAAGTTGCACAAATCCCCGTAACAGTATCACAGGTCAATGGACTTCTAGCTCGAAGATTTTGCAATCCCGACAAATCAATTTCAGCTGCTATATCTTCATCAACATAAGTATTAGCTGGATACAAAAGTTCACCATTGCGGGGATCTTGGATATCTTCAGCAAGAACTCTTCCGAGAACTCGTTCACCAAGCGAAACAACAACCTCGCCCGAGTCCACTACTGGCTTCAATTCAATACCATTTTGAGTACCACAATCCTGTTCGGTAACTATACAGTCTTGTGCAACGTCAACTAGGCGACGCGTTAGATATCCCGAATTAGCTGTTTTGAGTGCTGTATCAGCAAGACCCTTACGCGCTCCATGGGTTGAGTTAAAGTAATCCATAACAGTTAACCCCTCTTTGAAGTTAGCCGTAATAGGAGTCTCAATGATTTCTCCTGAGGGTTTAGCCATCAAGCCTCTCATACCTGCAAGTTGTTTCATCTGGTTTTTTGAACCACGCGCACCTGAATCAGCCATCATAAATATAGAGTTTATACGCTTACGTGGACGGGCAGCCTCATCCATCATAGCATCAGCAACTTTATCTGTACATTTAGACCAAGCATCTACAACTTTGTTGTATTTTTCGCCCTTTGTTATTAAACCATCGGCATATTGCTGCTCAAAATCAGAGACTAATCCCTGAGTTTCATTAACTAAGGTATATTTAGTTTCAGGTATAACCATATCGTCCTTACCAAATGAAATACCCGCATTACAGGCCTCTCTAAAGCCCAAGGACATCATTTTATCCGCAAAAATTACAGTAGCTTTCTGCCCTGCGTGACGATAGACAGTATCGATAAGTTTCCCTATTTCTTTTTTAGTTAGAATCTTATTAATAATCTCATATTTAACCATAGGATGAGATGGAAGATACTCAGCAAGCTTAAGCCTACCAGGCGAAGTTTCAGCAACTTCATAAGTAATCGTACCATCTTCAGCAGTTACTGGAAAACGACCCTTTACCTTTGAGTGAACTGTAACGTAACCATTGTCTAAGGCAGCTTCAACCTCATCAATATTAGCAAACATCATACCTTCACCTTTTTCTCCATCTCGCATTAGCGACATATAATAAAGTCCCAGCACTATATCTTGGGATGGTACTATAATCGGTTTGCCATTAGCAGGAGATAATATGTTGTTAGTTGACATCATTAAGACACGTGCTTCAAGCTGAGCTTCGATAGACAAAGGCACATGAACAGCCATCTGGTCACCATCAAAATCAGCATTAAATGCAGCACAAACAAGTGGATGAAGACGGATTGCTTTTCCTTCTGTCAATTTAGGTTCGAATGCTTGAATTCCCAGTCTATGTAAAGTAGGTGCTCGGTTTAATAAAACTGGATGTTCTCGAATAACCTCATCAAGTATATCCCAAACCTCTGGTCGTTCTTTTTCTAAAGTTTTTTTGATTGCTTAACTGTTCCAGACAAACCTTTAGCATCCAAACGCGCGTATATGAATGGCTTAAATAACTCTAAAGCCATTTTCTTTGGAAGACCGCATTCATGAAGTTTTAATTCAGGACCAACAACTATGACTGACCGACCTGAGTAATCTACCCGCTTACCTAGTAAGTTCTGACGAAAACGTCCCTGCTTTCCCTTAAGCATATCAGACATCGACTTAAGTGGGCGTTTATTAGCACCAGTTATAACTCTTCCGCGTCGCCCGTTATCAAATAACGCATCAACAGACTCTTGGAGCATCCTCTTTTCATTTCGAATAATAATATCAGGGGCACGAAGTTCAATTAATCTCTTTAACCTATTATTTCTGTTAATTACACGACGATAAAGATCGTTAAGGTCAGAAGTTGCAAACCTACCACCATCAAGTGGTACAAGAGGCCGTAGCTCTGGCGGAATTACCGGTACTATGGTAAGCACCATCCATTCAGGCCTATTCCCAGATGTGATAAATGCTTCCAGTAACTTTAATCTTTTTGATAATTTTTTAAGCTTCAATTCAGAACCGGTTTCTGTCATATCAAAACGAGTTCGTTCGACTTCAGCCTCTAAATCCAAATTCATCAACATATCACGAACAGCTTCAGCTCCAATCCCTGCAGTGAAACTATCTTCACCAAATTCTGCTTGAGCATCTAGGTATTCATCTTCTGATAAAATTTGACGCTCGGAGAGAGAAGTTAAACCAGGCTCAGTGACAATATAACTCTCAAAATATAGTACTCTCTCAACCTCTTTTAAGGTCATGTTTAACATAGATGAAATACGGGAAGGTAATGATTTTAAAAACCAAATATGCGCACATGGAGCTGCTAGTTCGATATGCCCCATTCTCTCTCTACGCACTCGAGTAACAGTTACTTCGACTCCACACTTCTCACATACAACGCCTTTATATTTCATTCGCTTATATTTTCCGCAGAGGCATTCGTAGTCTTTAACGGGTCCAAATATACGGGCACAGAAAAGACCATCCTTCTCAGGCTTAAATGTGCGGTAATTAATGGTTTCTGGTTTTCTGATTTCTCCAAAAGACCAACTTTGTATTTTTTCTGGAGATGCCAGGGATATACGAATGCGGTCAAAGGTAGGACCTTCTTGCGCTGGATTGAAAATGTTCATCACCTCTTGGTTCATAACTTTTTCCTCTAATTTGGCACCGGTATTAAACCTAAGCCGTTAATATTTATCTACTCGCCCAACCTATAAAGTGGTTGGAATTATTAGCCATTAGTCAATTCTATATTTAAACCAAGTGAACGTATTTCTTTAATCAGCACATTAAAGCTTTCAGGAATACCTGCTTCAAATGCATCATCACCACGAACTATAGATTCATAGACTTTTGTTCTACCCGCAACATCATCAGATTTTACTGTTAACATCTCTTGGAGCGTATAAGCAGCACCGTAAGCCTCTAATGCCCATACTTCCATTTCGCCGAAACGCTGACCACCAAATTGTGCTTTACCACCTAATGGCTGTTGAGTTACTAATGAGTAAGGCCCAATAGAGCGAGCATGAATTTTGTCATCAACCAAATGATGAAGCTTAAGCAAGTATTTGTAACCGACTGTTACCGGACGGGTAAACCTTTCTCCAGTACGCCCGTCATTCAGCACCATTTGACCGGAGCTATGCAAGCCTGCTTTTTCTAACATCTTGACAATATCAGGCTCCCTTGCACCATCAAACACTGGGGTGGCTATAGGTACGCCTCCAGTAACATTGGATGCAAGCTCTAAAATATCATCATTTTTGTCGGGTAATGAAATCTCATCTCCATAAACATTTGTTAAAGCACTCTTGAGTGCAGAAATATCATTATCAGAACGATAATTTTCAAGCGCATCGTCTATAAGCTTACCAACTCCAGCACAAGCCCAACCAAGGTGGGTTTCTAATATTTGCCCAACATTCATTCTAGAAGGAACGCCCAATGGATTAAGCACTATATCTACTGGCTGACCAGTTTCGAGGTAAGGCATATCTTCAACAGGGTTAATTTTAGATATAACACCTTTATTACCGTGACGACCAGCCATTTTATCACCCGGCTGTAGTTTTCTCTTAACGGCTACAAATACTTTAACCATCTTCATCACACCAGGTGGTAACTCATCACCCCTTTGTAACTTATCAACTTTGTCCTCAAATCTATCATCTAGACGCTTCTTAGAGGTATCATATTGTTCCTTTAAAGCTTCGAGTTCGCTGATAGCTTTTTCATCATCGATTCCAATTCTCCACCAATCTGATCGAGGTATATCACTTAAAGTTTCATCACTTACTGGTCCTTTTTTAAAGCCACGAGGTCCTGATACAGCAACTTTTCCGATTAAAGTCTTCTTAACTGAGTCATAAATTGATCTTTCTAAAATAGTAAGCTCATCATCCCTATCTTTACCTAAGAATTCGATTTCCTCTCTTTCAATTTGTAAAGCCCTTTCATCCTTATCAACACCATGACGATTAAAAACACGAACCTCAACAACCGTACCTGAGGCACCAGGAGGAAGCTTGAGAGAAGTATCACGCACATCAGAAGCTTTTTCACCAAAAATAGCACGCAAGAGCTTTTCTTCAGGCGTCATAGGACTCTCACCTTTTGGGGTAACCTTACCAACAAGAATATCTCCAGCGTGAATTTCGGCTCCTACAGCAACAATGCCAGCTTCATCTAAATTCCTCAGGGATTCTTCACCAACATTTGGGATATCTCTAGTAATTTCTTCAGGGCCCAGCTTAGTATCTCGAGCCATAACAGAAAACTCTTCAATATGTAACGAGGTGTAAACATCGTCACGAACAATTCGCTCTGAAATTAATATTGAGTCCTCAAAGTTATAGCCATTCCAGGGCATAAAGGCCACTAATACATTTTTGCCCAGAGCTAACTCGCCTAAGTCAGTAGAGGGCCCATCAGCTATTATGTCACCTATGTGAACTATATCGCCAACCTTTACTAATGGACGTTGATTAATACAGGTTGATTGATTTGAACGTTGAAATTTTAAAAGATTATATATATCTACACCTGATTTTGCTAAATTAGTTTCGCTAGTTGCACGAACTACTATTCTTTTAGCATCAACCTGCTCAACTATACCTTCTCTTTTAGCAGCAACAGTAGCACCTGAATCAAGCGCAACTACTGACTCCATACCAGTTCCAACAAGAGGGGCCTCCGCCTTCAACAACGGTACTGCCTGCCGCATCATGTTAGAACCCATTAAAGCTCTATTTGCGTCATCATTTTCTAAAAACGGAATTAAAGCCGCGGCAACAGAAACCAACTGTTTAGGACTAACATCAATAAAATCCACATCCTCGCGTGCAACTAAAGTAACATCACCATTCACACGGCAAGTAATGTATTCATTAGCTAACTCTCCATTAGAGTTTATTTCAGCATTAGCCTGCGCGATAGAAAAACGAGCTTCCTCCATAGCCGATATATAAACAACATCACCCTGAAGTTTGCCATCAGTAATCTTGCGGTAAGGACTTTCAATAAAGCCATACTTATTTACCCGCGCGTGTGTAGCCAGGGAGTTTATTAATCCAATATTTGGACCTTCTGGCGTTTCAATTGGACAAATACGTCCATAATGTGTGGGATGTACATCTCTTACCTCAAAACCAGCCCTCTCTCTAGTTAGGCCGCCTGGGCCTAAGGCTGAAAGACGACGCTTATGAGTAATTTCCGATAAAGGATTGGTCTGATCCATAAACTGGGATAATTGCGAAGAACCAAAGAACTCTCTCACGACCGCAGCAGCAGGCTTAGCATTTATTAAGTCATGCGGCATTACTGTTTCTATATCAACTGACTGCATTCGCTCTTTGATTGCACGTTCCATTCGCAACAAACCAATTCTATACTGGTTCTGCATCAACTCTCCTACAGAACGAACTCGACGATTTCCAAGGTTATCTATATCGTCAACCTGCCCAATTCCATCCTTAAGCTTAACTAAAGTATCAACTACCGCTAGCATATCTTCGCTTCGTAAAACTCGAACCTCATCAGAGCAATCAAGATCCATTCTTAAATTCATTTTGACTCTACCAACTGCAGAAAGATCATATCTTTCACTGTCAAAGAACAAAGAATTAAATAAGTCCTCTGCAGCTTCTGTGGTTGGAGGTTCACCCGGTCGCATGACTCTATAAATATCTACAAGAGCACCATCACGACTTTCATTTTTATCGGCAGCAAGTGTATTACGAATATAAGGACCAACGTTTACAAAATCTATGTTCAAGACAGATAACTCACTAATTCCCGCTTCATTTATAAGTTCGATTGTCTCTATAGATAATTCATCACCAGCTTCAGCATAAATTTGACCGGTGGTCATGTTTACAATATCTTCAGCTGCAAATCTTTCAGCCATTTCTTCATTAGAAATCAATAGATTTTTTAATCCATCATCTGACAACTTTGTAGCACCACGCTTGGTAAGTTTTCTACCCGCAGGCGCAACAACTTCGCCAGTTTTAGAATCTACCATATCCCTTGGAAGCTTAGCTCCCCTGTAATCATCAGGATTAAATGGCCTTGTCCAACCATCTTTGTTTTTGTTACGTTTAAAAGTTATTTTTTTATAGTAATGCTCAAGTATATCCTCTTTGGACATACCCAACGCATACAAGACTGAAGTTGCTGGCAATTTGCGGCGCCTATCTATTCTTGCATAAAGTATATCTTTAGCATCAAATTCAAAATCCAACCATGAACCACGGTATGGTATTATTCTTGCAGAGAATAAAAACTTACCCGAGCTATGGCCTTTACCTTTATCATGATCAAAAAAGACCCCAGGTGAACGATGCATTTGAGAAACAATTACACGCTCTGTACCATTGATAATAAATGTTCCCTTTTCTGTCATTAACGGGATATCACCCATGTAGACGTCTTGCTCTTTAATATCTTTGACAGATTTGGCTCCAGTATCATCATCAACATCAAATACTACAAGCCTCATCTTCACCTTTAAAGGTGCAGCGTAAGTAATATCCCTTTGCTGACATTCTTCCTCATCAAACTTTGGTGGCTCAAATACAAAAGATACATATTCTAAGACAGCACGCTCGGAGAAATCACGAACAGGAAAGACAGAATGAAAAACTCCATGCATTCCTTCATCTATTTCCCTTTCTTCATGTGGAATAGATTTTTGTAAGAATTGATTGTATGAGCTCTTTTGAACTTCAATGAGATTGGGCATTCTAATTACCTCTGGAATTCTTCCAAAGCTCTTACGAATCCGTTTTTTACCAGTAAACGTCAGCGACATCTGTGACACCTTTTTGTTTGAAAGTTGGTCTGCAATTCCAACTATTCTTTTAATCCTTTGGGCTATTTTATACCGTACCCACCGGTTTCACCTTTAACCTCTGGCGAAATGAGGATGCTGGGTGAAACATAAGTCTCACCCAGCAATAACCAAAAAGATTATTTTAACTCTACAGAGGCACCAGCCGCTTCAAGTTTCTCTTTAATCTCATTTGCTTCTGCTTCAGGCACGCCTTCTTTGACAGCTTTAGGTGCAGACTCAACTAGTTCTTTTGCCTCTTTGAGACCAAGACCAGTTATGGCACGAACCTCTTTAATAACAGAAATTTTATTTCCGCCAAATGAAGTCATCACAACATCAAAGTCAGTTTTTGCCTCAGCTCCACCTGCATCATCACCAGCCGCAGGGCCAGCAACAGCAACAGCAGCTGCAGCTTTAATGCCATTCTCTTCAAGAATGTCATTTAGTTCTTTTGCTTCGAGGATGGTTAAAGCCATCAGCTCATCAGCGAGTTTTTTTACATCAGCCATTTTAGCTTCCTTAAGTTAGTTTCAGTTCGATTTTGCGAGAATGATAGTTATAATTATGCCGCCGCTTTCTCTTCAATCACTTTAATAGCGCCGGAAAGAGCCGAGCCTTGTGACATAAGACGTTGAGCAACTTGAGAAGCCTGCCCTAGCAATCGCTGTGCAACCATTCCAATTAACTCTTCGCGAGATGGCAGCTTGGATAAACCAACAATACCTGAGGTATCGAATACTTCATCACCCATGAACCCACCTTTGATAGCAAATGCTTTACTATCTTTGGCGAACTCGACTGTCACCTTTGGCGCACTGATCATATCCTCAGCCCAAGCAATTGCTACGGGCCCAGTGAACATGTCACCAGCAGCTTCAAAAGGCTTACCCTTTAAAGCAATTTTCGCCAGACGATTTTTTACAACACGAATAGACGCACCCTGCTCACGCAGTTTAGCACGAAGATCCGTCATTTCCGCAACAGTCATGCCCGAGTATTCAGCCATCACTACGGATCCGGAACTATCAAAGATCTCTGAGATCTCTTTAACCTGTTCCTCTTTTTGAGAACGATCCATTTGCGGTCTCCCTGTTAATGACCCTCACACCATGCGAAGATCTTCTATTTACCAATAGCTATATATAGCAATTGGCTTTCTTCTGCCCCCCAAAGGGATTAACAGAGGATCGAACTGACGTGCTCACATAAAGTGAGGAAAATCAGTCTTAACTCTGCCTATATCGGCTATTAAGCTACTGCAATCAGTAGCACCGATAGTCTTGGACAGACCAATCAGCCAAAAGCTGACTGGTAAATATACAGGTAAACCTGTATAAATTCTTTAAAAGCCACCCTTAGGACGTAACCTCAGCAGCATCAATTTTTATTCCCGGGCCCATTGTTGAGGTGAGCGTAATACTCTTCATAAATGTACCCTTTGCACCCGATGGGCGCGCCTTAGCTATAGCTGTAAGAAATGCGTTAACATTTTCCGCTAATTTATCTTCAGCAAAACTAGCCTTGCCAACTCCAGCGTGAATTATTCCAGCTTTTTCAGCCCGAAACTCTACCGCACCGCCTTTTGCATCAGTAATCGCCTTGGTTACATCCATAGTTACAGTACCCACCTTTGGATTAGGCATCATACCTTTTGGCCCTAGAACTTTACCCAAACGCCCTACCAATGGCATCATGTCGGGAGTAGCAATAACACGTTCAAATGGCATATCACCGCTCTGAATTTGCTCCATTAAATCTTCAGCACCTACAACATCGGCACCAGCTTTTTTTGCTTCTTCAGCTTTTGCATCTTTGGCAAATACAGCTACTCGGACGCTTCGCCCTGTACCATTAGGGAGATTACACACACCTCTGACCATTTGATCAGCGTGGCGCGGGTCAACTCCAAGGTTAATTGCAAGTTCTATGGTTTCATCGAACTTAACATTTGAATTACTTTTAATAATACTGACAGCATCAAGAACTGTGTGATCCTTACTTTTGTCAAATGCAGCGTAAGCAGATTTTATTCTTTTTCCAGCCATAACTACTCTCCTGTTACTTCGTAGCCCATTGAACGGGCTGATCCAGCAATAATAAGCGCTCCTTGATCTACATCATTCGCCGACAAGTCTGCCAATTTAATTTCAGCGATTTCTCTGCATTGAGCCATAGTTACTGTTCCAGCAATTTCACGGCCCGGATGATTAGAGCCCATTTTCTTTCCTGCCATTTTCTTGAGGTAATAAGATGCAGGAGCGCTCTTTGTAACAAACGTAAATGATTTATCACCATAAACAGTAATTACGGTTGGTGTAGGCACACCTTTTTCAAGCGCTTCAGTTTTTGCATTAAACGCCTTTGCAAATTCCATTATATTAACACCTCTTTGACCTAGTGCAGGCCCTAAAGGCGGTGAAGGATTTGCAGATCCAGCAGGAATCATAAGCTTAATATAGCCAGAAATCTTCTTTGCCATTTTCCACTCCATTTGAGGCTTTTGCCTCGGTTAATTTGGCCATCACCCTCACGGTAATGACATCTGTGGGTCTGTGGTACGGTTATAATGCTGGACTTAGCACAACCTCCCACAGATATAGTACGAACTAAGTCTGTTTTTCGACTTGTAAGTAATTCAATTCAACAGGCGTCCCTTGCCCGAAGATATTTATTAGAACCTTCAAACGCGCCGCTTCTTCATCAACACTCTCGACTGTTCCATTAAAACTTTGGAAAGGCCCATCAATGACCTTAACGGTTTCGCCTATATCAAATACAATTGTTGGACGACCAGTTTCAACACCTTCTTGAATCTGACCTACAATTCTAGCCACTTCTGCATCCGAAACGGGCATCGGCTTATTGGCTGATCCCAAAAAACCAGTAACTTTTGGCGTATTTTTAACAAGGTGATAAGCGGCATCAGTTAAATCAACCTTAGCTAGAACATAACCAGGGAAAAACTTTCTTTCACTTTCTACTTTTCGTCCTTTTCTAACTTCTACTATATTCTCAGTAGGTACTAAAATTTCCTCAAAAAGATGAGACAAACCCTTTTCCTCAGACTCACGCTCTAGGGTTTCCTTCACTCTCTTTTCAAAGTTTGAATAGGCCTGTATGATATACCACTTAGCTGCCATTATGCAGAACCTCCAAGACCCAAGAATAATTTAATGATTGTTGCCAACGCCCAGTCGACAATAAAAAAGAATATACCCATTAGTATTACCATGACCATAACCAGTATTGTGGTAGTGATAGTCTCACGCGAGGTTGGCCAAACGACCTTACGGGCTTCTTGACGAACTTGTCCAACATACTTTACCGGACTTACTTTATTTTTTGCGGGCTTTATATCAGCCATTTTGATTAAACTCCAACACACTAGATTGTTAAAACTAGTACTATTTGCGAACCACTTAGCAGTTTATTCTAGAACTACAACCTTTAATGGCAGAGGCGGAGGGACTCGAACCCCCGACCCTCGGTTTTGGAGACCGATGCTCTACCAACTGAGCTACACCTCTACAATTAACTGATATGCAATAACTTAAACTCTTTCACCCTTAATTACTCAATAATTTTACCAACAACGCCAGCACCTACAGTACGACCACCTTCACGGATAGC